>JRHI01000262.1_pt1 | contig 59731 bp, 42 predicted proteins | sample 215371 | NCBI WGS metagenome assembly JRHI01 (sample SAMN02929681, study PRJNA255918) | sediment metagenome | biome: cave system; feature: Ice Cave; material: Sediment; isolation source: sediment from deep within a dark volcanic ice cave with no known source of... ...
ATGGCCCTGTGTAGCAACAACATCGTATTTTTGATTTCTCACTGTGCTATATAAATATTGCCCCAATCGTCTGGCGCCGTAATCAACAGAGCATTAAACATAAAGCCGTGGACCTTGGTATTTAGCAGAGAGTGGGCCGCTGATTGGTACAAGGGAATCCAGCCGACATCATTGACGATTTGTTGCTCTGCTGCATTATACAGCTTCACACGTGTGCTGGTATCAGTGCTCACATCAGCTTGCAACAGGGAAGCTTGGACCGACTGCTGCGTCGAGGCATCCTGACTGTTGTTTTGACCATAGTTGGCTCTATTATAGTCAGCACCTTTGGTAAAGAAGATACTCAGCCAGTCCTGCGGATCAGGATAATCGGCTTGCCAACCATCAATCCACAATTGCAACGGACCGCTATTGCCAACGGTATTGCCTTCAAGTTCGTTGAGCTTATTGTAATCAACAACTGCTGTCTTGATGGTAATGCCAAGCACGGTCTGCCATTGCTGGGTAAGGGCACTTACAACGCTAGCAATCACCGGCACACCAGAATAATAGGTGAAGGTGATCGCTGGCAAGGCGGCAGCACTGGCATAGCCTTCTTCCTGCAACCCCTCTTTCAGCAGTTGTTGTGCCTTTGCTGAATTGCCAGCGGTACTAGTGGTACCATCTGGGCCGGTTAGGCTCGTATTGTAACCAAGCATCCCATTTGGGATGATATGGTTCGACGCAGTGACCGCACTCCGCAAGACGGTCTTCACAATCAGGTCTTTATTAATAGCTAATGCAAATGCCTGACGAATCTTGATGTTGTTAAACGGCTTTGTGAGATAGTTCATGGTCAAGTAGCGGATTACCAGGAGGGGATACGCGTGGTAATCTGAGCGCTTCTGATCATTCGCCAGATCAGCAGGAGGAATGCCAGAGCTGTCGTATTGTCCGGCAAGGTAAGCTTTGTAAGTTGTGGTGACATCACCAGAAATAAGCATCTTGAGGTGCTTGAGCATGGGCTGTTTACTATAGTAGTTGGGATTGGGAACCAGATCCATTCCGACCGTGTGCGAATAGCTAGCAACTTTGAAGGGACCATCGCCACCACCCTGGTCAAGATGATCGGTCCATTTGGCTCCATACTGGTCAATCAGTTTCTTCTCTACCACGTAGGTACACGCATAGGTCATGGCCTGCACAAAATACGCGGCTGGCTTGCTAATGATGATTTTGACCGTATTGGCATCGGGGGCCAGTAGGCTATCGCCAATCAGTGTTGGAATCCTGCCACTATTCGCCTGACCATAGTCCTTCATGAGAGAAAGATAATAGGCAACCTGAGACTTGGTAGCAGGTGCAATGGTGCGATTAATACTGTAAATAACATCTTGTGAGGTAAGAGGAGTACCATCGCTGAATTTCAAGCCGGAGCGCAAGGTGAAAGTATAGGTTAAACTATCGGTTGAGACTTGATGAGAGGCAGCGAGCTGGTCAACAACCACACCCTTATCGTTCAACTGGACTAGGCCCGTGAAGAGGTCTTGAATCGCACCAACATCGCCAGAGCTGGCTACAAGCGCTGGGTCAAGCGTCCCAAAGTCGGTAGAGCCGATAGGTAGGCGGAGCACCTGTTTGTCGGGGGGAGCAGGTACATTATCATCTGTTTTGGTTATGCTTTCCCCACCACAAGCTCCCAAGAGCAGCGCCATCAGGCTGAGCAGCACGGGGAGAAAGCAAATAATTTTTTTACGCGCCATGTCTACAAAAACTCCTTTCCAGGCTATACAACATGTATGAGAACATCAAGAATATATACGCCTCATCTATCCGTAATTATCACACGATATGATAATTTGTAGGGGCCCCATTTATGGCGCCCGTCGTCGGCATGGTCAATTTCGCCGAGGAATCCACATCCAACGACGGGCGCGATCAATCAGGCCCCTACGACTCTATAAATGTTGGCCCAGTCATCGGGGGGAACGATGGCTTGTCCGTTATCGACAAAACCAATCAGGAAGGGGGAACGTAAGAAGGTACTGGTCACTTGCTCTACTGGTAGCCATGCAACATCGTTGATCAGTTGCTGCTCGGCTTGTTGATAGTTCTGGGTACGCGTATGCGGATCTGTCGTCGCGTCGGCGGTCAGAAGCTGCTCCTGTAGCGCCTGTTGTTGTGTGACCGTTGTGCTGGTGTTTTGACCATAATTCATATTGTTGTTCGGCACACCACTGGCAAACTGGAGCGAGAGCCAATCCTGAGAGTCGGGATATTCGGCAATCCACGCTAAATTCCAGAATTGTAGCCCATTAGGATTGTTGGTTGCTGCCGTCACTTTATCGAGGAGCGTATTATAGTCAACAGCACTCGCAGTTACGGTGACACCTAACACCTTTTGCCACATTTGGATCAGCATCGTGACCTCTTTATCAAGTGTCGCATCTCCTTTCGCGTACGTCAGGATAATAGCTGGTACCTGCGAGACACTTGACCACCCTTCTTCTTGCAGGCCCTTTTGTAACAGTGCTTGTGCCTTCGTAGCGTTCCCGCTCACGCTCTGTGTGCCATCTGGCCCCACTAGATTCGCATTGTAGCTAGGCATCCCTTGAGGAATAATGTGATTGGTAGATATGACCGTATTGTTCCAGACATTTTTTGCAAGCGCCGCTTTATCAATGGCGAGCGCAAATGCTTGGCGTATATGGATATTGTCAAATGGCTTTACTAGGTAATTCATGGCGTAATAATTGATCCACAGTAATGGCACCTGATGGAAATCATCCCGCTTGCGATCATTGGCATAAGTAGACAAAGGCACGTTTGTCAGATCGACTTGCCCGCTCTGATAGGCTTGATAGGCATCGCTGGCCGATTGATAGAAAACGAGACTAATATGGTGGAGTTGCGGTTGTCGCTTATAGTAGTTAGAGTTGGGCACAAAATCGAGTTGTTTCCTATGGATATATTGCACAAGTTTGAATGGTCCAGTGCTACCACCTTCATAGAGATGGTCAGTAAACTTGCTGCCGTAGGTGCTGATAAGCCGCTTCTCGACTACATAAGAACAAGTATACGTGAGCATTGCCAGGAAATAGGCGGCTTTCTTCCTGGTAACAATGACCAATGTGTTGGCATCAGGGGTTTGTAAGCTATCACCAATGAGGGTTGAGATATGCCCTGCCAACAATTGATCGGCGTCTTTGATCAGCCCCAAGTATAAAGGTGCAACCGTTGATTGCGTAGCTGGCTGCAAAGCCCGATCAATACTATAAGCAACATCCGCCGAGGTGAGGAGTGTACCATCACTAAATTTCAGATTTTGCCTGAGATGAAATGTCCAGGTCAATCCATCACCGCCCAAGTCCCACGAGGCGGCAAGCTGCGGCTGTACCTGGAGCTTATCATCCAGCGAAACGAGTCCGGTCGAGAAGAGTTGGATAGCATTGATGGAAGCTGCATCATGAGCAAGCGCCGGGTCTAGCGTGTTAAGGTCCGTTATCCCTACTTCAGGCATGGTATACACCTGCTTACTAGCAGGAGCCTTCACTAATGGTTTCGGTGACGGGCCAATGCCAGGAAGAGCGCAGGATGCAAGAAAGAGTACAAGAAGACAAAGTGTTATAGAGAGATGTCGTGGCATAACGCGTTTTATGTATGACATGCTGTACCTCTCTTACTGTCGTAGGGGCCACATTCATGGCGCCCGTCGTTGGTACGGTCAACGTCGCCGACATGCTCAATCGCCACGACGGGACGCGTCGTAGGGACCAGTTTGAGCGCGTCCGCCTTGCGATTGATCGCAGTGTGAATAAAAACCCGTATTGTATGGAGAGAAGTCACACTGCGATCAATCGCAAGGCGGACGCGCTCAAACTAGTCCCTACGATGGACTGTTATTACAAACCATTACAATTGCGCCATAACGGGATTGCGTTTGCCAAAGGCGGCAGCACGCAAAGCAACCTGTAACAGCGCTTCGTGGTTGGTTGCGGCGAGACTCTTCGGCCATGCCATGTATTCTTCGCTGGCAGCTTGGACAATTTGGAGCGTATGGCCCTGATCGTCTACGGCGTTTATGCGTGCGGCGGCGAGCGCGATAGTGGCAAACAAGGAGTGTATATCATAGGTCAACTTCAGGTAGCGCTGTGCCGTGGCGAGTGCTCCGCGCAGGTCTTGCCCCTGCAATTGCGCCGTGAGCGTCTCTAACTGCGATGGTGCAATCAATCCGCCACCAACAATGGCAGAGCTGGCAGGCGTTGTTGTAGATTGCGTAGCCCCATCTTGAATTGCCGTCTCTTTCATGAGCGCGTTGACATACGCAGCAGAGGTAAACAAGAGTGGCAAGACATCCACATCTTGTACTTGCCGGAAGACAAGGCGCACCGCAGCCGCGAACAGCAGCCCATGTGCGGTGCGAATAAATGCAGCACGATCTCCATCATTGATCTTTCGCATCACATCAGCCGCAGCAAGAGCAATTACCGAGCCGACAGCCCGTGGCGATGCTCCACCAGGAATAATGGCATCATAAACACCCTGGCATACCTTCGTTGTATCCGCATCACTAAGAATGAGATCTCGCAGTGGCAAGGCGTTTTCTTCCTTGGGAACTGCGATACGTGTCCGTATACTCGCTAGACTATGTGCAGGATCATTGTTGTAGGTACGCAGTGCTTTTACCCACTCAGGTTCGTTACTGCTGGCACGCAAGGGCAAGAAGGGGGCAAGCCAATGCAGAATGCCTGCGACTCGGTCTCCCCATTCTACCGTGTCAAGCAACTGGAAACCACGCACCACGAACATCAACGGATGTCCGACATCTTGAAAGGTTGTAGAAATACCATCATAAGCACGCACCTGCATCGTACGGTAGTCCGCCCCTGTCCCATACAGACCGAGCAGTAAGCGTTCAACCATGAGCGCGTCGCCCTTGTACACAGCCTCGTGCATAGACACACTGACCGAGCCTTTTTCGCCTAAGCCACTAGGATAGAGTGGCGCTGGAAGCTGTAGTTCTTTGTTGCGCCCTGCCCGTACTGACGGGGCCGCTATCAGCATTGCCTGCACAAAGAGAGGCAGTGCTCGCTCGTGCAATTGCACTTCGCCCTCTAGCGGCTGTGGGAGGGTATGCAAGAGACGCGAAAGCATCGCGATAGCTGCCAGAGTAATAATCGTATGTCCATCGCTATCGCCACGAGCGGCAACCAGCCCAACACGTCCAATCAATACTTCTGCCGACTCGCCCTGCCGTAAATGTTCGCGTGCACGTGCAATAATCTGGTCGGTGTTACCAGCGACCAGAGCGTCGATCAGGGTTGAAAGATCAACCGCCATTTCAATTCCAGCCATATTATGAATGACTCCCCTATTATTGTAATTCACGAATTGCCTTCTCTATACTTGGAATATCTGCATATTCCTCGTCGAGCAGTTTAAAGGCACGACTGAGATAGAGTTCTGCCAGCTTTGCCCCTCGCTCATTTTGCTCAAACGCGGCAGCAACGAGATCTGGGCCGCGATACTTTTCCGCGAGGAGACTCACGATGCGCTGCATACGCTGTTTGGTCTCCTGTAGGAGAGACGTATCACGACCTCCTATTGCATAGCGTGCCATGCCGATCAGTTTACTTAACTCGGTGAGTTTCTGGCGCTCCGACATACTTTGCAGCAAGAGTTCCTCTGCATCAAGGTCATCGAGAGGTGTGGACTCCCCAATTTCAGAACGATTTGACAGGGGCATCCTATTGAAAGTTGCCAGATAGGTTGCATACAGTTGCCCGTACTCGTTACTGCTCATAGCAGCCATTTGCATGCGTGCCCCCTCATCTTTTGAACTGAGTGGGCCAATATCGCACAGGTCGTCATCACGCCGCTCGGCCAGCAATTCCAAATACTCCATGCTTTTTGCCTCTTCTAACATTGGAGGAATTGGCATGCCCTGCACGCTCGCACTATCACCTAGTTCTTCTGGTGGAAGTTGTGCTGCGAACATAGGGGGAAGATACTTCGCAATCGACATCGGAATTGGCGGTATAATACAGTACGTGCAATAGATCAGCCTTGGGTCGCTTGAACTACGTGCAAAGAAAATAGCGTGCCCTCTCGGCGATTGCACGTTGCCACGTATGAAACGCATGCTCATTACGAACAGCCCTCTCAGTATAGGGACATGCACTCGTATATTCGTATGAGGTATGCCCCGTCGATTCGTTTTCAAAGTTGTCTGTACCTATTGTACTCTATATGCTTTGGTTCTATTGTCTCATGATAAGACCAAGAATTACAATCCTTTACGTACTTGTTTAAGGCGTGGCACGAGATTGCTGTTGGTATGTAGCTCCTCCTCAGTCACTTCGTCACCGCTGGTTGGCATCGCCTCTTCATAAGCTTGGAGATGTCTCACAATCTCGTGTGATCCGGCAATGCGTACAAAGTTTTGCAGGAGTGTTCGTGCCTGTTCGTCCTGATTGCGGCGGATATCGGTCAAGGCTGTCTGCGCATAGAGTTCGGCATACTGGCGCAAGAACATACTCCACTCCTGCGGTGTATGCAAGCTTTGCATGACGCGCTCGACCTGGGCAATAGCCTTTGTTTGCTCATCCCTGGCACGCTCTAGATCATTGCGCACCAAGAAAATGCTAGCGCGAGCCGAGCGGGTATCAGCAACACCCAAAGGTTGACGTTGCTGATGATACAGCTGTAATGCTTGCTCAAGATTGGTCAGTGCCTCTTCCTGCTCATCTTTACCGCTGTGGGCCATACCAAGAGTTAGATAGGCGTCTGCTTGACCCATCGCACCGCTAGACTGCGTAAAGCGTAACAGAGCAGCCTCACCATTTTCAATCGTCTCGTCCCATTGCTGCCGTACAAGATTAACTTGTGCTATTCCTAATACGGCATTGCCGTCCCCGTCGATACTTTCGACCAATTGGAAACGTTTGCCTGCTTCTAGGAAGGTTGCCAATGCTATAGCTACTGCCTCACGCCCCAATTGGGACTGCCCAATACCCAGCACTGCTTCCGCCGCAAGGAGCGGCTCTTGCTGTGCCTCGGCCTGGGTCATAGCCGCTTGAAAACGTTGCTCGGCCTCAGCAAAATTACCTTGTGTGAGGTAGAGCTGGCCCTCTATAATGGATGCAAGCGGAGTAGCCTGCATCGCAAGTGGACCGACACTCATGTCACTCATTGCTTTTGAGAGATGAGATGTTGCATCTTTCATGTCGCCAGCAAAGATCGCAAGCCGTGCGAGCTGTAGCTCTGCTCTCACTCTTCCCAAAGCACCCGCCGTTTCACCAAGCTCTTCGTAACGAGCATAGGCATCGCCATAGGCACTCCTTGCCTGACCAATCTGCCCCTGCTGACGATAGACATCGCCCAAGCTCAGTAATGCTCTGGCCTCGACTTGCTGATTATGGAGGACACGCCCCTCTTTACGTGCCTCCTGTAATGTTTGAGCCGCTTTCTCCAAGAAGCCACGGCGTCGTTGAATTTCGCCTAGACCCACGGTGGTTTCCGCCAACCCTACCTGGAAGGCAACCGCTTTGAATGTGCGTTGCGCCCGTTCCATAATTGCGTTGGCATAAGAAAGCTGACCACGTCGTAGGTTAATCTCGCCAAGCAGACGATTCGCGTTGGCCGTACCCAATGCGCTACGCCGATTCGTGTATTCTTGCAAGGCGGCATTAGCGGCAATCAATGCCTGGTCAACATGTCCTTGGAGCAGATTGACCTCGGCCAATCCCAGATTACCATCGGCCTGCCCTAGCTCATATTCAATGCCTTGTGCCTGACGGAAAGCATCGGCAAAGGTATCAGCAGCCTTCTCAAGTTGTTCCGCCTCAAGATAGATACGTCCCAGGCCCAGTATGGCATCAATAGCTCCAAAGCTATCCTTGTTGCTACGATAGACCTGCAACGCGTACTGATAGCCAGCCTCAGCCTCAGAAAAGTGCCGTGCTAAGCGTTGCACATCGGCGAGACTACGGCTGGCGTCAGCCTCGTTAATACTATCGTTTGCTTCGTGATAGTGGCGCATAGCCTCTTGATAATGATCGCTCGCATAGGCAGTGTTGCCTCGTTGCAGTTCGACATGCCCCAGGGCTAAAGCAACATTGCCCAATCCCTGCTCACTCTGCTCCGCACGATAGAGATTCTGCGCCTTCTGATAGGCATCCTGGGCAATATCGAGATGCGCCTGTTGCCGTTCAACATGTCCCAGTGCCAACGCACTATTTGCCTCATTGAGTGGGCGCCCAGCGTCATGATACAATTTCATGGCACGCTGATAACTAAGAACAGCCTGCTCTAGCATATTATTCTGGCGCTGCACATCCGCGAGCATTGAGCGGCTATCACCTGCACGCTTATAGTCTCCGATCAAACGGAAACGAATCTCCGCGTCACCAAACGCGTCGGCTGCGCTCTCCAGCTTGCCGTCATTAAACGCTTCAATACCATCCTGTATGCGTTTCTCAGCACGCTGCCTATCTTTTTCCCTATCGCTTGTATCCTGTGTTGTCATGATGATTATCTATGCCTCAAAACCATATATGGTTGTAATAAATTATGTTGTGCAAGAATACGGCTGTCGTAGGGACCAGCTTCAGCGCGTCCGTCGTCGCCATGGTCCACATCTCCGACATGGTCAATCGCCACGGCGGGCACGATCAATCAGGCCCCTACGACAGCCGTTCGTGTCATTGTGTTATTGTAAGGCGTCATGTCGAGAAAGTGAACGTACCCCGCACAGAGTGCGGAGGCTTCTACGCCATTTCTGACGTTGGACGCGTCCCGCCCACAAGGTGTTTTCGTCCCACATCGAGGATGATCTTAGCCGCAGCGGTATCACGGTCCATCTCACATCCGCATTCGCAGGAGTGCCAGCGCTCAGCCAGCGTTTTCTTGCGCATGCGCCCACATCTTGGACACGTTTGACTAGTATACTTGGGGTTCACCTTGACAAGTGTCCTACCGACCCATGCTGCCTTGTAGGTACAATATAGCACAAATATCCCCCATCCTGCATCACTGATGGACTTATTCAATCCTCCTTTGGCGGTTGCGCCATTGGGAAGATACTGCCCTGTCGCTTCGTCTTGCTTGGGCTTAGGTCGCTTCAAGAGGTTGGCAATCTGCAAGTCCTCGAAGACAATCACTTGATAGCGATTGACGAGCTGACGGGATTGCTTGTGTAAGAAGTCATGCCGTTGGTTGCGTATTTTGCGATGGGCTTTCTTGACGGCCTGCATCGCTTTCTTCCAGCGATGTGATCCCCGCTTCTTTCTCGATGCTGCCGCTTGTCGCTTGGCGAGGGTCTTATGCCCACGACGAAAATAGCGGGGATTGTTGATGAACTCACCTGTCGAGAGTGCGGCAAAGTGGGTGATGCCCAGATCAATCCCAACCGCCTCACAGGAGATAGGCAAGGTTGTGGGAGTGCCAATCTCACAGGTGAAGACTGCATACCAGTGCTCGCCTTCGCGCTTGATGGTCAATGTTTTGATGGTACCTTCCATGTCTCGATGCAAGTGCAGTTTCACGGTGCCAATCTTGGAGAGACGCAAGTTCACCCGTACTATCCCCTTTTTGTCAGCTGGACGCGTCCGCTGATCGAGCTTCCAGCCTGCCCCATCAGGATAGGTGAAGCTGGTATAGCGATTGCGGCCCTGAAAGCGTGGATAGCCTGGCTCCTGGCCCTTCTTCACACGATCAAAGAACCTATCAAACGCTTTGTTGAGGCGAGAGATGACATCTTGCAGCACATGAGAAGCGATCTCCTGATACTCTGGTCGAAGCTCTTCCTTGATCTCGACCAGATCGTGTTGCTGCTCATAGGCACTGATGGATTTCTTGGCGATACGATAAGCGCTTGTGCGCTTATCTAAGGCGGCGTTGTACAACTCGCGACAACGCGTGAGCACCCAATACAGTTTGTGGGTGGTCGCCTGATTGGGGTAGATTCGGTATTTGTAGGCTTTGATACTCATAGCTTCTCCATTCATAGAGCAAGTGGAGACAGGGCTTCTGTATTCACGACAAGAGGGATGTGGTAAAATACACAAGTAGGTGGGCAACTACCACCATTCGCGTACTCATACAATTTTTCTAGGGAGGCACATTTTGAACGAAGATATCCTTGCGCGTGTCGATCTTTTTTCAACTCTCACGAAAAAGGAACTTCAGACGCTAGCAAAAAGCTGCCAGGAGCGCTCATATAGCGCGGGCACAACACTCTTTTCGCAAGGGGATACAGGTGTAGGGCTGTATGTGATAAAGAGCGGCAAAGTACGCATCATGCTCGCAACCGATCCAGATAAAGCCGAGGAAGAGATTCGCGTGCTTGGGCCTGGTGAGGTATTGGGAGAAATGGCCCTACTCGATGATTTACCGCGTTCGGCCTCAGTTATCGCGGTGGATGATGTCACAGCTCTTTTGCTGCCCATCTGGGAGTTTCGTAGCACATTGCATAGCCATCCTGACATATCTGTAAAACTGCTGGGGGTTCTCAGTCGTCGCCTTCGTAAAGCAGAACAGCGCCCACACCATCAGTAAAGGTATATTTTGCAGGTAGAGAGGCAATAACATAGTCAAAGCTTACGCGCTTTGACTATGTTATTGCCTCTCTACCTGCAAAATATGGTAGGATAGGGCGTGATGAAACAAAAACGAAGAACACATGCTATCTATCTATTTTTGCTCTGTGCGCTCTGTATGCTCTTCCTGAATATACAACCAGCTTATGCAGATACCTTTCCGATTGTTGGCACGCTGCATGCGGGGAAAAGTCCAGAGGCATTGGCGGTAGATACCCAAACGCATTTGCTCTATATTGCCCATGAAGCACCTGGGGCTATCGTGGCCTTCGACCCCATTTCTGGCAACGTACGTTGGCGTGCGACGTTGGGAGAGATCTCGACAGATGTACAGGTGGACAGTAGTAATCATCGTGTGTACGTGGCGACCACGTCATACCGTAACAGGCAAAGCATGCTTTCGGTCCTGGACGGTGCAACTGGACACCTTCTTACCAGTAGCCGCATTAACGACGGTGATAACGCCATTGCCCTCGATAACAACCTGCAACGCATCTATGTGACCAATCCTAATAGCGGTGTAGTACTGGCCTTCTCTCTCACCCAGAACATCTCCAATGGCACGTTGCAGTTGAGTGTAAAACCATTGCATATTAGCCCTCATCCCTCCGCGTTGGGCGTGAATAGTCACACAAGCCGTCTCTATGTGGCAGATGCGACAGCAGACATTATGAGTGTGATTGACGAGAACAGCGATTCCGTATTGGCAACCATTCCGATAGGTGAAGTGCCGCTCCATCCCATTCGTGTTGACGAAGCAACAGGGCGCGTCTTCGTCGTCTGCTCAACCAGCCAGGAACTTGATGTCATCGATGGCAAGACAAACCGCGTGCTTGCACACCCATCTGCCGCACCTTATCCAGAGGGAGTAGCTATCAACACTGCGACGGGACGTATCTACGTCGCAAATGAGGGGAGCAAAGAGAATGGCCGCGGCCCACAGAATAGCGGTGATACGGTTACTGTCATCGATGGGCAATCATTCGCCACGCTAGGCACACTGATCGTAGGGAAAGCGCCAGATGGAGTAGAAGCAGACCCGGCCTTACATCGTGTCTATGTCGCAGATGAGAACAGCAACGCCGTCGTTGAGCTGGTTGATAGCACAGCCATTCCACTTACGGCTGTCACAAAAACGACACAATTACTCGCCGCCCGCCGAGCAGTGACACTACTACAGCAGGCGACTTTCTTGACGCTTATCAGTATGTTCTTGACGGTGTTGCTTGCGACACTCGCCGCTCTGTCACCGCGTTGGCGTGCGCGGGAAAACCCTCGAACTCAGCCAGACGCCGTGTCGTCTCGCTCAGAGAAGCATAGCCTTCCTCTGTAAGATAGGCAACACCACTGCGCTTCAAAAAATCATACACCGTTGTGCAAGAAAAGGTATGGGCAAAGCCACCCGTTGGTAAGACGGCGTTCGTACCCAGACTATAGTTACCCACACAATAAGGTGTATAGGGCCCTAGCAGGATTTCACCTGCATTCTTGAGGTCTGGTAGCAACGCGAATGGCTCACGCACCTGTACTTCGAGATGTTCTGGAGCATACTCGTTGGTAAAATCTACAGCCTCGCGCATCGTCTCTGTGAGAATGAGGCCGCTGGTGCCCTTGTCTGCTTCAAAGTTCGTGCGACAAAAGGTCTGACGTGGCTCTGGCAGAGCTGCCAACTTTTCTCGCAACAGTGGCAACACAGCATCGATGAGTGCGCGGCTATCTGTGAGTAGCAGACTTGAAGAATCAGGGCCATGCTCCGACTCGATGAGTAGATCACGCGCCACCAATTCAGGGTCAGCTGTACCGTCGGCTAACAGAATTGACTCGCTGGGTCCAGCAGGAAGTCCGATATCGACAGTTCCATAAAGCAGACGCTTAGCGGCAGACACGTAAGGATTGCCGGGACCAGTGATTTTATGGACACGAGCAATGCTTTGTGTTCCATACGCCAGGGCCGCAATAGCGTGCGGGCCGCCTATTTTATAGATTTCATGGACACCGCACAAATCGGCAGCGACGAGCGAGGCTGGGTCAACAGTTCCGTCTGGTGCTGGTGGCGTGGCGACGACAATACGCGGCACACCAGCGATACTAGCAGGTGTCGCCAGCATATACATGACAGAAGGAAAAGCCCCCTTGCCACGTGGCACATACAGAGCTACATTGGTGATAGGTGTAATCTTCTCACCTGCCATAATCCCTGGTGCCACCTGCGTAAATACCTGTTCGTGCGGCATCTGCTGTCGATGAAATGTACGCACATTGTGAATCGCGTGCTGAATAGCCCCATACACACCCTTGTCAAGTAAATGATGGGCATGATCTATCTCTTCACGGCTCACACGCAATTGTGCCGCCGTTAACTGCACATGATCAAAACGCACCATATATTCGAGTAGTGCTTCATCACCACGGTCGCGTACTGCTCGCACAATGGGACGCACATACTCTAACAGGTCATCAATCTCAAGCTCGGCACGGCGTAGCAAACGTGTTCGTTGTTCCGCGTCCAGCTTCGCCAATTCATAAACATGAATCATCTTAATTATCACCCTTGCAATTTCTCTTAGGCAAGCAAGGACGTTGCACAGTCGTAGTAGTCTGACAATCTTCATTTGACAGATTTGTACGGCTCGTTTGCCCTCGAAAAATCTGTCAAATGAAGATTGTCAGACTACTACGACTGTGCAACATCCCTACATCATTATCAACTTAATATATTCTATCCTTTTGCAATCTGGTCTGCACGCTCAGCCGCAGCGATGTCAGCTTTCATCCAGCGTGCTCCAAAAAGGCCAATCAAACCGGCGACAATAAGCGCGGGGGTGCATGTCAGCAAAAGGGCATGGCTCAGATCTTGCCCTGCCATACTGCTCCGAAAATGTAGTCCATGCGTTGGATCAAAGCTGGTCGCCAGAACACCAACGATAGTAGGCGCGAAGGCATCACCAAGTAAGTGAGCTAGCAGCAACGAGACTGCCACCGCCGAGGCACGTAGCGCCGAAGGAGCAACATCCTGCGTCGCCGCCGTACTTGGCCCATTATAGATGCTAACGAGCAAAGTAGTCAGGGCAAAAAAGATGGCAAAGACGATAAAGTTATGAAACGTCACAGCGGCGGCAAATGAGGGTGCTGCCAGTAGAAAGCCGATACCGCACACAAGAACACGAGCGCCCTGATGCCGTCGGTTGAGCACATCAGCCATGTATCCACCGAGCACAGTACCAGCTATACCAGCCAGCACAATCACTGCACCGGAGAAGAGTCCCGCCTGTCCAGAGGTCAAGCCGAAAGTATCCTTCTGCTGCAAGTAGGTAGGCAAGAATACCACATTCACCCCAAGCACGAAGAAGGCGAATATCTGCATGACAATCAAAACAACCAGTGTTTTAATACGCAACAACGTACCAAACTGAGTGAGAATATTGGGAGTTACTACGACATGCGGCGCGTCCTCGCTCTCTGATACAATTTCCAGAGCTGCCGCACCGCGGGCGGCAGCTTCTTCATCAGCTTGGTTCCGTCGCGGCTCGCGCAATCGCCACGCTAGAAAAGCCAGAATTAGCCCAGGAATACCAGTGAAGATGAAGGCAAGTCGCCAGCTTCCCAAATAGAGACCTGCGACAGCTCCACCCACGGCAAAACCAACCAGAATGCCGACATACTGACCAATGCTCCACCAACTCATAATGAGCGAACGTACGCTGCGACTGAAACAATCGCTCATCAAAGCGGTGCCCGCCGGAAAGTACCCTGCTTCGCCAATACCGAGCGCCATGCGAGAAATAAAGAGCGTCGTATAGTTTGTGGCAAGAGCTGTCGCAGCCGTAGCGATACTCCAGACGGCGACGCAGGTCGCGACCACGTTTTTGCGTTTCGCACGATCTGCCCAGATACCCAGCGGTACCGTACCAAGTGTATACACTATAATAAACGCGGATGCGAGTGTTCCAATGCCATCCAGTCCAAAGCCAAGTTCTTTGGCAACGACATTCGCTGCACCTGTCAAGACATTACGGTCAAGATAATTCAAGAAACTGATAAGGAACATGATCCAGAAGACATAACGTGCATACCCAGCGGTGATGCGGCTTTCTTTTCCTGTGCCGACATTGGCAGAGGAAGCGATCTCACTCATGGAACCTCCTATGACGTGGGGGTAAAATAAAGAGCGAATGATATGCGGGGCGACGGCCTTACCTATCTGTACAATACCATACAATATGGAAAGAGGGAAGAGACACGATAACCAATCAGGTGATATTATAAAGGCAGATAAGATCACGCGGTTTTTCCGACAATGTAGCATAGCACTGTAGCGCGTCTGGTAGGTTGAAATAAGCACAGAGCGGTTTATCGAGAGGAGCACATATGTCACTCGCAGATAACGTAGAAACAAGTTCCCCTGATGTTTCTCTACAAAAGTACGGCTATAAGCAGGAATTTCGCCGTGACCTCAAACGCTTCGCTTCTTTTGCCATCGGGTTTTCCTTCATCTCAATTACTACCGGGATTTTTTCGACCTACGGAAGTGTGCTCAACTGGGGTGGTCCCCTTGGTATCTGGACATGGCCGTTTGTGGCTGTGGGTCAATTATTCGTCGCGCTCGTCTTTGCTGCACTCGCCTCACGCATGCCGATTGCAGGTTACTCCTATCAATGGACATCGCGCTTGGCGAATCCAAAGATTGGATGGCTTATCGGCTGGGTTTCATTCACCTTTCTTATGGTTGTCGTGGTCTCTGTAGACTACAGTATCGCACAAACGGTCTTGCCCAGTTTGTTTGGATATACTGAGACGGCGGGCAACGCTTGGTTAGCAACCGCTATCATTATCGTGATTCAAGCACTGCTAATCATCTTCTCTACCTACTGGTCTACCCGCATCAATAATACTGCCGTTGGTACCGAGGTGATTGGTATCCTTGGCTTGACCATGCTGCTCCTGATTATAGGAGGTGTGCGCGGGTTGCTGCATCCCGATCATCTCTTTAGCACAGGTGTGGTGTCATCAAATGGCTACTTCAGCCTTGGCACGCTGACCTCTGTTGGCCCTTTCGTCCTTTCCTTCCTGCTTGGCTCCTACACCATCGTAGGATTTGAGGCGGCGGCGAATTTGGCAGAGGAGACCGAAAACGCCCATAAGGTAGTGCCATTCGCTATGTGGTCGGCAGTGCTTCTCAGCGGCATCGTAGGCTTCGTCTTCTTAATCGCATTAAACCTAGCATCAGGAAATCTGAAAGCCCTCTCCGGTTCGGCAACACCAGTAGCTGATATCGTGACTCAGACGCTAGGGACAGTGGTGGGCGATATCTTCCTGGTCCTTGTCACCTTCTCGATCTTTGCCTGTGGCCTCGTAATCTTTATCACTGCAACGCGCTTAGTATGGGCCATGTCTCGTGACGAGCGTTTCCCCGGCTATCAGCTCTTCCGCCGTGTGGATTCACGCACTAATACGCCATTGACTGCAACGGTCCTCTGTGGCGTCATACTAGAAGTGGTGCTCGCCATCTTTGCCAACCAAACCAATACGCTAGTCAATTTGTTCAGCGCTTCCTCGCTCTTGCCCGCGATTATCTATCTGGCGACGGTCATCCTCTATGTCAGCACTCGACACAAGTTGCCGAGGGGTGAGGGCTTTCGCCTGGGTGCATTTGAGTGGCCTGTGATTATCCTGGCATTAGTATGGCTCGTCTTTGAACTCTCCATTTTCCGCGATCAGTCGTTCGTCACACCTTGGCTCTACGTCGGAATCATGTTTGGAATTGGGCTGCTCTACTTCGCCTATATGTTGATAACACAACCTCACGTGTTGAAGGCGCTCCCTTTGGAGAGTGAGTCAGACGCGGCACCTCTTTATTAGGAGATATCGTAGGGACCAGCTTCAGCGCGTCCTCCGCTCAATGTATTGAGCGAGATTCGGGAGATAGGTTTCCATCATAGAGGAAACTACATCGGCATCTCGGCCGATAAATCGAGCCGAGGACGCGCTGAAGCTGGTCCCTACAACCTTGGATCCACGGGTTCGCTCTCTAATGCGAGCACACCAAACACGCATTCATGTACCCGCCTGAGTGGTTCAAGATGCACAAAACGCTCTAATGCTTCGACACCGAGAGCGAACTCGCGTGCAGCAAGTGAACGTTTGCGCCCCAGGCCGCGTTTGCGCAGCCTATCCAGGTTTTCAGGCACATCATATGTGGGTCCGTAAATGATGCGTAGGTATTCTGGCCCTCGGCACTTCACGGCGGGTTGTACAATACCATGTTTGCCATGCGCAATAAATTCGCGTGGCTTGACGACCATCCCTTCTCCACCTGAACGCGTGACGTTTGTCCACCATGCGACACCTTCCTCTATACTTGCCTCATCGGTCACATCGATAACTTTATAGGGAGTGGCAAACAATACCTGCTCGTCATAAGCACACAGTTTCGTCAGTGTTTCCATATGCCAGAGATGGGTTTTGTGTACATGTGTCTCACCCTGTGTCGCCAGAATGTGGAATGGTGCGAGCTTGAGGTCAGCGACAGACTCTACGGGCCAGCAGTAATGGCGATATGCATCTACATACTGCATTGCCAGTTGCTGACGCTGGCGATACGTGTCGAGTAGACCATCAACGGCTACTCCTTGTTCTAGCAGTGCCTTGTCTAAGAGCGTGACAGCATTTCCCAAGGATGCGCGTGAAGCAGCACCGACAGCAGCATATTGTTGCAATAACAGTACCTGTGCTTTGACGGACCATGGCATCAACTCGCAATCTAAACACACCCAATCAGTCTGTAAGGTGTCCCAGAAATGGCCTGTTTCCAGTGCAGCATACACGCGTGCCAACACCGCACGCTCTAAAACTGCATCGTCAAAGAAGCGACGACCAGTACGTGTGTAGCAGATACCGATGCCTTCACCGATAATGCCAAAGCGTGTGCGTGCCACATCCTCATTCCGACACACAATCACCACCGCCCGCGATCCCATATGCTTGAACTCGCACACGACCTCTGTAATCCCTTCCTCCCGATAATAGGCGAAGGCTTGCGCTGGATGCTCCAAAAATCCTGTCTCTTGGCTTGTCTCACAAGGCGACATGGTGGGTGGCAGATAGATCAGCCACTTGGGATTCGCAGCAAAACGGCTCATCACTTCGAGCGCAGCTATGGCATTTTCTTCACGAATAATGATCTGTTTGCTTAACTGCGTCGAGATGATACGTTTACCCGAAACATCCTCCATATTGAGCATGTCATCCAGTTGCTGTTGCATCGTTAACGCTGGCGTTTCTGGCGCAGCACCCTCTTCAGGCAAGAACGGCTTTACCGATTCGCTATACACACGCAACGCAGGCACGGAAACGAACTGCATTTCGGGATAACGTAGGGCGGTCAGCTTGCCACCAAAAACACAGCCCGTATCGATATTGAGGGTATGGTTGAGCCACTCGACTTCGTATACAGGTGTGTGACCATAGACAACACGTGCCTTGCCACGATACTCTGCTGCCCAGTTATAGCGTACGGGTAAACCAAATTCGTCGTTCTCGCCCGTCGTCTCCCCATACAGCGCAAAGTCACGCACAGCACCTGAACTACGTCCCTGCATCGTCTCTTTCATGCCAGCATGCGCCACCACCAATCTACCTTCATCCAAGACATAGTGACTGATGAGGCTATCAAGAAATGTTGCCACCTGCCTCTTGAAGTCCGATGACTCTTGCTCCAATTGTGCCAACGATTCCGCTAAACCGTGCTTGATCTGCACCTTTTTCCCGTTAAGCTTGTTCAATAGCTTCTTATCGTGGTTGCCAGGGACACACAGCGCTGTACCGGCAGCGACCATATTCATAGCAAGGCGCAACACAGCCGGAGTCGCGAGGCCACGATCAACAAGATCACCCAACAAAATCAGTTTGCGCCCCTCTGGATGACGCATTGAGGGTGCTGTCTGCCCATCCCCCACCACAGGCTCGTAGCCAAGTTGTGTGAGCAACATCTGCAATTCCTCAAAACAGCCATGTACATCACCAACAATATCAAAAGGGCCGTGTTCATGTTTCAAATTTGTCCACAGCCGCTGGCGCTCAATCTCGACACTTTCAATCTGTTCGGGTGAAGACAGGACGGTATAATTATGGAAACCTTCACGGCGCAAATCACGCAAAGAGCGCCGCATCTGCATCGTTTGCTGACGTACCACGTGCGGTCCAAATTGCCGATCTAGTCGCAAGCGATTGCGCTCATGACAAAGGCTTTCTGATAGATTGAAGACGATACCAATAGGCAAGACATGATACTCACGCGCCAATGCAAGCAGTGTTTTCCGCGATTCCGGCTGTACGTTTGTCGCATCAATGACAACCAACTTGCCCATTGCCAAGCGTTTAGCGGCTATAAAATGCACTAGCTCAAACGCTTCTTTCGAGACGGTTTGATCATTCTCATCATCTGAAAGCAGTCCACGACACACATCTGAGGAGATAACCTCGGTCGGCTTAAAGTGCTTGCGAGCAAATGATGATTTTCCTGATCCCGATGGACCTATCAGTATTACAAGTGAGAGTTCTGGAAGAGTTATATTCATACGCACCGCCTCAGGTTATATATTGCGCGAGAAAATGCCCATCTGCGAGAGTGAGCCGACAGTGTCATCCTCCGGACCAAGCGGCAGGAAACGTACTGAGTAACCAAAGCGTTCTGCAACCTGGAATGCCCACGCCGCAAATTCGGCACGTGTCCACTCAAAACGGTGATCCTGGTGACGAAATGTGCCTGCATGCAGCGCCTCGAACTTGACATTGTATTCGGCATTTGGCGTCGTGATAATCACAGTTGCGGGACGGGCAAACTCGAAGAGTACCCGTTCAAAAGCACTCAAGCGCGGCTTGTCTAAATGCTCAATCACCTCAACCACCGCAGCCGCGTCATAGCCTTCTAGCCGCCTATCACGGTAGGTTAAAGAACTATGCAAGAGTGTAATACGTTCTCGTTGCATCGGTGGTAAACGATCTAGATGGAGCCGCTTCTGTGCCATTTCAAGGCTACGATACGATACGTCCATGCCCACAATGCGCTCAAATGTCTTATCTTGCGCTAACAATTTGAGCAGTTTTCCTTCGCCACAACCCAGATCAAGTACACGTCTCGCTCTACATTCTTTTAACGCTGCCAGAACCGCTTGCAAGCGCTGCTCATGCAGATGTCCAGGTCGCTGAATTGCTGCTCCCTCAACCTCCTCCTCTTCAGCTTCTGCGGTCTCTTCCACCTCAGGAAGTTCCTCAACCGTCAGGCGCGAAATGGCATCCCGCGCCAAGCTACGCCGATGTTTGAGATAGCGATATGCAATCTGCTCACGCTCAGGATGGTTCTCAAGCCAACCTTTTCCGTGTTTGAGCAGTTTCTCAACTTCATCGTCGCCAATATAGTAGTGTTTATCATCATCCAAGACGGGAATAAGCACATACAGATGTGTCAAGAGTTCGCTCAGGCGGCATATTCCCGCAAGTTCGAGCGTGTAGTAATTGCTCAATCCCCATTCTGGGTGTACCTCATCTAACGGATGCTGCGTCAACGCGACAGTATAGCCCAGTGGCTCAAAGAGTTTGCGCAACAGTATTTCTCCGCCGCGACAAGGCACGACGGCAAGATGTGCTTGCAAAGGCAACGGCTGCTGAACCAGTTCGGGCAGCTTCGCACAATGCCCATTAAGGGCAGTACCGAAGACATCAGCGATTGCTACGCTCAAGAACGAAGAAGCCACATAGGGGCGGTCATTCACATATTGATCTAACGCTGCTGACTTGTCCCGTCCACGTACCAAGTACACAGTATCCACATCAAGCAAAAGTGCCACAGTGCAGCGCGTCTCCGTTGCCTCTGGATAAAAAACATGGGCTTGACCAAAGGAAAGTGCAAACGACTGTGTACGCTCAGGATGTTTATGCAAGAGATATCCCAAATCGGTTGCTGGCTGGTGTGTTGTGGTAATGGTCAACAACATAGTGAGGCCACCTTCCCTCAGATACTTTATCAATCACATACAGTTTGCTAATTGTAACATTGGATGAGGTGTTTTGCAACACTACAAACTACCTGAGTATATTTCATTTTTTGCAGAGAGTTTGTCCGAGCAGGGACAGGTGTGCGTTGGGTACAACTAAACTAAAAGAGGTTATTCATCAGATTTTTCCAACTTTTTCGGCTTTTGGCCTCACCCTCTGTATTACTACATAGAGCCACTCCGACACGTTCAGGTCCCATAAGTCGAGTAACGACATATGGTATACTTGAAGAGACAGACGAGTGTGCTCAAGGGAGTGGAGGCAACCTTTACGGGCCAATAAAGAGCCTCCTGCTGCAAGTTCTCGTTAGGGCCACCCGCAGCACACAATACATTATCTATCTACTGTGGGTGGACCCCTCGCACGAGTACAGAAAATTTGTCTACTACTTCACACAATATTTATATCCATGTCCGTCCATATATTTTAACCAGTTGGAGGTACCGATGCAGTTACCGAGCTATGTCACGAATACGAAGTTCCGCGTGTGGGTTGAAGAGATGGTTGCACTATGCAAGCCCGACCACGTTCACTGGTGTGATGGCTCACAAGAGGAGTATGATAGTTTGTGTGAGCAAATGGTCGAGTCTGGCACCTTCATCCGGCTTAATGCCGAGAAGCGCCCCAACAGCTTCCTTGCACGCTCCGACCCTAGTGATGTTGCCCGTGTTGAAGATCGCACCTTCATTTGCTCCCTGAGCAGGGCCGATGCAGGCCCAACCAACAACTGGGTTTCCCCAAGAGCCATGAAGGAGACACTTCATGGCCTGTTCGATGGCTGTATGCATGGACGAACGATGTATGTGATTCCGTTCAGTATGGGACCACTCGGTTCACCCATCGCACACATCGGCGTTGAGCTGACAGACTCGCCCTATGTGGCTGTGAGCATGCGCATCATGACGCGTATGGGGCGTCCTGTGTATGACGTGCTAGGAGCCGATGGTGTCTTCATTCCGTGCATGCACACCGTTGGCATGCCACTGGAACGCGGCCAGAAAGATGTTTCGTGGCCGTGTAATAAAGACACGAAATACATTGTACATTTCCCTGAAGAGCGAGCCATCTGGTCCTATGGCTCTGGCTACGGCGGCAATGCATTGCTCGGCAAGAAGTGCTTCGCGCTCCGTATCGCCTCCGTACTCGCGCGCGATGAGGGTTGGTTGGCAGAACATATGCTTATCCTGGGTGTTGAGAATCCACACGGGGAGAAGACGTATGTTGCCGCCGCTTTCCCCAGCGCTTGTGGCAAGACCAATTTCGCCATGCTCATTCCACCCAAGCCGTTTCAGGAGGAGGGCTGGAAGGTGACGACCGTTGGCGATGATATTGCATGGATCAAGGTGGGGCAAGATGGCAAACTCAAGGCGATTAACCCTGAAGCTGGCTTCTTCGGTGTTGCGCCCGGCACAAGTGAGCAATCCAATCCAAGCGCAATGGCCTCGATACGCACCAACACCATCTTCACCAATGTCGCGCTGACCGACGACGGAGACGTGTGGTGGGAAGACATGACTAAGACACCTCCTGCGCACTTGATCGACTGGACAGGCCAGGACTGGACGCCTGACAGTAAGCGCAAGGCTGCACACCCCAACGCACGCTTCACCGCACCCATTAGCCAGTGTCCAGTTATCGACTCGGCGGCTGACGATCCACAAGGTGTCCCGATTGCGGTGTTCATCTTCGGTGGCCGACGCTCGACTGCTGTGCCGCTGGTCTATCAAGCCTTCAACTGGAACTACGGCGTCTATGCTGCGGCAACGATGGGTTCAGAGACGACTGCCGCTGCCGCTGGGAAGCTAGGCGAGGTACGCCGTGACCCATTCGCAATGCTGCCATTCGCTGGTTACCACATGGCAAGCTACTTCAATCACTGGCTCGACTTCGGGCGACACTTGCCCAACCCACCACGCATCTTCTGTGTGAACTGGTTCCGACGCGACGCCGATGGCAACTTCCTGTGGCCCGGCTTTGGCGACAACATGCGTATCCTCAAGTGGATTGTCGAGCGTGCGCGAGGTCGTGCCGTCAGTATCGAAAGCCCCATCGGCTGGATGCCACGCTACGAAGACCTGGACTGGCGCGGCCTGGAGAGTTTCTCGCGTGAGCAGTTCAATGAGCTGATGTCGGTTGACCGTGATGCTTGGCAGCAAGAGCTGCTCTCGCACGAGGAATTGTTCATGAAACTGTATGATCGGCTCCCCAAGGAACTGCTGTTCATTCGTGAATTGGTCCTTTCCAGCCTCTGGCGCTCCCCAAAACACTGGGGGCAAGCACCAGAATGAAGAGCAGTTCCGGCTAGCATCCAGGAGGAGGCATGAAACCTCTATTGTGCAGGTAGTCATCAAACCATTGGACCGGAGCTTAGTTTTTCGATTCGGTATGACTATCGGCATGAAAGAAGCGCACATAGAGTGGCAGTGACGCGCCGAGTTTGTTGAGCAGAATGTTCACACGCTCCTCGGCATGCTGCCATTTGTCCTTGTAGGCGCCCAGTCGCCAGCTATTGTAGGCTTCATCGTGCAGTTCAATGATATTTAGGATGGTAGGATCGTCGATGTAGTGTTCCGCGAATTTGCGTGCTATAAAGGCATGGTGGTTCGTGCCCAGCTTAGGGCGTGACTCATCCACGCGATATTTGAACGTGTCATGTACGAGAGCGATCAAGCGCAGAACACGGCGCTCGTCAGTGGGAGGACATTGTTGGTCAATATTTCTCAAGACATCAGCGATATGAAATTTGATCGGCCCTTCCTGATGGCCATAGCGCGGCTTTCCCCATATTACCCCTTGTTGCCATGCAGGGTCAGCCGCGATCCTCTTTTCCAGGTCTGTTTCTAAGTTAAATGGTAGTTCCATAGTATTCTCTCTATGTGAATATTAGATAAAGCGCTGTGCGAGTCTCATAGCAAGTGGACGATAGATCAGTTCATAGCCACCAATATATTGTACAACGCGTCCACCCCAACCGCTTTTGAAGCGATAGACGCCTGCCATATCTTCATCTTGGGCATCTGTCGCGGGAATGCCCCAGAAGTCGTAGCGAGTCGCGCCATGGCTCTTTGCCCAACGTATCGCTTCCCACTGTAACACATAATTGGGCATCAATTGGCGCTGTTCATTACTCGAAGCCCCATAGAGATAGATTGCCTGTCGCGCACAAAGTCCAACGAAGATACCAGCTAACAGCTGCCCTTCGTGCTCGGCAAGAAATAACCGTCCTTGTCCCCTTCGACCAAATAGCTCCCATACCGAAAGATAATATGCAAGCGTATGAATGCCGAACTGATCGCGTTCACTGGTCGTTTGCAACAACTGATACCATGCACGCACATCCTCAACCGTCTCAGCTATGCGTACCTTCACACCCTTACGTCCACCCAAGCGCACGTTGTAGCGCCACTTCTCTTTCATCTGCGCTAACAACACCTCTTCAGAAGGTATCAGATCGAGCAGAATAGTGCGCAACGGCTGCAACGTCTGAGTAGGATGAGCATGCAGTGCATTCAGATATTTGAGAGCCAATTCTCCCTCTGTGCTGCCTAGCTCTAGGGCAGGCTCTAGGCGCGATGCTAGCGCACCTCGACGACGCAGGTATCTCGCAAGTTGGAGAAAAAACGCCTCACAATGGGCAGGCTGCGACCAATCTAGGACAGGCCCCCTTGGAATATAAGCCAAATGTCCCGCCCACAATGGCACATGTGCGGCAGTTCTTCGCAACACCTGAGCAACTGCTACTATCTCGTGCGCGTGTTGATCCCATAATGCCAGACGCAACGGATGCCAGCCAGTTCGCGCCTTCACATCTCCCCAACTCCAACTTTGCAGCACATGCCCATGAGGATGCGCCATCACAAAAGAATCCCACTGCTTCCGCTGTTCATGAGAGACTTCACGTAAACTATAGCGTATGTTATAAGCTGACATGGTGCTTTCTCTTCCTTATCAAAACATCTTCTCTCATGATACGATATGAGGCAAGAAAGCAGTGAATGTATCACTTGTAGCACTTGTAGCAGTTGCATCAGTTGTTTCTCTTGTGTCACTAGGAGCGATGCTTTTCCTCAAGTCCGCGCTTAGCGGCATCCAGGCCCTCCCGCTTGGAGATGCCCCGTCTATCAGTTTGTTATGGAGGTACAGAAATGCAGATTCGACGTTTCTCCCCCGATCTGAAACACAAGCTTCCTGGAGGTCATCCCGGCCTCCACATCATTCCTATCCAACTCGATAGTACACATCCTGCTACACAAAACCTAGATGAAAGGGCGCAACGTATGAATGGTCTCCCCATCTTGCTCAACCGCCCAATGATTGTTGTTGCCATGTACCTAGAGCCACACGGTTCAATGGACGAGCACAGTGCACCAGTACCTATTCTCTTCCTTGTTACTCGCGGCAAAGGCTTTGTGCGCATCGGAGGGCCAAACGGTGAAACACGCAGCGTTACGGCTGGCGACGCCATATTGTGGCCCGCTAATCTCGATCACAAGGTCTGGACCGAAGATGAAAGTTAGGACGTTTAAAGTGGAGCCATGTATCCAGAAAATAGCCGTTGAGGTTTTTTAACCTCAACGGCTATTTTCTGGATACATGGCTTTATTGCTTTTGCGAACATAGCGGCGAGTGTCTCGTATAGCTGGGAACGTGTGAGAAGGTCTATACACGAGTGCTATAATAGCACTGATAGTTACACACCTAGACATCGATCTTCTGGTCGATAGGAGGCATATACGTGAGAGTTGTTATCCTGGGCTGCGGACGTGTCGGCGCGGCACTTGCCATGAAGCTAGATCAAGCCGGTCATACGGTAGCAGTGATCGATAGTACCAATGATTCCTTTCAACGGCTTGACCCCAAATTTAAGGGGGAGCGTGTTATTGGCAATGGCGTCGATGAAGACGTCCTCAAACGCGCTGGTATAGAAAAAGCCGACGCATTTGTCGCAGCCACGAATGGCGATAATCGCAATATTATGGCTAGTCAGATCGCAAAAGAGATATTTCACGTCAAGAAGGTCGTCTGCCGTATTTATGATCCCATTCGCCAGAGCACTTATAATGAGCTTGGCCTTGAAACGATCAGCCCCACCATTATAGGGGTAAATATGTTCTTTGATGCTTTGAGCAATGAGATGCCACAAAAGCAAAGTACGCAGGCACCATCGAGCGCCCCTGGCACGAAGAAGTAGCATAAGGAAGCGGGGAGAAAACTCCTATGTATATTATTATTGGAGGTGGGGGTGATGTTGGCTACTACCTCACCAGAAATCTATTGAAACGCGGGCATGAGGTGCTCCTGCTAGAAAAAAGTTCTGGACGAGCACAAGCGCTGAGTGACGAGTTAGGGCAATCTGTCGTGAAAGGCGATGCTTGCGAAGCACGTACGATGACAGAGGTAGGAGCGGAACGTGCAGATGTCGTCATTGCTGTCACTGGCGAAGATGAAGATAATCTGGTCATCTGTCAGATGGCAAAAAAACGCTTTAATGTCGGTCGTACCATCGCTCGCTTGAATAATCCGCGGCACGAGGAACTCTTTAAGAAGCTGGGCATCGACCTGACCATTAGCCCCACACGTTCCATTCTTTCACTGATTGAGTATGAACTGCCTGGTCCACACTTCGTCCAACTGATGACATTGAAACGTGCAGGTTTGGAGATTATAGAAATGAGCATCGCCTCAAACTCACCGGTGGTTGGCAAAACATTAGAACACATCAATCTCCCGCGCCGTTGCACATTAGCTCTCATCGTTCGTGGCGAAGAATCGATCTTCCCTGATAAGGAGACGGAGCTAAAGGTGAATGATGAAGTCTATGCTCTGGTGACACGTGATGGTGCTGAGGAACTCCGCCGCACCTTTGGTGTTCTAGAATAAATAATAAAAACGACATGCCAGCATTCACTCCGTGATGAGTGCTGGCATGTCGTTTTTATTATTCTTTACCTTTTTCAAGTGGAACAGTGCGTTTCTGTTGTACCTCATACTCTTCATATTCTTTTTGCTCAGCTCCATGTGGCGGATGATCATTGAAGCTACTCGTACGTCTGCGCCCACCACGGAGAGATAATCCATTGGGGCGACGCATGGTCCAAGGTGGAGGCTTCCGTGCCATAATCTGATCAACAGTCTCGCCACGGGCCGAGCGGTAAATGCTGGCAATGACCACCCAGGCAGCTGCGACAATAGGTGTAGCTAGTAGTGCTCCAAAAGCTCCAAACAGCTTGGCGCCCACCAGCAAAGCCAGAATCGAAGCAACTGGATGGAGACCCACAGCGCGCCCAACAATACGTGGTCCCAAGACATTGCTCTCAATCATCTGAATAACGAGAAAAGAGATTGCAATATAAACCGTACGAGGCATTGGATCAGGCAAAAGCAGAGAGAGCAGCAGCGCGGGAATAGAAGCCAGGGCAGGGCCAACCATAGGAATTGTCTCAAAAAGAAACGCGAGTACAGCCAGAATTAACGCATAATCTTTCAGGCCCCAAAAAGCGCACACGAATCCGACAAGTACCCCAATAATCGCTGCCAAGGTTAATTGCCCACGAATATAATTGCCTACGACTTGCGTGAGAGCATTCTCGAACATTACTACATGTGGTAATGAGCGTTTGGGAACAATGCTCACAATGCTCTCACGAATGCGCTTGCCATCCAGCGTCAAATAGAAACTGAGTACCACTACCAGCAGAATATTAACGAGTATATTCGTGACGAGAAACAACATCCCAAGGGTATTGGCAGCGAGCGTTCTCGCGAAATCTGTTGCTTGTCCCTGAATCTGGGCAATAGCAGCTTGAATATTCGCTTCGGGAATGTTGGCCTGCTTTTCTAGCAGAAGCTGCAACTGGTTGAGCCTATCTGGAAGGGCAGAAGCTAAATTTACAATCGTGTTTGAGAACACAAGTATCTGATTGATTAATGAAAGCATCAATGCATAGCCAAGACCACTCAATACAAGAAGCACAACGATATAGACAACAAGAGCTGCTAGCACACGTGGTACTTTATAACGCACAAGATAGTTTACGAGCGGAGTCAAGAGAAAGGCGACAGCCATTGAGAGCAGAAGAATCACAATAGCTTCGACAAACTGGCCCGCGATATTCCATACAGCCCAGAGAATAATACCAATACAGATAACACTAATAAGAAAGTCGCGCCGTTGCTGCCAACTAGTCTGCTCCATACATTTGTCCTTTATCCGTATGTGCCTCATCTCTATCGATATACTAGCTATTTTGACAGGTTTCTCCCAAAAGAACAAGCCTATCTGTTTCTCTTATTAAAAGGATAAACTTGCTTACGGTATGAAACTTTTGGCGTGCCTATTACGTCTCCTTGTTTAGAGAGAACACATACATATACCATACGGAAATCTGGATCCATAATGATACACGAGAACAACTGTTAACTTCATACACATTCTTAGTTTGCACTAATATAATCGCACGCTGCTCATCCAATCAAAGCAGCCTGAAAGAGGACACATCAGTGGACGCAACCAGCACAACCTCATTGACACAACTTTTACTCGGCGGCACCTTGCTCATACTACTCTTGACTTGGATGGTCACATTCCTGGTGCTGGCATTACGTTCAGAGGCAACACAACACACATATAATGAAGATATATCCAGTGCCGCACCTACTCTATCCGCCACATCAACCATGTCTACCGCTCAATCTGTTCCACTTGTAACAACACCGAATAGACGCCCAGTAGTGACGTTGCCACCAGCTGAGCGTCATTTGCTTACACAGTAGGTTAGGTAGATTGTATGGCCTCTCCGGGACGTGCGGGCCGGAAAGAACCGTTATCATTGATAAACACAAAACGACTAGACTGCACGTTCACGATCATATCTGGCTTCCCATCTCCATTGACATCCTTGAAGGTGAGGGTCACGACCGCTAAGTCTTGTCCCTGTCCTATCAGCACAGGCCCGATATATATCTTGGCTTTCGAGGCATCACCCCCAGGAAACTCTATAATTTCTATATGACGATTAAAATTCATCGCCACGAAATGGCTGGGAGTCGTCGAATCATTATGACCAACAACAGCGTCGGTCTGAAAAGTGCGTGGGCGCCCATAATGCCAATCATCTTGCGTGACCTGCCACCAACTAAGAAATGAATTCAATAAGAACCATAGGACTACGATTACGATCATAGCAAGACCAGCATAAAAAAGCCAGTGAAAACGCGGACTCCTGTGGCCGCGTGGTGAAGGTAGACTACCAGTTCGTCCCGTTCGCGTTGGAGTTCGTGCTTCCTCAACATCATCATCGGTGTCGGGAGGACGACGGCGAGTTCCTTGCACGACAGGTAAGTCCACCTGGGTCGCTGTACGACGGGCGGGTATCGAACTTTTCTGCATAGAGCTTGTACGAGAATTCTGTGGCGCAGGTACCTGGGTATCACCTTTTGCTCGTTCTGTCTCGCTTCGTACATCACTCTGGTAGCGTCGTGTGCTCGTGGGCATACGAGAAGGCCATGTGTCATCGTAAGCTTCATCGAAGACATCATAGCCATTGGTCTGGGCTTGCTTTACAGACATCGACCGGGTGCGCTTCGTGTGACGCTGTTCCACATTGTTACCATCCTCTCTGTGAGGTTTTTTTTGAGGGCCGACAGAACGCATGTTCTAATAAGCATACTATACACGAAGATAAGCACACCTGTCAATACAGTTTAGAACAAATTTACCATCTGCTGTAAAAACTGGCGTGCCTTTCGAGTTGTCAGCCTGAGCACATCAAGGTTCGCGTAGGAGCAAGATAAACCAAAGAAAAATGAATGGATAAGTACTATCCCTAATGCATACCCACTTGACCTATTCTGGTTTCAGAGGTATCCTTATAAAAAGAGCAGTGGCTGACCATGTCTTTTCTTGCCCCACTTGAGGGGACTGAAACTAACAATTCCTAGATAGGCATCTTAGGCATATGTATAGATCACGAGGTGCAAACATGGTAAACTCGAGATCCACCCTAGTGTATATCCCTTGACCTATTCGGATTTCGGGTGTATTCTCGTGCTCAACAGGAGCGATGCCTGACTACGTCTTTTCTTGCCCCACTTGAGGGGACTGAAACTAGCTCAAAGATTGGGTTCTGTCTTCCCTTGCGTATAATATAAACGTACAGCAATCTACTAAGTAACTGAAAAAATACTCCATATTGTTCCACTTTTTACAAAATTACTATTTCCATCTTTATCCCCACAGATCGGTCTGCACGACCTCTACATCCGTACGTCTCTTGAGCGTGGCACGCCGCTCACGCACCTGCTTCTTCTCCTGCCTTTCCGCTATAGCAGGAATAAGGGCTGGAGGAGCGGGCGCAATGAATTGGGAGCCTACCAATGCTACCTGTGCGTCAAAGATAGAGCTGCGCTGCACTTCTACCTCCTGCCACGTCGCCAATAGCGCCTCAAGAGCCTCATCCTCACATTGTGCTAATAGAGGCCAACGCGCTCTTAGCTCCTGCAATGCCTCGGCTAAAGAGCAGACAGTTTTCTCCGTCATCCATGTAACAAAGGATTGCTTGAGTTGTTCCATCCACGCACGTTCGTAGAGGCCAAATCCTGGTGCGAAGGCTATTCGCTGGTTAACAATACGCTCAACTGCCATCTGTAGTTCTGAGCGTCGATAGCAAGACAGCACTTCATAACACACACGTTCAGACAACATCTGCTCATGCATGATGCGCTCTTGCACGGCAGGCACATCAAGCAAGGCTAGTCGTTCAGCGAAATCATCATAGCGGCTTCTCAGCACAGAAATCACCTCTGTCGCCGAAAGCTGTCCGTCATAGTAGACGATAGGAAACAACGCGGCAATACTGGTGAATGCTTCTTTTGCCTCAATAGGGATAGCAAGCAACAAGTCATCGCGCTCCTGGAGATAGTGTAGTTTTTGTATCTTGCGTTCACGATAGGATGGAGTCCAGAAGCCAAGAATCTCGACATAGATACGACGCTGCGTACGCGTCAAGGCGAAATCTGGAATGAAAATGCTGTTCGGAAGGAGCAATGGCTCTGGTTCGCGCTCCAATCTCCAACCATCAACACCTTGACCATGTGCTAACGCGCTGAATGCCTCCGCAAAGCTTTGTTCGATACTACTGTCATAAATGGAAGAACTTTCTTCTGCTTGTTTGGGCAGTCGCTCCTCATATGGACTTCCTGAGCTGGTGTCTTCACGATATTGTGTAGCTCTAATAGCATACAACACATTAGTACCCATGCTAAAAGAGTAGGTACGTTGCAAAAAATGCACCGTAGCCGAGGCTTCTACGATACTATTGGAGAACACCGCCTTTGCGTTTTTTTTGGAACGTTCCGCGTCTGTATGGGTAGCATAGCTGAGCAGGAGACGACACAGACGCGCCAGACGTATCCCATATTGTTGTGCCGCGCCAGTCACCTCCTGTGGCCCATACAGGGTAAGTGTTAGCAACGGAGGTGTCGTCACAACAGAGGTATCATAGGCGAGATCATAGTACACACCAATTTTTCGTGCCAAGTAACATAAGCGTTTAATGACCGCTCCCACACCTGTACTGACCGGAGTCGTCTCGAACGCAGTTGATGATGCATGAGCGAAGGCACGACAATCAATAATAAAGCGTACGTTGGACGCATTGAAGAGAGCCGCCTCAAACGCCCACTGATTGTACAGTGTTGCAACCTCGTGTGGCTCTGGTGGCTGAGATGTTGTGCGCACCAGTATAGCCTCATCCTCGGTATCAAGAGCCAATAGATATTCTAGATCAGACACAGGCAATTGATAATGTTCAGCGAATGCCTGCAATACTTCAGCTCGCCGTTGTGTATCTAAAAATCCCTGGTAATGTTCATTGACATAGGTATAGAGAGCAAGGCGTAGCTGTATAGAGGAAGCGATATCGTCTGGTAATGACGCGATACTACGTTGTAGCAGCGCCTCTGTCCATTCGCATTGCCGCCACACATACCAATGGCTCAGCGTCGCAAGCAGGCAATGCGCGAGACGATAGTCGCCAACATACGCACGAGCATCATCAAGCGAAAATTGATGTTGTGGCTGTCCTAGTAGCGCCTCGTAATACGTAATTAGGTGTGCAATCTCGCTCTGTAATTCGTCACGACGCAAAAAGTGGAGTGACACAAAGAGTTCGCTACCGCGCCGCTGTATCGATTTTTTGCAGTCTTGCAAACTAAAACGCACTTGCTCGTCTCCTTGTGTCTTATCTATATCGAACAAATGTATTATATCATAATTGTTCAGCACCCATGGAGAACGTCGTAGGGACCAGCTTTAGCGCGTCCTCGGCTCAATTTATTGAGCGAGATCCCTTAATCCGTCGGCCGATAAATCGGGCCGGGCGGACGCGCTGAAGCTGGTCCCTACGACGACTTTGCGATTTCCCTTGCTAGCTATTGAATACCTGGCCGTCATCTGGTAAGTTATAGACACATATGTTATACAATAATAAAGAACTATTGTTTGGTGAGAGGAAGTTTGCGATGACCACTGTCCCACGTCGTTTAGGAAAATATGAACTACGGCAACAGGTGGGCCGAGGCAATGTTGGCGAAGTATGGAAAGCATACGACTTACAGCTACGGCGCGAAGTTGCTGTGAAAATTATCCATACTGATTTGCAATCGGACCCTCATTTCCTGTCACATTTCACGCAAGAAGGACAGGGTGTTACCGCATTGCACCATACGAACATCGTTCAGGTACATGATATCGCGGTCTCACATCCACCACAGCAAGGTAGCGGCGGCATGGAAACGTCCGCCTATATTGTCACAGAATATATTGAAGGCCAGACACTTACCAACTACATCAATACTACTGTACGCAAAGGAACATTTCCTTCACCCACCGAGATCGTCTACCTCTTTACGAGTCTCGGTGTCGCGATTGATTATGCGCACCAAAAAGGGGTTATTCATGGGAATATAAAGCCAAACAATATTCTACTGGATACACACAATACAGCACAGTTTGAAGCAGGTGAGCCAGTACTTACAGACTTCGCTTTCGACAAATTGATAGGTAGTGTCGGCGGTATCGCATCACCATTCTACATGTCGCCGGAGCAGGCAAAAGGACAGACTGCAAATAATCGCAGCGATATTTACTCACTCGGTGTCATTCTCTACGAACTTTGCACAGGGGTACAACCTTTTCGGGACTCTAGCTCAGTAGCAGTGATGATGCAACACATTAACACTCTGCCAACGCCACCCAGCCTTATCAATTCAAACATCCCAGCGGCCCTCTCAGAGGTTATTTTACGCGCTATGGCAAAGGATACAGCGACGCGTTTCCAGCTTGCCTCATTGTTAGCAACAGCTATCGCCGATGCCTATTCGCTGCAAACGACGCTCTCTCCGGTACAACGCGCTGCACTGGCAGCACAAGAAGACAACTACCGCACTAGTAATAGGCAAGTTGAGCATAATTCTATTCTCGGTGTCTCACAACCAATTCCTAAACTGCCACCGCGCATATACTCTCAACCATTGCCAGCTATCTCTCAACCACTCTCAACGGCTTCAGGAAAACAACCCGTGGTCAAACCTGCTGCCCATATGCCACAGACACCTCATACTCCCCAAGCTCCTTATACCCCGCAAAAACAAATCACGACTGGTAAGCTTCCGATACCTTCTCTTCCAACACCAGATGCTCACGAAATAGCCACCACACAACCGACACTTTTAATACCCACTAACCAGGCAGCTGCGACGACCAGACCAATAGAGAGAACAACACGTCCCCAGCAGGTGCTCCCACTAAGAACAGCGCCACCTTCTTTTCCTTCACCACTCCAACAGCCACTTCCTTCTGGGCAATCCTCATCACGTAGCAAAGTTAAGCCAATCTCTATGCTGATCGCAGCCTTGCTTCTGCTGCTCTTGCTTATAGGCGGAGGTATCGGTGTACTTCTGACGATGCGTTCTAACAGCACAGGAACCATTGTTGGACATGCCTTCTTCCAGGATGATGCTCTGGGACATGACGACCAACTCCATCTTGACCTGCAAAATGTGCCAGCGCCAGCAGCTGGCACAAAGTACGTCGCTTGGCTTCAAGAAAATGCTCACACCTTCTTACCACTCGGAACGCTTACTGTCAACAATGGAACGGTCTCGTTCTTATATTCAGGCAATGCACAGCATACCAATCTTTTAGCATCACTACAGCGCCTTGCGATTACATCCGAGAGTGGCAATATTTCTGCCACCGGACCAAAGGGGCCTACTCTCTACGAGGCATACTTTGATACAACAACCTCGCACTATATCAAAAATATTCTCTATATGACGCCCAGTTTGCCACCTAATCAAGGTGTCGTCACGGAAGTGATTAATGCGCTCAAATCGATGGACGACAAAGCCGCGAGTATTACAGATATTTTACAAAATACGCACGAGTACCCACTAGCAACACGTCAAGCCACACGCATCATTGAAATTATTGATGGCACACAATTTGCTTTGAGCAGTAGTGACCAGCCTGCAAACGTTCTTAGCATGCTTGACGTTCCCGTGGGACTGCTCTCATCACCCACACAACAAGGCTATCTTGATGCCCTATCATCCCAACTTGACCAATTTCAGCGGGCAGTAGGCAACAACCCCACCCAGCTACAACATATAGAGCATGTGCGTAATGCCGTCATAGACCTCAAAGACTGGGTACAAAAAATGCGCCTCTACGACGTTCAAATACTAAAGGCTGTTCGCCTGGATGACCCCGCACTTATCAGTGTAGCTCTCCAACTCAAACAGGTAGCAGCCGACTCTTATACAGGACGTACTATTCCACCGAACGCTGGCCCACAGCCAATACAGGGTTCGGCAGGTGCTTATCAGGCATATATCGAATGCCAATACATGGCAACGCTCGATATAAAGCAGGTGTCGTAGCGGCGTGATTGACAAGCCTGAGATTATAGTAAATAATGAAGGAAAGCAAATGCCCACTTCATAGTATAGACACGTCATGCGCCTAAAAGATGTTGTAACACTTTAGGGAAGATAAGGTGTATTATGAGCACGGATCAGCATACTCTCGGACACTACGAATTAGAGCAGCGTCTACAGAGCGATATACTTAGCGAAACCTGGAAGGCTTCTGATCACCAGCAACATCGTTCTGTTCTACTCAGGCTATTTTATGGTGCTGGACAAACTGCTCCTGATTTTGGAATACGCTTTCTCAAATCGACTCAACCACTTCTTTCATTGCGCCATCCCAATATCGTGTCGGTTCTCGACACCCAGGCACAGCTAGGCGAGGGAAAGAACGCAATGTATCTTGTGACCGAGTCTATAGAAGGCCCATCACTTGCTGAATACATTCAGATGACAGCGCAAAAGGGAGCATTTCCTAAAGGGGATGCACTCGTTCGTCTCCTTAAACCTATTGCTGCTGCCATAGATTATGCCAATCAGCAAGGCATTGTGCATGGCGGTATGAAACCAAGTGCGATACTGCTCGACAGGAGTACTACGGTAGAGGTACCAAAACTGACGGGGTTTGGCGTCTACCCTCTCTACAACCTGCGTGCGTTGCCCCTTGAGAACATCTACTATATCGCTCCTGAACTCGCTCAGGGCTATGCTGGCAGCAACCGCAGTGACATTTACTCATTAGGAGTTATTCTCTACGAGCTATGCACAGGTGTCGTTCCGTTCCAGGACGACACAGCCTCTGATGTGCTTATGCAGCATATTCATGCAACTCCTACAGCACCGTCCATCTTTAATCCGAGCCTCGTGCCCGCAATGACGGCAGTGCTGATGCGTGCTCTCGCCAAGGACCCTACAGCACGCTTTGCAACAGCAACAGCTATGATTGTTGCCATGGCAAAGGCATATAACATTCAACTACCTGAACAGGGTAATCTTTCAGGTCCATTATCCCAGGACATCAAGAGGCAATCATCTCTATCGGGGATAGCAGACATGCCTGTGGACCCAATGAATAGCCCCACCTATCTCAGTCCACGTCCACAGCAAATGCAGTCAGGGACATCATTTCCATCTCCCATGCCCTCAGCATCCTCGATGTCTCCAATGCCAGCAACGAATAGTGCATTTGGAACACGGGATTCTGCTGAGTATAAGACTGTCCAGATGACACCGCCACCGCCTTACGCTACAACGCCACTACAGCAAACAGGGAATATGACCCCGGTGTTATCGCCAGCACCTGCACAGCCATCATATACAGCACCATCACCTCCGTTGGTAACGGCTCCTCCACAAAAACGGCGTTGGCGAGGGTGGTATACAGCACTCATCGGTTTGGTACTACTAGCACTACTTGGTGGCATACTAGGGACAGTCTATCTCTCCTCCCTTCACCCACTAACGACTAGTTCTACGCCCATCGCAGGTTATGCCTACTTCACCAGTAGTGGATTGCTGGGCGTAGGTAGGGATCTAGGCATCGACGATGGTTTGCAACTCAACTTACAAAATGTCGCCTCGCCGCCTGCCGGGAAAAGTTATTATGCTTGGCTGCTCAACGATAACAACACATTCACAACTATACTCCCGATTCCTCTAGGCCCATTAACGATTACTAATGGACAAGTCAATCTCCATTATCCAGGTAACGCACAACATACGAATTTGCTTAGTAGCTATAGCCGCTTCCTTATTACAGAAGAGGATGCGAATACGACACCAACTGACCCATCCCTTGATGCCAGTACTCATCGCTTTTATGCCGCATTTTCGCAAAAAGGGCATGTATCGGGAGTAACACCTCAATATAGCCTGCTTGACCACTTTCGCCATCTGCTCGCGCAAGACCCCAAATTAGCCGCAGTCGGACTCAAAGGTGGTCTGGATAGCGGGCTCTTTAAAAACACACAGAAAATACTGGAATGGGCCAGCAGTGCGAGAGATGCACAGCAACAGGGAGATGCAAACAGCATTGACTTTGCACGCCGCCAATTGGTCCGCATCCTAGACTATCTCGATGGATCACAATATGTATCCACTGATAACATTCCATCTGACCTCCAACCTATTCAGGTAGACCCAACGATAGCTCGTGTAGCCTTGCTGACGATAGACCCAACAAACCAGACACCTCCCGGCTATTTACGGCACATTGGCACTCACCTGCGCTCAATCGTAGAAAACCCTGATGCCTCAGCGGATCAACACGCTCTAGCAACACACATTCAGCAAGCCATTGACAATGTCACGGGTTGGTTAACGACAGCACATGTCGATGCAGAAAAACTCATTCAAATGAATAAGAGCCAATTGACACAGTCTGATGCGGCACATCTCATGAATGATCTTGTCGATCAGGCCAGCTCTGCTTTTCTCGGTCAGATCAACTCCAACACGAATCAGGTAAAAGAGGGTGTTGTACAGATTAACTATAGTATCCACAACCTAGCTACCTTCGCTATTGCCGCATGTACATCCAATAACTCTGCGAATCCATGCAGCGCAAAGTAAAGAGAATAATGAGAAAGAGGTTGAGCCATGAGCACAAGCACCCCCCCTCCACAATCACAACAACCACGACGTCTTGGAAAATATGGACTGTTAGAACGTCTGGGCTATGGTGGTATGGCCGAGGTCTGGAAAGCCTTTGACCCACAATTACAACGCTATGTTGCGATCAAACTGCTGCACGCGAACTTACGCGATGACCCCAATTTCGCAACGCGCTTTCAACGCGAGGCACAATTGATTGCCTCCTTGCATCATCCCAATATTGTGCAAGTCCATGATTTTCAGATGAATGCAGCGACCGGACCGACAGACAATACACCGACAGCCTATATGGTCATGGATTATGTGGAAGGTCAGACACTGGCTTCTTACATTCACTCAACCTCTGCACAAGGGCATGTTCCCGAACCAACCGATCTGCTACGCCTCTTTACCGCAATCTGTGTAGCCGTTGATTATGCACATCAGCATGGAATGATTCACCGCGATATCAAGCCCGCCAATATTCTACTCGACGAGCGTAACACGGTCTCTAATCCAATGGGAGAGCCAATATTGACTGATTTTGGCGTTGCTAAACTTCTGGGCATTTCAGCCACAGGATTAAGCGGCGCCCAGGTTGGCACCCCGCTCTATATCTCACCAGAGCAAGCCAGGGGCCTTGCCGGCAACGAACTGAGTGATCTCTATTCGCTGGGTGTCATCTTATATGAACTAGTAACGGGTGTGACACCTTTTCGCGGCCATAATCCACAAGATGTCCTCACTCAACAAATCAATGCGGTTCCCCCTTCACCTATGCAGCTGAACTCCAAAATTCCACCGGCCCTCTCGCTGGTAATTATGCGTAGTCTTTCTAAAGACCCAGCCGCACGCTTCCCTAGTGCATCCTCTTTGGCGGCAGCTCTCGCTGAGGCTCTCCGCTTACCTGTACCAGAAAACCTGGGAGCTCCTACCTATCCACAAGATGCGATGAGTGGACCTACTATTGTGGGAACTCCTGTGCTCTCACCAGCCATGACACCCAATTTCCAGACAGAAGCACGCTCAAATACGGGAGGAGTAACTCCACCTCTGCAACAACCACTCACGCCTCGCCCTCTCACTACTTCTGTTGCAGTCGCGCCACAAACGTTACCACCACCAGCAGCGCCACCGCTTATCGTCGCATCTGCCCCTAAGAGACGCCGACGGGGTCTCTACCTGTTCTTGATACCTCTACTCCTACTTGTGTTGATCGGTTCCAGCCTTAGCTACTGGTTTTTTGTACGTCCTTCACTCAACATACCCCCTGTGAGTCCCACCATAGGGCAAGCTTTCTTTGCTAGCAGTAATCAACTCTCAGTAGGCACGGCAAAAGGCATATCCGATGAAATACGCATTGACCTACAAAATATCCCTGATCCACATGTTGGCAAAAGTTATTACCTCTGGCTGTTAGGTGACAAAAATATACTCGCTACCACTGATCTCGTCGGTCCTGCACTCATCAAGGTTCCGCTCTTGCTCACAAACAACCTGCCAGTGAAAAATAATAGTGTCCATTATCTCTACCCAGGTGATGGTGCACACAACAATCTCCTTTCTGTTGGTAGCCGTTTGTTGATTAGCGAAGAGGCTGCTGGCGCCAACCCCAGCAGCCCATCTATCGACCATACAACATGGAAATATTACGCGGAACTACCGCAAAAGCCTATTCCACTAGATCCTGTGAAATTTAGTGCATTGATACATATTCGTCACCTCTTTTACAACGAAACAAGTATAGAAGTGTTCGCCTTGTTTGGGGGCCTTGATTTCTGGTTCCTCAGAAACACAGAGAGTATTCTCGAATGGTCTACCGCCGCACGAGATGACTGGAATGGTGCGAATACTACTGATGGTCAGTTACGTCAGATACGCGATCAATTCATTCGCATGCTTGATTACTTAGATGGCTCTGCCAATGTGCATATTGATGTGTCAGCAAACACACCTATACTCGCAGACCCTAAAGTTGCACAAGTAGCTCTGCTCACGGTAGATGCAAAGACGCAGAGTGCAAATCTTAAAACAAATCCTATTGGTTACGTCGATCATACTCAGCTTCATGTGAATCAGATTAGTCTGGCAACAGACTTGACACCAGGGCAACGGCAAGCCGCGGCCCATATTATTCAGGCAATCAAAAACGCAGCAGTGAACCTACAAAATGCACGCCAGGATATCAAGCAGCTCTTCAGTATGACCGACGATCAATTGAGGCAGCCCACCGCCGGCACTACGCTTGATAGTATCACCCAAGAACTCACCTATGCACTGATCGGCCAACCGGACTCAGTGACGAATCAAATACATGATGGTGTCTTGCAGATGCATTATTACATTCAGCAACTGGCCGCATTCAACGTGACTAGTGTAGTACCGGACAAACTCTGAGATAGACAGAAAAGAGGATTATGAGTACAGCACCGCGACGGCTCGGCAGGTATGAATTACAGGCACGGCTGGGACAAGGAGGTGGCGGCGATGTCTGGAAAGCGCTCGATACTCAGTTGCGACGCCATGTCGCAATCAAACTGCTGCACGCAGATTTACAAAATGATCCATCTTTTGTCACCCGTTTTGAACACGAGGCACAATTTATCGCCGCATTGCGTCACCCCAACATTATACAAATACATGATTTCGACTTTGAGCAGAGAGAGGGCGACAACGTAACCATTGCCTATATGGTAATGGAGTATATCGAGGGCCAAACACTAGAGACATATATTCTCAATACCTCTCGTAAGCAGCTATTTCCCTCAGCAGAGGATCTCGTGTATCTCTTTACTGCTATTAGCTTAGCACTTGACTATGCACATCAAAAAGGTACTATTCACCGCGATATCAAGCCTGCTAACATTCTGCTCGATCGGCGCGTTACGAGCGTAAGAACACTAGGAAGACCCATTCTAACCGACTTTGGCGTCGCTAAAATGCAGAGTATGCAGACAGAAACTATTGTTGGCACGGTCCTCGGCACACCACGCTATATGGCTCCCGAGCAAGCACAAGGCACAAATGTGACACATTCCAGTGACCTGTATTCACTTGGTATCATTCTGTATGAGATGAATACAGGCGTAACGCCTTTTCGCGGAGAAGGGGTGCTTGCACTGCTCAGGCAACACCTGTACGACACACCTACCCCGCCTGCTCTTATCAATCCAAATATTCCGCCAGCACTCTCAGCTGTCATTCTCAAGAGTATTGAGAAAGAACCGAAGGCTCGTTTTCCCAGTGCATCTGCAATGACGATAGCCATGGCTGAGGCACTCAATGTACCTATTCCTGAGAGCTTGCGTCCTAAATCAGCATTATCGTCTACGAATAATACAGGTGCGACAACGAATGCACCTCCGTATCAAATTTCGCTCTCCCCTCCATGGACATCATATCCACAAAGACCGACATCCCCAATAGCAGACGCGCCTATACCAAACGGACAAAACAGCAATCCTACATACACACCTGCTCAGCCGCAATATCTCTCTCCCGCCTCGTCCATGACGCCTCGGCAGAACAGTTGGGCAGGGCAAAATCAGGTCATTGCTCCTCCTGCACTCCAACCTATAGCACCATCAACTATACCTCCTATTATGGCTATAATAAAGTCGAAAAGGTATATGCTTTTGATCGTGCTACTCATTGGGATACTTATCGCTTCAGGTGTGGGAGCATTCGTGCTGTTTCAGCAAAACAAGACGAGTACCACTCCAGGAACGGTGCCCAGCGGACAAATCAGCTTTAGCAGCAGTTCAAGTCCGTCCACAGGCAATTATGATACATTGCATATTGATTTGCACACTATTCCGCCTCCTCCACAAGGCTACACCTATTATGCCTGGATCGAGGGCTTATTTATTTCAGAACATCTCGTGCCTCACTGGGCACTCACACCTATAGACAAGAGCATACACACGGATGCTCTAACCTACCAGAGTGTTCAAAATCTGTATAAGCCTAATACGCTCTTTCTCGTGACTCTTGAAGCAAAGGATAGCCCGCCGACTATTCCCACTATGGATACAGCAAAGCGTATATATTACGCAAAAATCACTAGCAACACATCCATGACCTTCACGGTGCTGAAGTGTCCTACGGACCCGCAAGATACGACTTGTATAACAGGGTAATAAGCTACCTCCTGCGTTTTGCAATCTCTTCTTCTGTTGTGCCTGTCGTCACCAACTCATACAATAACGCTTGCCCTGCCTTGGGGCGAAGTATGCGCCCCAAACGCTGAATATATTCACGCTTCGTACTATTGCCACTGACAATAATTGCCACGCGACAATCTGGCACATCCACTCCCTCGTTCAAGACACGCCCTGTCACCAGCTTTGTATAGTGTCCGGAGCGGAAACGTTCAAGAATGATGCGTCGTTCTTCAGATGGTGTCTTATAGGTAATACTGGGCACACAAAAACGACGACTAATCTCATCAACAACTGGATTATACTCGGAAAACAGGATTACTTGGTCGCTAGCATGCTTACATAGCAGGCGCTCAATCTCTTCATACTTGGCGGGTGCATTCATCGCAATGCTCCGGGCCTCACGCCATGCCAACATCGCAGTGCGTGCCTCTGGATTTCGCGCACTCATGAAGATGATTTTTTGTTGGAAGTCTTCAGGTGAACGAAGCACGATCCGTTGCCGCTGCAAAAAGCTGCGATAGATGCGCCTTTGCTCGGCATAGCGTGCCTCATCCGCGCTCGACAAAGCAATATCGATACGCTCTTCTTTATACTGTGCCAGGAAACGCCCCTTGGTCAACTCTGCTGGTGAGCGACGGTACACCTCCGGCCCGATCAGCTCTTCCAGATCCTCGTGAGCCATGTCACTGCGTTCGGGTGTCGCGCTCAAGCCCAGACGGATAGATGTAAATGCGCTCTCAGCAATCAAGCGATATGTCGGCGCAGGCAAATGGTGGCACTCGTCAAAGATCAGCATGCCGAAGTGTCGTAATTCACGTGGATAAAGGGCAGCAGAGTCATAGGTGATAACGGTGATGGGTTTGATATCTTTCTCACCCCCACCGAAAATCCCGATCTCGTCGGGAGTGAGCGAGAGGGCTGAGGCGAGGGCAACACGCCACTGTTGTAGCAAATCAATCGTGGGCACGACCGCTAACGTCCATAGGCTCGTCTCATGAATCGCCATTGCTGCCATAAAGGTTTTGCCCGCGCCAGTGGGTAACACGACCACACCGGCGCTACTATCAGCCAACCAGTTCGCCAACGCCTCCTCTTGATAAGGGCGCGGCTCCATTGCCAATGTTGTCGCCCATGGCAATGCTGGCCGCTCCTCAAACGCCACCGTAAATGGTGTCTGCTGCTGCCGCAAAGCACGCTTCACCACTGTAAAATGCATCGGCTGCACACGTAAAAAATGTTGCCGCGCATCCAGCTGCAGACGAGAACGCACCTGTTCAGGTAAATACGCCCCAAACAACGTTTTCACCAATGCGGGCAAAGGTAATGATGTAAGTTCAGTAGGCGGCATGATTACTAGATCGCGCCCCCGTATGTCAAGGGTTGTTGTAGGCATGATTATTCGTTTTCAAACGGTAGGGACCGCATGCAATGCCCAATTCATTGCGCCCCCTTGCAGGGCAGCGACAATGTACCCAAGGCGGAATCGTTGCCGCAAGCGGGGCGCAATGAATTGGGACCCTACCATACTAATGCGCTATGTTCTCTCAAAAGACGAGAAAGCTGCTGTGAAAGGCTCGCTATATATTGCTGTCTATGACGGGCCAAGATACTTTCATGCAAAATGATAGAAAGAGCTTCCTCAGAAGCAACTTGACTATTGTCCATTTCTAATGTCCAGTAAAGAGGGCGACCACCATTTTCAAGCAAAGCTTGATTGCCAAGTAGTAACGAAGCTCCCTCAAATTGACATACATACAGTGGTTTCTCTTGCTTTAATGCTCCTTGTGCAGCATCCCATGTTCCACCTTGCGTATTCGCCTCAGCAACAATCACCACCTGAGCTAAGCCAGTGATAACTCTATTCCGTGTCATTGCCCGACTTACCAACCAAGGCGCCGTTGGATGAAACTGACTCAGTAAAAGCACTGTTCCTGTCTCTATCAAAGGGAACAAGCTCTGCTTTTGTACCTTGCTCAGTGTATTGATGCCATTTGGTAAAACTACTGTTGTACAGCCACTCGTGCTGATAGCCCCTTCATATGCAGCGTTATCAACGCCACGTGCATACCCGCTAATAATATTTGCTCCATGTTCGGCAAGATAGCTAGCCGCTTCATAAGCAAAGAGAACTCCAGCTATACGAGCATGACGCGAACCAATAATCGCAATAGTTATATGCTTGAGCAGTTGTAAGTTTCCTCTAGCAAAAAGAATAGGCGGGATATGATGGTCTTGCAACACCAATTTGAGGTGTTTAGGGTACATCTCATCGACTACTGTAAGCATTTGAATAGTATCGCTTACCAATGACTCTGCTACAGCTATTTGTTCAGTAATGTGCTCTTTTGCCTGTGTGAGCTTCGCTAGTACTTTCTCATCAAATTGAAAAATGGCTCTCCATGTCTGTATATCACTATTAAAAAGTTCCGTGAGCGTTTTCCCTTGTTGTTGACACCATGTTGTAATAATTTTATGCACAATGGTGCTTGATACACCACTCTTAAACACCAATGCTAACCAACAACCTTGTTCCTGTACATCCATCCTGACAACTCCTCACTGATCATCTGAATGAAACGTGCGTGTGATTGTAAACGGATAAACAGCTTGTGCTCCAGATTGTAACAATACTCTTCCAGCTTCCCGTAGCGTATAACCAGAATCATAAATGTCATCCATAAGAAGAAGTGTACGCCCAACAACCAAATCGGGATGAAGCAAAGAAAATGCATCTTTCACATTGGCGGCTTTTTGCACACGATTGGTGAGATGTTTCTGCTTTTGCGTCTCACGTGTTTTCACTAACAATGGCAGATACTCTATACCTAGCATGTTAGCCACTTGCCGAGCGAACATCTCGACCAGCATACTTCCTTTGGTCGGCGGTATACTGACCACACCATTCAAAATGTGTATTGGATAACGAGCACGAATAATCTCCGCAGTACGCATGACAAGACTCAATGCAAAAGGGCCACCTTGAGCATATTTACTCATAGAAACGAGTTTACCAATACGACTGGTCCCGTGATATGCCAGGGACCAGCCAGCTTCATGCATTATCTCATACTCATTGCCACGAGCATCAATATGTGGAAGATATTCCTCATCTAAGAAACGGGCTACTAGCGCTTGTATTCTTTCTGAAGGTCGTATAGGTGGAAAATATTCTGTACGGCAGGCGCCACAAATACCACATTCAGGGCTGGTCTGATCACCGATGTAATGGCATACATATTCCATATAACATCTTTGTCCTTGTGCGTAGGCTCGTATCTCATACAATTCTTGCAATTTTTGTGTCCTTATTGCTTCATATTCAGAAAAATCTAGTTGTGATGTCGGGGTAGTTGGTATAGCTGTATAAGTTCGCAACTTTGTATTGACCTCTACATACGCTTGATCCTCCAAATCAGCTAGGGCTATTTTTACTGCGTTACGCGGTAAACCAGTAGTAAGCATCAGATTATACTCATTCATACCTTGCGGTGCTGCATGTAATACGGATAAAAGGCGTTTATATGCTCCTTCTTTTGGCCTATCATTCGCGGTTAAATGTTCTTGTATTGCCAAGTCTTCGGGATCATACAGTAAAATACACCATGCTCTATCACCATCACGTCCAGCACGCCCAATTTCCTGATAGTAATGCAGGAGTGAGGCAGACATATGATAATGAATCACAAAACGAATATCCCGTTTGTCGATACCCATGCCTAGAGCAGTGGTAGTACACAATACTGTGTAGTGGTTTGCCATCCACTTCTTTTCAACCTCCTGCCTGACATTGTCATCACGACCGGCATGATAGTACTCGGCCTTCACACCACGCAAGCTTAAAAACAGTGCTACCATCTCTGCACTACTTTGTGATGCACAATAAATGATACCTGTGTCAGAGCGTTGAAGTAGAACTTCTCCTAGATAACAGAGTTTCTCCCAATCACCAGAAACGCGTACCACGTTCAGGTGCAGATTCGGGCGTTGCATCATACCACGTATCACAGTCGCTTCGGTACCCACTTGCGCTAGAATATCTTGCTCGACACGCTGATTGGCCGTGGCTGTCAGAGCTAGCACAGGAGTATTTTTCGGGAATGCATTCAAGAGTGTGACGATGCGCCGATAGTCGGGGCGGAAATCGTGGCCCCATGTTGAAATACAGTGCGCTTCATCTACCACAATCATGCTGATACGCATCCGAATAACGTGTTTTTGCCACTCGTTGTTCATCAAGCGTTCAGGCGCAATAAATAAGATTTTGAGATCGCCCGTTATTGCTCGCGTAAAGGAGGCTTTGTTCTCCTCTTCACTAAAGTCTGAGCTGACGATAGCGGCAGGAAGCGCGTAGCTCTCATTGCATCGCTGGCACTGGTCACGCATGAGCGCTTTGAGCGGCGAGAACACGAGCGTGAGGTGTGGATAGTAGAGACTTGCCATTTGGTAGCATAGCGACTTTCCCCAGCCTGTACGCTGAATGGCAAGAATACGCTGCCCTTGTACCAATTGCTCAATAATGTCGCGCTGCCCCGAATGAAAGCCTGTAGTGATACAAAAGCGTTGCAGGAGTAATTGCTCTGGTGGATCGTTTTGCCATGTATACCATTCAGCCATAGCCCCTCCGAAAAATAGTAGTTTTTAGACTCCTCGTCCCGTTCTCATCAGCCGCGAGCGGATAGCTGCTTGTGTACGCCGGTGCTTCTTTGCAAGCTCGCTCATTGATATGCCCTTGTCAAATGCCTTCACCAAGTCTTGTATTTCCTGATCTGTCCAAGTATTACCTGCGTTTGCAGGTGCAATATTTTTTGAAATAGTAAGGGTCGGAGTCAGAATAGGGGTCGGAGGGGGCAAAGAAGGGTGTGGGAGAGTAATAGAGCGCGGAATGATAGACGCAATTTCCTGCTCTATGGATTCCATATCATCACCGCTTGCTGCGGCTAATTCTTTGGCAGCCAAGTGTAACGCACGAATGGTTTTGATGTGCTGATAGGGGCTATCCGGCGCAATATCTTCACCCGTTTGGGGGTCAATGCCAGCGGCTAACGATCTCAAGATACGAATAATTTCCCGCTTCTCCATCATGACATCCTCTATTTATTTGTAATGGTATGTTGTCATATGGTTGTACATACTGTGCCAGCATACATTGGCACAGTATGTACAACCACACTTATTGGTTTGCCTGTGGCAACAGCCCAATCCGTTGCTCTAGTTCATGAGCGACACTGTAGGGGTCGCGCTCGCGTTTGGTTACATCTTCGATCAGAGTGTTCCACTCGTCTTCACCCACGGTGTCTCGTAGGGAGTTCATGACGCTGCGGAGGATCAGGTTTTGCACTTCGCTGCGTACTTGGCGTTGTGCGCGTTGTGCTATTCCACCACTCGCTACGAGGTACTCGTAGTGTTGCTGCATAGCGTCCACCACTTCGGTTATGCCCTGGTCTTTGAGAGCTGCCGTTTTGAGAAGGGGAATACGCCAGCCAGCCTTGCGTCGGTTGGGGTCGAGGCTCAACAGCATCGATAGCTCTGCCACTGTCTGATCGGAGCCAGGTTTGTCGCCTTTGCTGACAACGAAGATATCGGCGATTTCCAGGATACCCGCTTTAATAGCCTGAATTTCATCGCCCATGCCAGGGGCAGCCACTACTAATACCGTTTGTGCAGTGCGCATGACTTCGACTTCGGCCTGACCTGTCCCCACTGTTTCAATGATGATCGGGTTGTAACCTGCTGCATCCATTGCTCGCACGGCATCACGAGTTGAGGCAGAGAGACCGCCCAGGTTCCCTCGACTCGCCATGCTGCGAATAAACACATTAGGGTCGCCTGCCAGTTCCATCATGCGGATGCGATCACCAAGGATGGCACCGCCGCTAAAGGGGCTGGTCGGGTCAACAGCCACGACGCCCACTTTGCACTCACGTCGTCGTAACTCGCGCACGAGGTGCGTCACCAGTGTGCTCTTTCCAGCTCCAGGAGCACCTGTGACACCAACGATATGTGCCTTACCCGCGTGTTGATGCAGTTGGGCAAGATACGTATGGACCTGTGGAACCTCGCTCTCAATCAGCGTTACCATTCGTGCCAAGGCGCGACGATCTCCTGCAAGAAGACGTTCTACAATATTTTGCAAGGTTGTACTATACCTCAACCTTCAGGCGGTCGGCCTGGATATTCGCACGTACGAACTTGATAATCTCTTCTGTTGGTGTGCCTGGCCCAAAGCAACCTTTGATGCCCATCGCTTTAATCGCGGGAATATCCTCATCGGGCAAGATGCCGCCTGCCGCGACCAAAACATCATCGACGTTATCTTGTTTGAGTAGTTCCATCACTTTGGGAAAGATCGCCATATGCGCACCCGAAAGAATGCTCATCAGAATGGCATCCACATCCTCCTGAATCGCTGCTTCGACTATCATTTCCGGCGTCTGGCGAATGCCTGTATAGATAACCTCCATGCCAGCATCACGCAACGCACGAGCAATTACCTTGGCACCACGATCATGACCATCCAACCCCGGCTTGGCTACTAATACACGAATAGGGCGAGTATCTGCCATACATGTAACTCCTTTGTCAGGATGTTGTATTATTGTTCATAGAAATTTTTTCTGGAGAGCTGCCTCATAGAGCGCACAGATAGCATGCTCCTGCTCTTCAAGTAACTTCTCTGTGTGTTGCTGTAATTCTACAACGAGGGAACGCGTGCTGCAAGCAGCATAGAGTTGTTTCGCACGCTCGATAATTGCTTCCTTCTCTTCCATGCTACAAATAGGCACGGGTAAAGAGGCTAAGACATGCTGCTCTATCTGTGGTTGCACCCATTTGTACGCTGTATACAAGACATATACATAATCGTGCAGGAGACGTGAATTGAGTAATGCCAACAAAAAATAGAGGGCATCGTTTTGCACACCCAGGTCTATTGCATTGTCGAGAGCAGGGCACCCACAAGCAGGGTATCCGCAAGGGGATGCCCCTACAATGATACGGGGATATCGTATCATTGTAGGGGCATCCCCTTGCGGGTGCTCCCCATTGTCCCGCAACATCAACATGTACAGCGTCTGCAATACAACATGCCCTTGCACATCGAGCGTGGCTTGGAGATGTGGTGTGCTTTTGACGACTAAGAGCTTGGGGGTATGATAGCGTTCAAGCGGCTTGAGACGCGGGTGACGCATCACCCAACAACGTGCAAGAGGAGATGTATATGCGTGTATATCAATTCCTCCACGAAGGATAGGATAGTAATCTTCCGAAAGGGCAGGGCGTTCCGTACATAACAAAGGGCTTTCTTTCCCAAGCTCCTCGCCGCGACGAATCAGCACCAGTTGTCCTAGTGGCACAAATCGTGGCTCATCTGACACGTTACTAGTACACATTTCCTCATGCAAACGCATAATTAGTGTGTCTTGTTTCTCGCTGAGCAAATAACGCAATTCGGCCCCAGGTTGCTTTAACAAGAGCTTTTGGAGTACCAACGGACGACCACAAGGGTCCCCTCTATCTTCCATGTCCGCCTTGGGCACCAACGGACGACCACAAGGGTCCCCGCCACCCTCCACATCCACCCCCGTCCCTACTGATACATTGTGTGATGAAAGCATGGGCACATTATCTCGTCGCCATTTCTCGCGCACCCAGAAGATGGAATGCGCCTCTGCAGGAGCACGCTTTTGGGCAATCACTACAACAGCACCCACTTGTGCAGGAAAAACACCGGAGAAGTGCCAGATATGATGAATAGTTGTCTCTTCAAGCAAGTGGCGGCGCTCTCTCGCTGCATTGCTACGCGCCAACACAGGGTCAGGTAAGACAAGGGCAATCCAGCCGTTCGGGCGCACAACACGCAAGGCAAGCTCAAGGAAAAGTAGGTAGCTATCGGCCTGACCACGCTGGTGGGTTGAGCGATAGCCACTCAGATCACTATTTTTTGCCGCGAGATATGGCGGGTTTGCGACAAATAGGTCTACATCTTGTATTCCCTGTTCCCACGGCAATGACAGGCCATCAGCTTGATGAATGTGCAAATGACGCGACCACTTTTTGGTGCGAGTTACAGGACGATGGTCATCTACTACGGTGGAGAGAAGCGTCTGTAGCTGCATTTCTGCCAATAGGCAGGCGACAGGATCAGGGTCAAGCCCCCAGATACTGTATTGCACTGAAGCGACGATCTCTTTGGGCGCAAGGCCAGCGTTTTTCCCAGATAAGAGCAGACGGCGTGTCACGCCTACCAGAAAATTTCCACTTCCGCACGCTGGATCAAACACACGCAAGTGCCCAAGTTTCTGCTCAGGAGTATAGCCACAGGCATCTAGTATCTGCTCTACCAGAAGAGGTGGAGTTGAGAAATGACCACGCGTCTTACGTTCTTGGACTGGCAAGCTCCTTTCATACCAATCGAAGAGATCATTCAGCGCCATGCACTTCCAACGCCTCATCTTTCTGTATGTGCAGAATCTCTAAGGCTTCGCGGGCCGCAATACGACCAGCCTCTTTAATGCTAGAGGCTTTGCCCAGACCTAAGAGAGCATCCTGCTCAAACACGCCAACCACAAAGACACGATCATTGTTGCGCCCACTTTGCTCCAAGACACGGTAACGCGGCAAACTCCCTGAACGCCACAACACAATCTTTTGCAAACGTCCTTTGGGGTTATTATCCAAGGTCTGATTGTTAATCAGCTCTACCATCGGCAGCACAGTACGGGCGACAAATGCTCGCGCCGCCTCTGTTCCCAGGTCGATATGGATAGCACCAACAATAGCCTCCAGCACATCGGCACACAGAGAATCACGCGAACGATCATTAAAGGTACGCAGATTGGCTATATCGACGCAGATAAATGGGAACAAGCCTAGTTGATGCCCAATTCTAGCGAAGACACGCCGACTCACCGCCTCTGATTTCAGCGCAGTCATCTCCCCTTCCGAGGCATTGGGGAAGGTACGATAAATATGCTCCACGACATGGGCGCTGATAATAGCATCACCCAAGAACTCAAGTGTATCATACGAATCGTGTACAGCCGTCTCTGGGCAACACGAGTGATGTGTTACCGCCCGCCGTAGCAACGTACGATTCCGAAACGTCACTTGGAGCAATGTCTCTAACTCAAGCAAATTGTCTTCCGCGTTGATCTCCATATGCCTGTATTATAGCACGTTCGATTTCTATCCCTGAGTTGACTTATACATGATACAATGTGACGAAAAAGAAATTACGATAGGGGTAACTAAGCACTTGCAAGATATACGATTGCTCTGCTCCACCGGAACCATCAGCCGCAACCCAGATTATACCAGCTATGAGCAGGTACTCAGATATGCAAGCCAGATTTCCGTAGACGGCTTTGAGTTGATGTTTTATCCCTCCTGGTATTCTGCCCTCGAACAGGTCGCCGATGCGTTGCGCAGTTCTGGCCTTAACTTTCCCGCTATGCATACAGAGAAAAATATCGGTGTAGCCCTTGGAAGCGCCGATGTAGAAGAGCGCGCACAAGGAATATACTGGCTTACGGAGAATTGTCGTTTAGCTAGTATACTTGGCACCCAGGTTCTGATCTTGCACCTGTGGGGCTGGCCGCAACTTGATGACCACCTTGAATATAACCTGAAACCATTGCATCAATGCCTGAACGCGGCAGCACACTACAATCTCAAGCTCGCTATAGAAACAATTCCTGGGCGCCATGCTGACCCTTTGAGCAATGTTCATAAAGCTATTGAACAGGACACGCGCAGCTTCGTCGCCCTAGACACCGAATTCCTCGCCCTCTATGATCAGCAAGACACAGTTTTTGATACACAGTGGTTATGGGAGCATGAGCGCGTTCAACACATACATATCAAAGACTTCGACGGCCATCCCTTCGGTTCAGAAAGCAAAAGGCGTTATCTCCATCCCGGTGAGGGACACATAGACTTCACGCGCTTCTTCACCCGTCTCAAACAGCAAGGATTTAGTGGATACGTGAGTTTAGAATCACCTGCTATCGATCAGAATGGACAGGTGGATTACGCGAAACTGAATAGAAGCTTGGATTTTGTACGCCAGTTACTCTAATTTTAGAGTGTCTTACAAAAGGATATATTACAATATACACAGGCTTATAAGTAGTAGCTTTCTTTCAGTCTGCTCGCATGGGCCATCCCTTAGATGCGGACTTATAAGAATGAATGTGTCACTTGTATCATTTGTTTCTCTTGTAATACCAAGAGAGGGTCTTTTCCCTCAAGTCCGCGCATATGGAGGCCATTCCTCTGCAAATCTCTCTCGGAGAATTCATCATCGGTGAACTCTTTTAGTCCCCTCGGTGGGGCAATGCCTCCCCAATCGAGAAGGACATGCACAGCAATTGACGGGTGTAGTAGGAGACCATTCTAATTCGTGGGCAAACTGTTGTCATTCTCGATAACTGAGGCCACTACTGTTTTGGAATGGTTTCCGTCAAGTAGCTCGCCAGATTCGAATCGTGCTATCGTTACCTCCTGAGGCTATTCGTTGTCCATCGGGTGACCAGGCCAATGCAAAAATAGACGTATACTGATCATGAAGGTATTCCCGATAAGTGAAGATGTGCATTCCGTCGGTTGAATTCCAAATTTGGATTGTTCTATCCCAGGATGCTGAAGCAATATGTTTGCCATCAGGAGACCATACTACTGAGTTTAGAGGCTCACTATGACCCCGGTAGGCGAAGAGATTTGTTCCATTTGTCGCATTCCAAACGTACACAACCGTATAATCTTCTGAGATAATATACTGACCATTCGCACCGGAGGCAATAAAAAGGCCACCAGGGGACCAAGACACTGTACTTATCCCCGAAGATCCTTGATAGGTGAGGATGCGATTTCCATCAGACACATTCCAAACCTGTATAGTCGTATCATCGCTTCCTGAAGCGATACGTGTCCCATCAGGTGACCAGGCCACTGCATGCACCCAATCAGCATGCTTACGATAGGTAAAGACATTGGCTCCAGTGGTCATGCTCCATATCTGCACTGTATGATCTCGGCTGGATGAGGCGAGGTGCTTACTATCAGGTGACCATGCTACCGCACTAACGGCATCGGTATGTCCACGAAACGTGTAGATTTGGCTTCCATTGGCAGCATTCCAGACCTGCACTATTCCATCATTACTTGCCGAGCTAATGTGCTGCCCATCAGGTGACCATGCCACAGCCCATACATCAGCTACATGCCCACGATAAGTATAGCTATGACCTCCATTGGCCGCGTTCCAGACCTGCACCGTCTTATCTGTGCTCGCCGAAGCAATACGATTCCCATCGGGTGACCATGCAATTCCAGCTACCCCATTTGTATGTCCACGATAGGTATAAAGCAGTGTACCCACTGGAGGAACTGGGATAGGAGATTGGCGCTTTGGAAAAGAAGGGGGTGAAATTCGAGAAGATACCAACCAGGTAAGACCAGCACCTGTAATTGCCAATCCTGCCAAACCAAGCCCCAGAAACACTTGGCGACGCGGTATTCTACGGCTAATCGTTGTGGGGGTCTCAAATGAAGGGGAGGACATGATGCCAGAAACTGATGGATTGCCCCCTTGCTCCTCTAGCGTGTAAGTAGATAGATTCGCTATGGCAGTTCTGGGTGAGCTAGGTGCCATGCGCAGTGGTGGATTCTCTAAATCTACGGAAGGGAGAGAGAGTGGAGCAGTTGTAGGGTCTTGAGAGGATGTCAGAACCGATGGTTTGGCAAGGTCAGAATGCTTCACCTGTTGATATGCCTGTTCAAGAACTGCAGCAAAATCTTGCACAGTGTCATAGCGATCATGAGGGGATTTGCTCAGGGCCTTGAGCACTACCTCATCTAAAATAGGTGGAATAGTGGGAATGTGCTGGCACAAGGGAGGAGGGGGTGTCTGGAGATGCTGATAGATAACGCTCATGGAAGAGCCATCAAAAGGACGTGTTCCGCAAAGCCACTCATAAACAACAATGCCTAAAGCGTACTGATCGCTGGCCGGGCGCGGCAGTTTGTGAATCTGCTCGGGGGCCATATAAGCAGGGGTCCCTGCCTGTCCCTGAAGTATGAGCGAACCAGTAGCATGGGATATAGCCGCAATGCCAAAATCGCTGAGGACAATCTCATCGTTTGTTCTCAGCAGTATGTTTTCCGGCTTGACGTCTCTGTGTACGAGCTTTTTATCATGGGTATACTGCAAAGCATCAGCAACCTGCCGTACATAAGAGACGATAATTTCTAAAGGGAGACGCGAACCTTTGGGATATCGTGTTCGCAGAGAGCCGTTCGGCACATATTCCATTACCAGGAAAGGCACTTGCTCTTGGATAGCGAAATCGAGAACACGTACAATGTGGGGGTGCCTCAAACTCACTAAGCGTCGGGCTTCCACCAGGAAACCCTCCATATCCTCTTCTGCCAAAACTGTGTGGAGGACTTTGACAGCTGCTTGACTCTTGAGGTAGAGGTGTTCTCCCAGGTAGACATCGGCAAAACCTCCTATTCCCAGCAGACGAAGTAGCTTATAATTGCCTAACTGTTGTCCCTCACGTCCTGCACGCCCTGCCATATTATTCCTCCTCTGCTTCATTATCGAGACCGATTGCGTATGGCTTGCTTACAACTGCCACACCTTCACATCGCTGTAGACAACTTCAGTTTCACTCACTTTGTTGTTAAAGTGATCAACATCGAATCCTCCTTCTCCAAACACCCCTATCATCCCATGATGATATGCGTTATTGCTGACTGGGCCAACGATATGTTGCCCATTAACATATACGCTAAATGTGTCGCCAATGGCGACGACAGCAAGCATATTAGGTTGGTTCAAGCCGATATGAAAAGCTTGAATGACCTGGTTTGGCCCTAAACCGGAGGCTAGCTGCAAGGTGCAAGCATTCCCTGCACATCCATCGAAGGTATACCTTCCGCTCTCGAATAGCTCAAAATAGTAATAGGTGTTACCATCTCCCCTAAAGACTATTCCTCCGCCGCTCCAATTTGGAGCCTCCTTCACAAACGTTAGCTGTACTTGATAAGTAAAATCACTAAAATCAGTGCCTTCAGCAAAACATGGGCCACCGTAATGTGGTGGCATTATCACATGATAAGCGCCACCAATAAAGGTGCAAGCAGTACCCACAGAAGGATCACTATTCTCCACCCATTTATTTCCATCCTTGTTATCTCTCAACGGATCGTAAAGCACTAGCTTTCCACGATATGGAGGGTAGGGATTGGGATTAGCAGCAATGACTGTGGCTGTAGCAGCTATATCCGGAGTCTTCGTGGTAGTAGCAGAGCCTCCGGCAACAACAGACTGCTGAGGGGTGTTGGGAGTTTGCTGGTTGCGGTGTGCGAAGTAAAAAATACTTACACTACTTCCTAGAAAGAGGATCAGCACTCCAAGCAGCAGAAACAGATTTCTTCGCGAGAGACGGCGATAGGAGACGATGTTTGCCTTCTGATTAGAAGAAGAGGGCTTGCGTAAGAGTGGAGAGAACGAGGGAGTTATTGAAGAATATGAGTGACCAGTGATCGGTGGAGTCAATGAAATTTGGTCTGGTATCGCCGTTGGAGATGATGGTCCAGATAGTTGACCTTGGATAGGGGGAGGGACAACACTAGTCGGAGAAGATGATCCGAGAGGGGTTGTAACTGCCTCCGACTGAGCTAACGGAGTCTCTTCCTTATCAGAGAATACTGACTGGTACGACAACGAAACAGTGGGAACATGCCATATCTCCTGAGTAGCTTGTTCCAAAGCAGTAGCAAAAGCTCGCACATTAGCAAAGCGGTGTTGTGGATCTTTACTCAGTGCTGTGAGCACCACTTCCTCTAGAGCGGGGGGAATCATGGGAACCTGCTCACGCAAGGGTGGCGGAGGCATATGGAGATGCTGCTGAAGAATGTCAAATTCATTACCCCGAAATGGGCATGCTCCACAGAGCCATTCATAGACGACGATACCAACAGAGTACTGGTCACTAGCTGGACAAGGCATCTTACGAATCTGCTCAGGAGCTATATAAGTAGGTGTTCCTGCCTGACCACGGAGTATCACCGAGTCAGTGGGATGAGCTATCGCCGAAATGCCAAAGTCGCTTAGAACAACCTCATCGTCTGAAAGCAATAGCATGTTTTCCGGTTTGACATCTCGATGTACCAGTTTCTTATCATGGATATATTGTAGAGCATCAGTAATTTGTTGTACATAAGAGACAATATCTGCCAACGGAACACATGAAGCTTTGGGATATCGTCCTCTCAACGAACCAGACGGTGCATACTCCATCACTAGGAATGGCACATTCCTTTCGACAGCAAAATCGAGAACACGTACAACGTGAGGGTGTGTCAACCCTACGAGATGCTGGGCTTCTACCAGAAATCTTGCGACAGCTTCATCTGCTAGAGCTGTATGGAGTACTTTGATTGCAGCCTGACTTTCGAGATAGAGATGTTCTCCCATATAAACATCTGCCTGACCACTTGTACCCAACAAGCGGATTAATCGATAGTTACCCAGTTGATCACCTATACGATTATCCATAATCAACCTCTTCATGCCTAATGATAAATGATTATCCCTTCAGGATTCCTACTCAACTCCACGGCTCTTCTATAAGAGGTAATCAAGGTCCGCCTGAGCTACTATCGCAGCTAATAGCCTATTAGCTGCGATATCTTGCCAACTAACGACCAAAATGCTAGACTGAACCTGAGCAAGAGTATACACTATTTTCTGCATTAGGTGCAATAACATATGAAAACACCTTCCTCTTCCCCATCTTTGACCCATTGATTCCAACTAATAGGGAAAGGTGGAAGAGAGGAGAAAGGCTCCAAGCCAAAGCGAGCAGGCGTCGGAGCAGGCCGAGAGGGGTTCGCAGGCATGAGACAGCATCCGTCCCCCCTGGTCAAGGCCATCAGGAAGACACACGATCTCATGGAGCGCAGGAACGGTTAGCTCACCCTCCTTTCCGCACCGAGCGGAGTGCGCACCAGCACTCCGCGGCGCAATCGCAAAGTGTAGGCGACTGGCTCACGAGGGATGATCGGGACAGACAAGACGGGGGCGAGCTGCTGGGCAGTTGGCCCCGTCCCCGTCGTGGGCTCGGTCGGCCTCGGGGGCGGCACGGAGGCAGGAGTCGTCACTTGGTCCTCGGGATACACTGGGGTGCGCCGCAAAGGGAGCTGGAGGTGCGTGGGCAAGGGACGCAGGTGCTCTGGCGCGACCTCCGGCGCTTGCACCCGGATGCGACTCGACGGACGAATGAGCCCTAAGCTGCGACCCTGGATAACGCATTGCTGCAGCCCATCCCGGCCCCCGCCCCCCAAGAGCGGCAGATAGTCGATGAAGAGTGGCAAGGAGACCTCGAACGGGTCAACCTGGGCGCGAAAGGCGACTTCCATGCGCAAGGCTTGCAGCACCTGCGCGATGATGAGGGCCGCCCACACCTGAATGAGGAGCACCACCGGCTTGCTACTCCACAAGAGATGCAAGCCCAACTCTCTTTTGAGCGTTTTGAACGCCAGCTCGATATCCCACCGGCGAGCGTAGAGGCGGGCGATGTCGCGCATGGACAAGCAGTGCGGATCGGTGACGTTGGTCAGGTAGCGCACCAGGATGCCTGCTACCCGAAACTCAACGAGGCGCACCCCATAGCCAGCTTTGGCCTCATGCACTCCTAACCACACGAGCCCATCGAAGGTCTCGCCCAGTTGGTAGTAGACGTGAATGACCTCATAGCTCGTTTTCTCGCGCTGGCGTGCCACCCAATGAAAGCCTGCCTGAGTCAGTTCGTCGAACCACGCGAAGCTAAAGTAGCCCAAATCGGCTAAGATGAGGGTGCCCACGCTCAGATAGGTGAGCATCTGGCGTGCATGTTTCTTACAATTCTGCTGCGCATCGGCCACATACTCGATGGCACGCCATTGCTGTAAGCGCACGTCAAAGAGCGAGACGAGTTTGCCAGGAAGCACCTCGCGTGCTCCTTTCTTGACGAGCCGCAAGATCGGCAGGGTACGGGCCACAGGGTCCAACGTGGTCTCGTCTAAGGCCACCACGTCGCTGGCAAAGGGAGCCAAACGTCCGTGCGTCTGGGCACACTCATCCTCTAAAGGGCGCAACCACGTCGCTAAGAGGAGACTGATGCGCTCAAAGAGCTGCTGGAGTGGGGTCTGCCCTTCTTGTTCTAAGCGCTTGTAGACCGTCTGATCCACTATGTCGTAACAAGGCAAGCCCCACACCCCACACGAGACCAGCACGCGCCAAATGGCTCGCTGGGAGCGCAAGCCACGCAAGACACACACCAAGACCGCCAGCCAGAGACTCAGACTCGGTACTTCCTGCGGACGTCCTACCCCCCCTGGCTCTGGGGGCGCTTCCTGGCGCAGCAGTCCGTCTAGGCTCGTGCGCAGAAAGCTTTCGATCTGTTCATGAATCCGAGGGGTTGCCTCCACAGGGGCAACTGTGTTAGTATGCATGCTAGGATGATCCTTTCTTGAGTACAACGATGTGTACTCAGGATTATCCCCTCAATTCTTCTCTTTCGCAACCCCCTTTCCCTATTAGTTGGAATCAATGATCTTTGACCCTACCGCGTGCGTTCGAACAGTTCCTCGATGTCTCTTCAGTCTAGATTGACATGTACTATCAAGTGGTCATATAGCTAGCAAATGTTTTTTTGACCAGCTTTCACAGCCGCTTTGGACTGCTCCCAAAGGACCACTCCACGAGAGGTTTCAAAATCCTCGATTTGGAGGAAGCGCACGCCAACATTGAGCATTTCTTGAGAGCGGTCTACAACGACCAGCGGTTACACTCGGCATTGGGGTATCGTCCCCCCAACGAATTTGAACAATTATATTATCAAGGCCTTCTCAGTTGAAACGTAGCTTGGAGTGGAGCGTTGGGGGCAGTCCAATCCCTCAATATCGAAGATGATCTCTGGCACGTAGAACCTTTCAGTCCCCTCGTGTGGGGCAATGCCTCTGCAATGCCATTGAACTCTTGTGCGAAGAGTTGCAAGCGAACTTTCAGTCCCCTCGTGTGGGGCAATGCCTCTGCAATCATGACCGCCTTTTTATTAGCACAGGCAAGGGCCAACTTTCAGTCCCCTCGTGTGGGGCAATGCCTCTGCAATCGAAAAGAAGCTGTCACAGAATAAGGTGTCATATCCTTTCAGTCCCCTCGTGTGGGGCAATGCCTCTGCAATATGAGCTTACCGCAAATAGAACGGATATATCAGGTGAACTTTCAGTCCCCTCGTGTGGGGCAATGCCTCTGCAATATTGCAAGCAATGATACGCTCACATCGGCAATCAAAACCTTTCAGTCCCCTCGTGTGGGGCAATGCCTCTGCAATTGCGGATACACAACACATGAGAGAAAGCCGCCAGGACTTTCAGTCCCCTCGTGTGGGGCAATGCCTCTGCAATAGGTGACGGATGCAGTCTCAATACCGTAGACGAAGACTTTCAGTCCCCTCGTGTGGGGCAATGCCTCTGCAATGTAGCCTTTGGTCTGGTCGAGAAGCTTAAAAATGTACCTTTCAGTCCCCTCGTGTGGGGCAATGCCTCTGCAATGCCTGACTGCGCATTGGAGGTATTCGAGAGTTGCGTCTTTCAGTCCCCTCGTGTGGGGCAATGCCTCTGCAATTCAACCGACGAAGAGCTGATTCTGACCGGACCAGCACTTTCAGTCCCCTCGTGTGGGGCAATGCCTCTGCAATACCAAAGTCGCAAGACAGCTTGACAAGCTCTTACGCCTTTCAGTCCCCTCGTGTGGGGCAATGCCTCTGCAATGTTCCATCTGGTGAGTCAACGCTCCACAAAAGCTGGTCTTTCAGTCCCCTCGTGTGGGGCAATGCCTCTGCAATTTTCCAGATGGGCGCGGCATCATACCAGAATTTATCTTTCAGTCCCCTCGTGTGGGGCAATGCCTCTGCAATTCGTGATGACGATGAAGTGATACCCGACCCGATTGAACTTTCAGTCCCCTCGTGTGGGGCAATGCCTCTGCAATCATGATGTATTCGCGTGTTCAGCACACGATGATTGAACTTTCAGTCCCCTCGTGTGGGGCAATGCCTCTGCAATATGCATGGAATTTCATTGCCAATATCTTTGGCAATATCCTTTCAGTCCCCTCGTGTGGGGCAATGCCTCTGCAATAAGCCCCGTAACCTCACAAGGCGCGAAGAGCAACCTTCTTTCAGTCCCCTCGTGTGGGGCAATGCCTCTGCAATCTTTACTGAACCATATCCTGTCCTACGGTCCGCCTCTTTCAGTCCCCTCGTGTGGGGCAATGCCTCTGCAATATTGGTGAGTAAAGCGCCCAACGGCCCCACGATTACCTTTCAGTCCCCTCGTGTGGGGCAATGCCTCTGCAATGACCATGAT
>JRHI01000263.1_pt1 | contig 59645 bp, 41 predicted proteins | sample 215371 | NCBI WGS metagenome assembly JRHI01 (sample SAMN02929681, study PRJNA255918) | sediment metagenome | biome: cave system; feature: Ice Cave; material: Sediment; isolation source: sediment from deep within a dark volcanic ice cave with no known source of... ...
AGGGTACTAAAACTGTCTCAGAGATGTTGGCACGGAGGGTTCCAATAGCTTAGCAAATACGTCAAAAGTCTTTTCTTGGTTTCCTTGTTTCGAATAAACCAGACCGAGTTCATACCATGTAGTGGCATCATCGGGGTTTAGCCGGAGTGCGTGCTGGAGACTTTCAATAGATTCATCGAGTTGTCCATTCGTTCGTTGTGCTCGGCCCAAAAGTTGCCAATACTTGAAGTTTCCCGGCTCAAGCCGCACGCTCTCTTGGAAAGCCTTAACAGCCTGTGATTTGTACTGCCCTGCGATTAGACATGCTGCGCCCAATGTAAACCAAGACCTGCTTTCCGCAGGTTGCAACCTCACCATTTCGACTGCAGCAGCTATTGCGTCATTATACGAATGAAGCTCCATGTACACACCGAAAAGGGCCAACAAATTATTCGATGAATCTTTGTTTAGGCTCGTAGCTTTCCGAAAACACTCTAGAGCTTCATCGTAGTTCTTTAATTTCTTGTAAAGATAACCGAGTCGTGACCAGTTTTTGTCATCTTTCGGTTCAAGTCGAATAACTTCTTGCCAAGCTCTAATCGCTTTTTCATAATTCTTCTTACGCTCTGCCTCGAAGCCGATCGACCACCAGTCAAGTGCACTAGAAGGAGGAGTTCCTGCGGTCGCATCTGTGTCATGGCTGGCTAATTCCAGAATTCGCTCGGCGGGAATCGCAAAATTCAGATTTTGCCCACCCTGCAAATAGAAAGTCGTAACTCCAATCAAGCGCGCTTGCGAATCAAACAGACCACCGCCGCTGGACCCTTTGGAAATTGGGGCCGATGTTTGAATCACGCGACCCTCCTGCTCGGAGTCTCGGAATCCCGATACCAGCCCACTCGAAAGCGTTAATTCCAATCCTTGTGGAGCACCGATAGCATAAGCATGCTCGCCGATTGTTACTGACGAAGACGGGCGGACCGAAGTTTTCGGAGCCTGAAGACTTGCCGCTATTAAGCCGCAGAGGTCATGATTGTCATCCCAATAAGTGATTTTCGCCGTCCAGTGATTCTGCCCTTGTCTGACACGGAAAGTTACTCCGTCCTCGACTACGTGCCGGTTAGTTATGACCACAGAGACTGGTTCCACGACCCCGGACGATGGGTTTTGCCTTTGGAGTCTAACGAGGACGCCACTTCCAAATGCAACCACGTGTTCGTCGGAGTCCAACGCTTCCACGATGAAAATTGAGAGTGATGCACGCTTAAAAACTTCCTGCGGCGGAAGAGTCAGAAGCTCGGTCGTATTTGAGTGGGGTGATCGCTGCGGCCAAGCACAAACTAAAACTGTAAGGATCAAAATTGAGTGTCTCATGATTTGTACAAGACGCCTTTACCGGGAATAGTACCCGATGCTGGGTGCCCGATGCCAGAATGGCTGCAGGCGGACTGTGGTTGATCTTCGAACTTCTCCCCCAAAAGTACAGCTGTGCCTGCGGCCAGATTTTTCCCTGTCCAATTTTGTTTGCGGTTTTCATTGACCCTCATTTTCTTTCCGTGCTACGTTTTTCTGTCGAGTATTTTTGAAGTCGCATGTCCAGCGCCGCTGAGGTCCTCCTCGTCAGGGATGTCAACTTTCTAGCGATACCGCCTGGTGTAGTCGGGCACGGTTTTCAATTGCAGCACTTCGCGCAACTCGCGGTGCTCGCCCCGACGCACTTCGGCTTCACGAAAGGTCCCATCCTCGTAGCGCATCAGACAAAGCACCGCCGGTAACTGCGGCTGAGTGAACGGATGCTTGCTCCAACGAGTGCGGTAGGGTGGCAAAGTGTTGATGGCCACCTGCAAGGCCACGCGAGCAAAGGGCAGGAGACCTATTTCGGCCATCGTGCTGCTGCCTCATCAGAAAACACTCTTGACCTTCCCGCGTCTATCCCTAAAAACCGAATTTGCGCTAAAGATGTCAACGGAGCTACTTTAAGTCCCATAAAATCACACTGATACAAAAATAGGGGGTGGGTTGGGACTACCTAGTCAGTTACTCCTGAGGGTTCCAAAATCGGAGACGTTGGCTGGGAGGCCTGGACTCGAACCAGGATAGCCAGATTCAGAGTCTGGAGTCCTACCAATTGGACGACCTCCCACCGGGTTAAAACTTAATGTTTTACCAACTTTTCGCGGCCTTCCTTACGAGACATTTGTCGGCGATGTTATTCTTCATCGCCAAACGCGCATTCTTAATTATAAATCAAGTGTACCGTCAGTCTTTCTTTCCTTCAACCCCTCCTCGGAAACTCGCGACACCGTGTCACGCAAGAACTGTCATTCCGACCGCAGCCGGCCGACGTTTTTCCTCCTTCGCCCGCGCACGCGGGTGAAGGAGTCGGCCTGCGTAGTGGAGGGACCTCTCCCGCCTTCTTTCCTCCAATCGCGTATTAACTTTTTCTGCGTTCGTTTTTCACGCCGCAGTTCTTTCACTCGTAATCAACGTTCGATTTGCGTCGCCTCTTCCACCTTACGCGCTCCGTCCGAACTCACAGCCATCATCCGCCCATTAGCCACCATATATTCCACACCTCCCCACACCACTCGATTTGCGGCAAAACTTACCACCCACACTACAAAATGAATCGCATCCCAAAAAGGCACCAGCGACATGCGCCGCCGCAGAACTTCGTCACCGACGCCCCACACTCCCACGGTCCACGCCATCGCCAGTCGCAACACCAAATATGCCAACAAAAACGCCCCAGCAATCCAGGCCTTCGGTGCCACCATCGCCGCCGCAATTACCCACGGCAATCCTTGCGTAAATAAAAGCGCCGCGTACGACACCGGCCGGCACAACCTCACGGTGCGTGCCCAGCGCAGTTGATGCTCCCAAAAACCGCGCACCGTTTGCGCCGGATACATCGTCCACACCGTTTCGCGTGACAGCACCACTCGCCCGCCCGCCTGTGCGACCCGCCGCCCAATTTCGTAATCGTCGGCAAGAAATCCGGCGATTGCTGCAAAGCCGCCAATCTTCCCCACCCACGTTTTCGTCGTCGCAATCGAAGCGCCCAGCGCAAACTTCACCCCTTCTGTCCACACCGCCATCACCACACCCGGGAAAAATCCGCTCGCCGCGCCAATCGCTTCAAACTCCGCCCAAAGATTTTTCTGCGCCATGCCGCGGTAAAACGAAGTCACCGCACCAACGCCAACATCGCCCAGCGGCGCGACAACTTCGCGCAAATATTTCTCGCTAACGCGAACATCGCCGTCGCTTATCACCAGTATTTCGTGTTCCGCTTCGGCGGTCATTCTCGCCAGGCTGTTTACTTTCCCGTTGGCGCCAAGCTTTTCCGCGCCGATCATCAGCCGGATCCTCCGCTCCGGAAAATCCCCCATCAAGCGCTGCACAATAGCCACAGCTGTATCGCCTGGCTCACTCACCGCAAATAATATTTCGTAATTGGGATATTCCTGCCGGCAAAAACTGGCATAGTTTTCATACGAGGCGAAATCAATTCCGTGCAGGGGTTTCAGCACGCTCACAGGCGGCGTAAATCTCCCGCCTACAGCGCTTACTTTCGCGCCGCCCCCGCTAAAAAATCTCCACGCCGCCACGCACGCCAGCGCGTAGTAAATCAAAGGCGCTACAGCAAGCGCCATCACCACGACGCGCCATCCGCCATGAAGGAAACTCATCGTTGTCAGCTCTTAAAAATCCTGCTTTACCCTGCGGCCACTACGGCCACGCCTATACATACCAGCAACACGCCCGCCCAGCGCACGCCGTTTACTTCTTCTTTCAAAATATATTTCGCGCCCAGTGTCCCGACAACGTAGCTCAGCGCCGACGCCGGGATCACCAGGCTGATGGGTTCCCACGATAACAGCACCATCAGCAAATAAAACGATAGCGCCATCAGTGGCACGCCCACCCAAAACCATCCGTTCACGAACGCGCGCTGCAAGAAAGCAAACATCTCGCGAGGCCGCAAATGTTCCGGCGCCCCGGCCTTTTTCATTCCGTGCGTGACCGCCAATTCTCCCGCGGAGCCGGACAGCACAAAAATCATGAGCGTCACAGCGTTGCGAATCACGGCATCGCTTCCACAACCGCACTCGTGCGCGGCTTCGTTTGGCCCACCAGAAATACTCCGGCGCAAATCAGCGCCACACCAATCCATCGCCGCAGAGAAACTCTCTCTCCCAAAATCGCCATGCCCACAAATGTAACCGCTGCATAGCCCATCGCCGAAGCCGGCATTACGTAGCTATAATCCGCCCAGCTCAACACCGTCATGTTCGACAGCATGAATCCAATCAGCACCAGAATCGCGAACCAGATCGTGCCGCTGCTCATCGCTGCCCGGAAAGCATGCATCATTCCGGCCTCCGTCAAACTCACCGGGCCGATCTCGTTCATGCCGCGCTTGAGCAGCAAATCGCCCGTGGTCGCGCACACCACCATGACGAAGACCGTCGCTAGCGTCTTCATGCGGAGCTTTCGCTCGTTGAACATTTTTTATTGGTTAGTCGTTGCCGGAAGCCGAAGGCGCCTGCGGTACGGAAATCATGGAGTCGCCACCTTCGCGCGCCCACTTCAATCGCTCCGCTCGCAGTGCCAAAAATTCCGTCGCTTCGTGATAAAGACGCTTGCGCTCGTGACCATCCCACAGCGCTTCTTTCACGATGCGCCAGACCACTTTCGGCCGGAAATAATATTCGTCGTAAAAGCGGTTCACGCCTGACATCATTTCCGCCTTGGAAAGATGCGGATACTCGATGTGTGGCAGTTGGTGTCCGCCGGAGTCGGCCAGCGCTTCCACCTTCAGAAAGCCTTCTTTGGCCATCGAATCGTACAGTTCCGTGCCGGGCATCGCGTGTGCCAGCGAAACTTGAATCGTTTCCGGATCCAGTTCCTTCGCGAAATCGATTGTCTTCTGAATGGTTTCCCGCGTTTCGCCGGGCAGTCCGATGATGAAGTCGCCGTGCACTCGGATGCCGACCTTGCGGCAGTTCTTCATGAAGGTGCGCGCCATTTCAACCGTTGCGCCCTTCTTGATGTTCTTCAAAATTTGTGGATCGCCGGATTCGAATCCCACGATAAACAACCGCGCCCCGGCATCGGCCATGGCCTTCAGCGTGTCGTAGTCGCTATGCACACGCGCCGTGGACGACCACTGAAATTTCAGCGGCTTGAACTTGGTGCAAAGATCCAGCACCCGGTCCTTGCGAATATTGAATGTATCGTCATCGAAGAAAATTTCTTTCATCTGCGGAAAATATTCGATGGCTTGCTTCACTTCGCGCGCCACGTTCTCCGTGGACCGCGTCCGCCACGCATGCCCGGAAATTGTTTGCGGCCACATGCAGAACGTACACAGCGCCGGGCATCCACGCGTGGTGTAAAACGAAACATAGGGATTCAGCAGGAATGGTACGTTGTAGCGTTCAATTTCCAGGTCGCGCTTGTAAATGTCGGTCGCAAACGGCAGAGCATCCAGCTCCGCGGTGTGCAGTTGCGCGCGCGGCGCATTGTGCACAATCCGCCCATCTTTGCGGTAACTCACGCCCATGATTTCGCTGATCGCTTTGCCCTGCGCATATTCCACGACAGAGTGATCGAACTCCCCGCGCGTCACGAAATCGATATCTTCGCTGGCCATCAGCGTTTCGTCGGGCTTGATGTGCCCATGCGGCCCCACGAAAGCGATCTTCATTCCCGGATTCGATTCCTTGATTTTGCGGATGAGCTTGATGTCGCTCTCGAAACCCACGGTCGAAGTGAACAAAATCAGAAATTCGTAGTCTTTGCAGATTTCCACCGTCTGCTGCCAGTTCACCTTGTGCGGCGAGGCGTCCAGCAACCGGCTACCCGGAATCATTCCGGCGGGATACGTCAGCCAGACGGGATACCAATACGACTCAATCTCGCGCGTCGCGGGCCAGCGCGAACTAGCTCCGCCATCGAAATTCTCAAAACTTGGCGGGTTTAACAGCAACGTCTTCATGAAATCCGGCATTCTTCACCCTCAGCTTCTTCACAGAATTCGACGAGCAAACTTCAGCATAGACGCCCACCGGCTAAACCGGTCAGACGCAGGCACCAGGAACCTTGTAATTAGTTTAACCGACTTACAGTAATACCCTCCAACCTTTCTCCAATCGGGTACTAACGCGCATTAAAGCGCTAAATACAGCAGCGAGTGGAACTTGCAGTAGAGGACCGGCGCGAGTTTAGGAGTGCGCATGGAAACGTAAATCCTAACTAAAAGTTGCTCCCCTCACTTCGCTCGCGGCAACCAACAACCGCTGCCAGATCTGGTCCACCCATGCGAGATGCTCCGGCTTCATCAATGCCGAACGCAAACACGTGATCGTTTCCCGGTCCTGTTTCATCTCCGCACTGGCGCTCGACCATAGACTCACCGGCAACTCCACCAGCGCCAGGTGCAAATCGTGCTTCGCCGCAGCCTCAAAAATCCGCCGCGCCAGCAAAGACGCCGCGCTCACGCTTTCCGCTCGCATGGCAAAAACCACCACATCCAACTCCGGAGCGAACCCCGGCATGAAACGCTCGTCTCCAAGCAAGTGCGCATATAAAGCCAGTGCCGCCTCACGCCCCTTTTCGAGACCGCGGGCAAATTCTCCGCCTTTCAACAGCGGCAGCAATCTCTGCGTCGCCCACAACGCCGCCGCAACAGCGCCCGGCCGCGAACATTCCAGGCTGATCTCTCCCAAATGCAAATCTTTCGAGCTGAAATACGTGTAAGGAGAATTATGTTTGTACCAGCGTCCCACGCTCGGATCTTTGAACAGTACGCAGCCGCACCCATACGGTTGCAATCCGTGCTTGTGCGGATCGATTGCAATGGAGTCGGCTTCCGCAATTACTGCGAACGCACTCGCCGTATCCGCCTCCAGGTTGTCCACCAGTCCAAAATACCCGCCATAGGCAGCGTCCGCATGGATTCTGAACTTGAACTTCGATCGCAGCGCCAGAATTTCGTGCAGCGCATCCACGGATCCGGTCGAGGTCGTTCCCATTGTGACCACCACCGCCGCGACATCACCCCGCGCCATGCGCTCTTCCAGCGCGTTCACGTCTATTCTCCCGCGCACATCGCATTTAACTTTTTCAAATGGCAATTGCAAAACTTTGCTGATCCGTTCGTGCGTGTAATGCGCCTGTTCGCTCGCCAATATCGTTTTGCCCGGCGACAACTGCCCAGCCACCCACAGCGCTTCCAGGTTCGCCATCGTTCCACCGCCGCAAAGGTGACCCAGAAATTCCGTCCACCCGAACATCGCGGCGATTTGCGCCACTGCCTCTTTCTCCATCGCCGAAGTCGCTCGCCCGCCGTCCAGCGCATGATTGTTGGGATTGATCGACATCGCCAACGTATACGCCAGCTGCGCCACAGGATGCGGCGGCTTCAGCATTTGTCCTGCATATAGAGGATGAAAGTACGGATAGTTATTCCGCAGCCGCTCGGCCGTCTCGGCCAGCACGTCACTCAACCGCTCAACTTCCGGCGCTTCACTCTGGAAACCCGGAAGATTCGCAAATCCTTGCTCCAATATCCGAAAGCTATCCGCGAGCGCTTCGAGGTTTTCAGAATTCAGCAATTGCAATTTGTCTTGGGCAGATTCCGCAGACTTGCTAGATCCGGCAGCCCGCTTGCTCGCGAATCCTTTTTCTATTGCCATACTTTGTCGAGCTGCCCGGCGGCGCGCAATAACTCAAGCTGCGCCTGCTGCCGCTGGAAATTCGCATCCAGGTACGCCATCCATCTCTCGTTTTCCGTTAGCCGCGCTCTCTCGACTTCCCGCAGATTCAGCTTCCCTTCCGCGTATTGCGATTGATACACCGCAACATCCTGCTGTGCCAGTTGCAGCTCCAGTCGCGCCACTTCCTTCGCCGCATCTTTTTCGCGAACCCCGCGGGTTCTTTGTCGCACATCCGCGCTGACTAAGGTTTTTTTGTTGCTCAAGCTTTCCTTTGCGGCTTCCAGGTTTACTTCCGCGAGGCTGACATTCGCTCTGGTCCGCGCGCTGAAAATCGGCACCTGCACCTGCACACCGGCATTGAAATTATTTCGCTGGAACGTCCTGAAGAATTGATCGTAATTGTTAAATTTTGCCAGCAGGCTATACACGCTCACCAGTTCCAGCGTAGGAAAATATCCACGCTTCTCTCCGGTCAGCCGAAATTCCTTCGCGCGTACGTCCGACTCCGCCAACTGCAAGCTGCTGTTATTCTGCATCGCCAGCGCCACAAGATTCGAGCCTTCCTGCTCCGCTTGTCCCGGCAGATCCTCCGGCAAAACCTCTACCGCCTGATCCGCTGCAAACCCGACCTGTGAACGTAAAAATACCTCCAGCTCATCCTGCCGACCTTCCAGTTGCAAAATGCGCTGCACTACTTGGGCCTTCGTCAATTGCGCCCGGGTAACTTCGATCGGCAATTCAAATCCTTCCGCTTCCCGCCCTTTGGTCACCTGGAAAATCCTGTCCGCACTTTCCTGTTCCGCGCGCAGCAGTTCCAGTGAGTGCCTCACCTTCGCGAGTTCCAGGTACGCCATCGCCGTCCGCACGATCACGCTGCTTCTCACATCTTCCAGGATAATTTTTTGGGCTTTCGCCTGCTCCTGGAGTTCTTTTGCCTGTCCACGCAACGGCTCATTCAAAACTTGCTGCGTGTAGCTCACATTGAAAATCGCAGGAGCGCGTCCGCCGGGCGTTTCCGGAATTCCGTACGTGTATCCCGCGCCCGATCCCGCGTAAATGTTGGGAAGGAATTCCGCCTTGGTAATCAGCGCGGAGTGATCAGCCAATCGTGCCTGGACTCTGGCGAGTTGCAAGTCCTTACTGTTCTGCAGCGCCAGTTCAATCGCTCGTTTCAGTGTGAGCGGGCCACTTTCTCGCGTTGTCGCCGCCGTTGGCGCCGAACCTTCTGCCGTCTGATGCAAAGTCTCTTCAGCCGACGGTCGTGGTGTTTGTAGCGCCGAATCTTGCGCGTAACTTGTACCGCTCAACAAAATACCGAGTGTCAATCCGGCAAAGATCCGTAACAATTTCCGCTTGGAATTTATCTCGCCGTTAGCCGCATCCACGTTTCCACCTCGTAATCCGCTCGCCATCTCTTCATCACCACATTCTATTCGTAGCGCAGCGACTCAATGGGCTGTAGCCTTGCCGCCTGATTTGCCGGCAAATATCCAAAAAATAATCCTGTAGAGCACGACACCACAAACGCGACAATCACACTTAGCCCCGACACGGGGACTCGCAAATTCCCGGGCAGCAGCGGTTGTATGCTCACTGGAATCGCTAGCCCAATCAAAATTCCCAGCACCGCTCCGCCGCCGCTGATCAAAAACGCTTCAATCAAAAATTGGTACAAAATTTCCTTGTGCGCCGCGCCAATGGCTTTGCGTATTCCAATCTCGCGCGTACGTTCTTTCACCGTAACCAGCATGATGTTCATGATTCCGATTCCGCTGATCAGCAGCGCAATTGCCGCAATCACCAGCAAAACAATAGTCAACGCCAGCGAAATCGTCCGTGCCGCGCCAAGTATCGCCACCAGCGTCTGCACGTCATATTCCGCTTCAATCGGATGCCGGCTCTTCAACAGCTGTGTCATCTGCCGCTCCACGCTGGGCACAGCCTCCGGGCTGACCGCTTGCGCATATAGCACGCGCAAAACGTCTTCGCCGGTGTAGTACTTCATCAGCGTCAGCGGAATGATCACCGATTCTTTTTGAATTTCGGAAAGCCCGAACGTTGCTACCCGTTCGCGAAAAACTCCGATCACCGTAAACGTCAATTCGCCCATGCGGATCGGCCGGTCGATGGGATTCTCGAGTCCAAACACACGTTCGGAAAGTTCTTTCGTAATCAGGCAAACTTTACTGCGCGATTCCATATCTTCAGCGTCGAAATACCGTCCGCGGTAAATCACCAGTCGACGGATAGCCTGAAATCCGGCGGTCACGCCAATCAAATTCACCGGCCGTTCAATCCCTTGCACCACCACCGACATCGGCAATTCACGCGTCCCGGCCACTTCCAGTACTCCCGGGATCATCGCTTTCACCGCAATCATATCTTCCATAGTAATTTCGTGGCTCAGAGGTTGCGATTTTCCGGTCGCATGCACCATTTCCGCCCAGACGAGATTGGAGCCCACGCCCTCAATCTGCGAAATTACGAATTTTCTGCTGGTAAGCGCCACCGTAACGACCAGCACGATGGACGCGCTGCCGATAATCACTCCCAGCGACGTAAGTGTCGCGCGCAATTTATTTGCCCGCAGCGCATCGATGGCCACTGAAACCGTTTCGCGCAAATGCATGGTCAGCTTTTCCTAAGCTTTTTCAATGCATCCTGGGCTATTTTATTTTTGGTATCCAGTTTCAAAGCGGATTCGTATTCCCTCGCAGCCTCATCCTGCTTGTTTTCGTTTTCAAACAGGCGCCCCAGCCAGTCATGCGCCGCGGCTGGGCTGGGATACGCAGTGCGTCTTGGAGCTGTTTTCAAATACTCGCGAAGCAGCCGTTCTGCTTCTTCGGGCTTTTCATTTTTCAAGATGAGCGCCGTTGCCTGGTAAAATTTCGCTCGCACATCTCCAGGTACCGCACGCTGCCCCGCATCAGCAACCGCCATCAACCGGCCTGCCTCGCTTCGTTTCACTGCGTAATCACCGACGTCGAAGATCAAGTCCGCGGATTTCGCTCCGGCAAGAGCTTGATCGAATTCCGCATCCGCCGCCGCAAAATCTTTTTTCTGGCGACGGCAATTCCCCGCCGCGTAATGCCCCTCGGCTGCATCTAGCGCCGCTAACTGCGCAATTTCTCGCCGCGCTTTGTCCTCGCCGCCGCCGGCGATGCTCGGAGCGGTGCAGTCGAATTCAATCAACGCCTGAAATGCGGAAAAGTTCTTTTTGTCCAGTCCAATGGCCGTTTCAAATTCCTGCCGCGCCTTCTTGGCCAGCCCTAGAGCCGACAGCCACCCGCTATGGTCGGCCTTCTCGCCATACGCTCTTCCGAGCCACTCGTGATAGATGGAATTATCCGGAGCCAGCGCAATCGCTTTCTCCGTGCTTCCGATTGCCGCATCGAACTCCCGCAGCTCGAAATGGCTTTTCGCCAGCAGCAACAGGATTTCGCCGTCTCGCGGATTTTTTGTCGCGGCTTCTTGCAGTATCTGTACCGCGCGTCCGTAATCGCTCGCCTCATACGCGCGGCGTCCTGGTTCTAAATCGTTTCCGCGTACTCCCTCGCCGTGCGCGCACAAAGTTCCCAGCGCAACGACTGCTGCGAGCGCCACTCGACCCGTCCAAATCACCCTCCGCTTACTGCCCATCTCGGTGCCCTCGAATATATGCGGAATCGGTACTCACAATTTTCACCGCGGTCCCATCGTGCAAAACCGCATCCCCCGGCAGCGCCACCATTTCCGTTTCCCGCAATCCGCTGATGACTTCGTAGCTGCTTGAGTCCGCAATTCCCACTTGAATTTCACGCCTCTCCAGCCGTGATTTCCCTACGCTTAGCGGATTCTTCATCACCACGAACACGTAGCGATGCCCGCCTTCGGAGTCCACCGCCGCGCGCGGCACCGTCAGCACATTCGTTCTCTCGTTCGAATGGATCCGCACGCTTACATTGATATTCGGCAGCAGTTCCAGTTTTTCGTTATCCACCGCGCACAACAGTTCGCCCACGCTGCGCGTACCGCGTGCCACCACTTGCTTTGGGATTACTTCCGTCTTCCCCGCCCACGCGCGATTCGGCAGCGCATCCCAGGTGATCTTTACCGGTTCGCCTGTCTGCAGCGCGCCCAACTCCGGTTCGTCGATGAACGCCCGCACACGCACGCGATGTAAATCCGCCATCTCCGCCAGGAGGTCTCCGGTCTTTACGTAATCCCCGGTTTTCACCGGCAGCGAATACAACGTTCCATCCGCCGGCGCGGTGATGTGCGCGCTATTCACTTTTTCCCGCAGCGCGGTAATCTCGCTTTGTAATTGTTGTACCTGAAGTGCGCCGCGTCCCGCGTCCAGTTTTACCCCTCGTTCGAATTCCTGCTTCGCCGCCATCAGCCGCGTTGCTTCCGCTTGCGCTTTACTTAAAGCCAGGTCGTTAACCGCCAGCTCATCCTTGGTTGCCGCTTGCTTCGCGATCAGTCGTTCCAGCGCTTCGTGATTTTTCTGCAAGCGATCGCGATCCGCCTCGATTTTGGACAAGTCGCCCGCTACGCGCGCGGCTTCATCCGCCTTACCGCCGCGCTGTGCGGCATGCAACTCATCCTGCGCGCGCAATAATTTTCCCTCCGCATCCGCAAGCTGCGCGCTCGCATCCGCTACGTTCAACTCCAGCAGAAGTTGCCCCTTCTTGACCTGCTGCCCTTCGACACCCAGCACCTTTTGCACAAAGGTATCCAGAGGAGCGCGCATAACATGCGGCGCAATCGGCTCCACTTTCCCGTTGCTCGAAATCGAAGAAACCAGCGTGTCGCGCACCGGCATGACCGCCGCGATCTTGGCTACCGGTTCGCGCCCGCTAAGGCGCACCAGCGCGTATGCCACCACTCCCGCCAGCACCAGAAGGATTAAAATCCGGTTTCGCAGCTTACGGTAATCCATTTTTCCTGTTCTTCGCGATTTCTACGGTTTTTCGTAATTTCGCGGCGACGAGCATCTAACGGCACGGTGCTGTCGCACCGGTGGCCCCTGCCCGCCTGGAGGGCTGCTGAATGGGATTGCTTGCCAAATATGTCATTCTAGCAAGCCCCGTGCGGCTTCCCGCTATAAACCTTTAGCCCGTTTCACGCTTGAACGATCTCTGTCATTTCTGCCTTCATTGGATGCATAAAGAGTATGAGACACTACCTCGCCTTTCCATATTTCTAGGTCGGTACCGCTACGGTGGTAACGATGAGCAGGCGTTGTAGCTCAGAACTAGAACAAACCAGATAGCGCGCCGTATTATCCTTCGCGTGCAATGGCAAGTCAGCGAAAGTTTGCCTGCTTCCCTTGCGTAGTACAATTTCTAGCGCAAACTGGTTTTAAATTCTTCGAGGCCCAGCGAATGATCGAAGCCCGCGGTTTGTCCAAACGATTTCAAGACAAGAAGCGCGGGCAAATCTCCGCCGTGGACAACGTCAGCTTCACCTGCCAGCCCGGCAGCATTTACGGATTGCTCGGTGCAAACGGCGCCGGCAAAACCACTACGCTGCGCATGCTCGCCACTATTCTTGAGCCCACCGAGGGCACCGCGCTCGTTTGCGGTCACGATATCGTGGAGCACCCCGAGTGTGTCCGCGCCAGTGTGGGATTTCTTTCTACCGCCACGGCTCTCTATCCGCGCCTCACCGCGCAGGAAATGGTGGAATATTTCGGCCGCTTGAACGGACTCGACGAAGCTACGCTCAAACAGCGCGTCGACGATATTTTCAAACGCCTCGACATGGACGCTTTTCGCGATCGCCGGTGCGACAAGCTCTCCACCGGGATGAAGCAGAAAACTTCCATCGCCCGCACCCTGGTGCACGATCCTCCGGTCATGATTTTTGATGAGCCGACCTTGGGGCTGGATATCATGGCCGCGCGTAACATCATCGCCTTCATCCGCGAATGCCGCGAGCTCGGAAAAACCGTGATCTTTTCCACCCACGTTATGAGCGAAGTGGAAAAACTTTGCGACGTCATTGGCGTCATTCACAACGGCACCCTGCTCGCTGAAGGCACTCTCCCACACTTGCGCGATACCTACAAAGTGCATGACCTTGAGGAGATTTTCGTAAAAATCGTCACGCCTCACGCACTACCGGAGGCCGTCTGATCATGCGCCTGCGCAATATCGGCATCGTCTATCGCAAGGAATTTCTAGAAGCCATTCGCGATCGCCGCACGCTGATTTCCACCATTCTCGTTCCTATTTTGCTTTTTCCCATGCTCACTGTGGGCATCGGTTACGTTGCCGTGAGCCTGATCGGCGAAGCCAGCCGCGAGACCGCCAAAATTATGGTGCTCAACGGCTCTGATTCGCCCGCCATCGTCGAAGGCCTCAGCAGAGTTAAACACTTAATTGTGCTGCCGGAATCCGCGAACTACGTGGACTTGATTTCCAACAAGAAGATTCGTGCCGCTGTGGAAATCCCCCCCGGCCTGCAGGCCGCCGTCGCCGTCGGTGAGTATCCCGCGGTCAAAATTTATGTTTTTTCCGGCGACCTGAAGTCCACCTTCGCCGCCAACCGTATCGAGAAATTCTTCGCTGACTATCGCGACAATCTCGTGCGCGGCCGCCTCACCGCAGAAAAGCTTCCACCCAGCTTGCTGAAACCTTTCGATATCAAGCAACAAAACGTCGTCTCTGCGGAAAAAGTTGCGGCGGAAACTTTCGGTGGGATTATTCCCTACCTCGTCATCATCATGTGTCTTACCGGCGCCATGTACCCGGCCATGGACCTTACCGCCGGCGAAAAAGAACGTAATACCATGGAAACCATTCTCTCCAGTCCGGTTTCCCGCACCCATCTGGTCCTCGGCAAATTCTTTTTAGTGTTGACCGCCTCGCTCGCCACCGCCGCTCTCTCTGTCACATCCATGGGCGTTTCTTCCTGGGTCATGCAGCAATTTCAACCTGCGGTTTCCGAGGAATCCAGCATACGAATCAGCCTCGGCCTTGGCGCCGTGCTCTCGGTATTCATGGTGGCCTTACCACTGGCTGTTATGTTTTCCGCCGCGCTGATCACCATCTCGCTTTTCGCCAAAAGCTACAAAGAAGCCCAGAGCTACGTTTCGCCGCTCATGGTCGTGGTCATCGTTCCAGCTGTCGCCGCTATGCTTCCCGGAATTGAATTGACTCCCAAGCTCTCGCTTATTCCGATTTTAAACGTCAGCTTGCTTTGTAAAGATCTCGTGGCCGGCACCTATCACTGGAACGCTATTCTGCTCATTTTCCTCTCCACCTGTTTTTACGCCGCCGTCGCTATCTTCATCGCCATAAAAATGTTCCAACGCGAATCCGTGCTCTTCCGCTCCTGATCACACGCGCTCACATATCTCCTGTAACACAGGTTTAAACAACACGCAGTTCGCCAAAACCGCTCCAGCGAGGTCTCGGAAGTTATCAACACGTTGTAGCCTTTCACTTAAGCTCGCTTTCAAACTTATTTGCCGGGGCCGCCGGCTACCTACTGCGGCGGTATGGGAGCTTGCCGAGCTTCCCATTCCTGGCTCAATTGCCGCACCGTTTCTCTTAATCGCACCGCCAGCGCGGCAATCGTCTCCACTCGCTGCTGGCCGCCCCGCGGCAATCGTCCGTCGTTCCTCATGGTAATTTCCGCCAGCAGCAGTTCCGCATTCCCCAGAATTCCCGTAAGTGGATTATTCAATTCGTGGCGCAACACTTCCCCAAAATCTGTCGGCGCATATCCGGAATATGTCGAGGCCCTGCCGGCCTTCTGCTTGGCGCGCGTCAAATACTGTTCCACCAGCCCGATCGTTACCCGCATACAATCGTCGCTGCGCGGAACGTATTCCACCGCTCCCGCGGCAATTAAAGCGTTGAGGCACGGCTCGTGTGCCGCTCGTCCCAACACCACTACCGGGGCGTACATCCCCAGTGCATGTACTACCGATTCCAATCCCCGCGTGTTTCCGTGCGGATCCCAGGTAGATATTTCCTCCGCCAGCAAAATTACGCTGGCCGCGGCTTCTCCCAAGCTGAGTAACGCCGCGGCCACGCAGCTCGCTGACGACACCCGCACGTCCGGCATCTGCGCCTGCAAATCTCGGCGTGCCGCCGCGCTCCAGGACGCGTCATTGCTTACCAGTAAAACCGTCTGGTTTCCCGTAACGTTCACCTTAGTCCGGCCTCATCACGTCTTCCTGTTTTTTATGCTGCGTGGAGCGGGGGAACGCCGCGGCCCAATATTTCCCGTACGCGTTCCTTCAATTCCTCCATGTGAAATGGTTTGGCTACATGTGGGATGCGGTGCCGCTCCATGAATTCGTGGGTGTGCGCCGAAACCACGTCACCGGTAACAAATAGAAAGCGTTTACTCAGCAAATTTCCCGTGCGCACCAGCGCCTGATGAAAGTGCTGCCCATCGAGACCCGGCATCTTCATATCGCAGATCACCAAATCGTAAATTTCGCGCTCCGCTTGCTTTAGCGCTTCTTGCCCATCCAGCAGCACATCCACGCGAAAGCCTTCGCCTTCCAGAACATCGCCAATCAGCCTTGCCACCGTGGGCTCGTCTTCCACCACCAGAATGCGATTGCTCGCTGGCCGGAGAATTCCGACCGCGACCGGCAACGCGGCATTGTTCGCCGTCGCGGCAATCTTATTCTCGAAAGAGCTTTCACGAGCGCGGTCGGCACGCCTGCCGCCTTGCGGCGTGGAGGCCGCAGCCATCGGTAATTTTTCTCTTGCGGTGCTCGCGGCCGCGCGCAGCGCGATAGAGAAGGTCGCTCCGCCGTTCGGAGGGCTAGTTACATTTACATGCCCGCCATGTTCCTGCACGATGCCTAAAACAATGGCCAGCCCCAGGCCCGTGCCCGTGCCGACCGGCTTAGTGGTGAAAAACGGATCGAAGATGCGCTCCAGAATCTCCGCGGGAATTCCCGGCCCGTCGTCGGCAATCTCCAGCAGCACTCGCTGGTCCCCAATTTGTTTCGTGCGAACGCGGATTGTGCCGCCTCGCCCGCGTTGATCCAGCGCCTGCCTTGCGTTGCCGGTTAAATTCATTAACACCTGCTGCAGCCGCCCGGCATCTCCATGCACCAGCGGCAATTCGGGATCCAGGTCCATCTCAATGGTGATATTTTCTTCCCCCAGGCTGGCTTGCTGTAGTTCCATTGCCTGTTGCACCAGTTGATTGAGCGCCACCCGCCGCAATTCCGGTTTACGGTCGTGCGCGTTAAACAACAGTTGCCGCAGGATGCTGCTGGCGCGTTCCGCTTCCTGGGAAATCTTGCGCACTTCGCGGCCATTCTCCGGACTTTGTTCCCTCTCCAGCAGCCGTTGCCCGTAGCCGAGGATGCTGGTCAGCGGGCTGCTCAGTTCATGGGCTACGCCGGTAATCAACTGTCCCAGCGCCGCAAGTTTTTCCGTATGCAGCAGCTTCGACTGCGAGCCGCGCCGCGCCGTGAGGTCGCGATAAATTTCCACCCGCCCAAGCCGCCGCCCGCCGGCGTCCAAAATGGGGCGAGCCGCTCTCTGCACAATTCGTAACGTTGGCTGCAAAAATTCCAGCTCTTCGCGAATGCCGCCGTCAATTCCGCGTGCCAGATCCCGCCAGCGTTGCGCAAAACTTACGGGTTCATCGACATGCTCCGACAATTTAGAAATCAGCCGGTCGAGCGTGGAAAGTTCTCCGGAACTGGCTCCGCGCAAACCGGTGATGTGCAGAAATCGCGTATTGAATCCCCGCACATTCTCCTGCGCGTCAAATAAAATTACCCCTTCCTCCACGCATTCCAGAACGCTGTGCAGTTCGGCTTTCGTCCGGTTGTCGCCCGGCATGGTGTCGGACTCCCGCCAGAGTTCCAGGGCCACTGCCGCGTAAGGGCCTCCAGCCGGCATCGCCGGACGCAGTCGCACCTTGAGCCCGCTGTTCAACACTCCTTCCGGCAATTCCGCGGGCCCTTCCCGCGGTACAAGCCGCCTTTCGTGCACGCCGAAAAGCGCGCGCTCCGACCAATCCGCAATGCGTTTCCGGTCGCTGACTTGAAACAGTTGCGCCAGCATTTTCCCGGCGGCATCCATGTGCATTTCCGCAGGCGCCCCCGGCTCACTTAACAACATTTTCGCTCCAACGCTTACCGCCGCGATTTTTCCGTCAGCGTCCAGCAAGATAATTGCTTCGGTGCTGCTGTCCAGCAGCGTTTCCCGCCACACCGCGTGCCGGATTTCTTCTTCCTTTCTTTTCCAGGCCGCGATCGCCGATGCCGCCAACGCCGCCCGCAGTTCCAGCCGTTCCACCATTTCGAGAGACGCTTCCTTGCTTGCCAACCCCACGACCAGTACGCCCAGCAATTTTTCTTTGACTGCCAGCGGCACCGCCACAATCCGCCCCACTTTTTGCCGCATCCACGCCGCATGTGGTGCATCGCCTGTGACCCGTCGCATCGCCATTGCTTCGCGCCAGATTTCCGCGCTCGGTTCACTCTCTATCGCGTCAATCCAGATGGCCTCACCGCTGGTCCAGCGAAATTCAACGTCCGGCACGACGTCTGCGGTCACCCGCTGCTCCGCTGCCCGCTTATCCATTACCAAGCCGATGGCCGCAAATTCTGCTCCCAGGCTGCTCGCATTTCTTCCCCTGCCGTTTATCGGCGTGCCAGTTGATGCCGCACCGTTAATTCCTGCTGACGTGCAGTTGTCCACCAGTTCGCCGAGCACTCGGTCGAGCAGGTCGTCCACTACAAAATTGCTCGATGCATCGGCTGAATCGTCGACTGCCCAGCCACTTGCGCGCGGCGTTGTCACGCCAGCAGGCCCGTTGATCGTCCCTGCGGATGCCAACGCGGCCAACATTCGCCGTGCCAACCCCAGGTCCGCGAGCCGTTCGCGGGCTGTGCGTCGTTCGTCTTCGAACCCCATGGCCAAGGCCAATTCCGCGGCCATGGCTTCCAGCAACTCTCTCGGCATCACTTCGTGCCAATTTCTGCTTCCGGCCAGCAAGATCCCCTGCAAATGCCCTCGCCGCTCTACCGGCACCCACAACACTCGACGCAATCCCACCAGTGGGCCGATCATCGGCGTGCCGGTTTCCATTTCCTGCTCCACGGGGCATCCGGTGGTCAGCACCTCCCGCGGCAGAAGCGCTTCCGGCGATAGCCGCCGCCATTCCTCGGGCACGCTTCCGGCGTCGCGGTCCCACACCATCCCGTGAAAACTTGCCGCACCGTCGCCTGCAAATTCTTCTCCATATGGCAACTCCAGCCACGCGCCTATGCGGTCCGCGCGCGCATGGCTCGATAGCGTGCGCATCGCTTGTTGCAACAGTTCCGGCCGCGACAGGCCCTCAACGGCCGCACGCGACACGGCAGCAAACCCCGGGAGTTCCTCTCTTTTACCCCATGCTTTCACTCTGCCGCCTCAATCGTCGCTGGCTTCACTGGTTACTGGCTTTACTGACTTGACTTGCTTGTGACGGCCGCACGCGGTTGGGACGTTAATCCGTCCAATGTACACTTGCATCGCTAGGCCCAACCTCGCGGATTCGCTATCGTCGGAAAATCAAGCAGTTAAGTGCGATGCGGCAGCGCAATTCGCGCGGAGTTATCCCATGTCGATACCGCGGCAAGGTTTAATTCCCAGAGTGAAACCGGCGAGCCATAACCCAGGAACGAACCATTTGACATGCTGACGTTCTGGAGTAAGCGAATCGAATTTGCAGCAGACGGGCACTTCTAGCTTTCCCAGGAGTGCGTTACAAGGAAAAGAACGCAACCGTCGAAGAAGTTCTGATAATGAAATTAGTCAAATTTTCGCGGAATGCTATGCGGCGTAGCGGAAAGATTTGCCCAGACAACGGCTGAACGACTCAAGCACTGACACGCTGGAATAATTCTGAGCGCTTTCCAAGTCCCCACAGCGGATGCTTCAGCTCGCCGCTTCCTGCCCTATTTGTTCCAGGTTGTATTGCTTCAGCTTGCGATACAGCGTGGTCTTTCCAATACCCAGCATACGCGCTGCCGCCAGTTTGTCTCCCGACGTCTCGCGTAGCGTTTTCAGAATGGCCCGCCGCTCCAGTTCTTCCAGCGGCAGTATTTCATTGCGTTCCGGGGTACGCTCGCTGTGGGGGTACTGCAAACTGCTCGGCAAATCTCCCGCATGCACGATGGGTCCGGAGCCCAGCGCCACCGCCCGCTCGATAGCATTCTCCAGTTCGCGCACGTTACCCGGCCAGTCGTAAGCAATCAAACGCCGCATGGCATCGTCGGAAATGGTGCGCGGCGAACCATGCATCCCGGCGAATTTTTCTAGAAAAGAAGTTACCAACAGCGGAATGTCGCTCTTGCGGTCGCGCAGCGGCGGTAGTTTCATCTGCACCACGTTCAACCGGAAATACAAATCCTGCCGGAAGGCTCCGGTGCGAATGGCCGCTTCCAGGTCGCGGTTGGTCGCGGCAATAATGCGCACATCGATCTGTCGTCGCTCGGTCGAGCCCACTGGCTTCACCTCGCGCTCCTGGAGCGCGCGCAGCAGTTTCGCCTGGAGGTCTACCGGCATATCCCCGATCTCGTCCAAAAATAACGTTCCGCCCTGCGCCGCCTCCAGCAAACCGCGTTTGGATTGCACCGCCCCGGTGAACGCTCCTTTCACGTAGCCGAACAATTCCGACTCAATCAGCGTAGGCACCAGCGACGAGCAATCCACCGGCGCAAACACGCGCTCCTTGCGCGGTCCGGAAAAATGCATGCTGCGCGCCACCATCTCTTTACCCGTTCCGCTTTCTCCCAGGATCAACACCGGATACTCGTGCTGGCTGACCTTCTCGATCATCTTGTAGACCCGTTGCATCTTGGGCGAAACGCCGATCAATCCGCCAAAGCCCGGCCGGGTGCGCAGTTGTTCGCGAAGCAGCCGGTTTTCCTGCTGCAATTCCACCGCGCGCGCCACGCGTTCCAGCCGCGAGCGCAATTCTTCCACGCGAAATGGTTTGGTGACATAATCCACCGCGCCCAGGCGCGTGGCCGTCACCGCCGAATCTATGGTGCCGTATTGCGTCAACACGATCACCGCCACCTCGGAATGGCTATCGTGCACCTGTTGCAACAAGTCCAGGCCACTCGACTCGGGAAGTTTCAAGTCGGTGATCAATATATCGATGGCCGAATTTTCCAGAATGCTCAGTGCTTCTTCGGCAGTGGCCACGGTAGTTACCTTCATCCCACTCTGCGTCGCCACGTCCGCGCACAACTGCCGCACATGCTGCTCATCATCCACGACCAGCAGGTTCATCGGCGCCGCTTCCCGATACACCGCGGCCGCTTCTTCTTTCATAGGCATACGTTGCCTTCTCAACAATCCGTCAGGTTGTCATCTTGCATGACCAATGCCATTTCAGGAATTCTCCAACTATTCACAAATCAATATATTACCCATCTTATCATCTTTATCCTAAACCATTTTGGGAACTGCCGGCGTCCGCCTTCCACGTCCCGTGCGCGCGTTTCCGCCCATAACTCTCGCCTTTCTACCGTTTCCCAAAATAGATCTGGAATTCTCGTTACGGGAATTCTCCGCATCTCTCGCGCTCTTTCCGTCCGTGCTACCCATAATTTCCCATTCCAAAAATAAAACGGGCTCCCCTGGCACCGCCAGAAGAGCCCGTTTCGGTTTTACGTTACTTTTTTACATCAGTTGACCCGCTCCACGTCGCCGCTAACTTATTTCTTCGGCGCGTTGAACTTAGTCACGGATGCAGTGCGCGGCCTTTAGTACGTCGCGCCTTCCGGCACGAACATGAAGTCCACGCGGCGATTTTCTTTCTCCGCGCCCTTCTCCTTGGAAGCCGTGCCTGTACGGGTAGTGATGCGCGAAGCGTCGATGCCCTTCTCGCCCAGATACTTCCTGGAGAGATCCGCTCGCGTATCGGCCAATTTCCCAGCCTTGGTTTCGTGTGAGTCCGCATAGCCGGTAATTACCAGCTTGGCGTTGGGGTCGTTCTTCAGGCGCAGAGCCACGTCATCCAGCACGCGCTTGCAGACGTTGTCCACACGCGAGCTGCCGGGTTTGCCGTAACTGCAATCGCCCACCTTGGTCGCTTGCGGTGGCGGAGGCGGTTGCTGCACGTCAACGTTGGTCGATGCATCCGCTGTTCCACCCTTGCCGTCGCTGACTGAGCACTTCACGGTGTAGCTGCCGGCCTGTAGTCCAGTGGAGTCGAATTCGCCCTTTGGTCCGGTTCCGGTCACTTGCCCTCCGGAAGCGCTGTAGCTGTAGGTCAGATCGTCATTATCCGGATCGCTGGCCGTAGACATGATCGCGGTGCGTTCGCCCGGTTGAATCGGGCTGCGCTCCGTCGAGCAGGTGATGGTCGGCGGCCGGTTCGGCTTGGGCTCCACCTTAATGTCTGTCGCGCATGTGGCCGTCCCGCCCCTGCCATCATCCACTTTGGCGTTTACGGTGTAGCTGCCCGCGCTCAAACCAGTCGAGGTCCAACGCCCATCGGCGCCAGTGCCTTCTACCGTTCCGCCCGTGGCGGTGTAGCTGTAGGTCAGATTGTCCTTGTCTTCGTCACTCGCGGTTACGTGTACCGCAACGCTGTCGCCCGACCCGGCAAAAACCGATGCTGGACTCGCTGAGCACGATGCAACTGGCGGGTGATTCGGCGGAGGAGGTGGATTAGGAATATGAAAGCGCACCGCGATTCCGGTGGCTGCGCGGAAATTGTTCTGCCGTGACGAAGCGCCCAGCGCCGGTCCTTCAAAATTCGTCATGAAGTAGTCGAGTTGCGTTCTCCACGCTACGTTCTTCCACAGCACCACGTCGATACCGCCGCCAGCCGCCAGGGAGAAGCTCCATTGCGGTCCGGTACCATTTGTTTCAATGTCCGAATCCGTGGCGCCAGCCAAAAATTCTGCGAAGGGCACGAAGTGGTCAAATTTGCGGAGGTTCAGCCGCGGTCCGGCCATAAACGACTTCTGCCAGCCTTCCACCAAAGTGTCGCTTCCGGTCAGCGGGAACAGATTCCGCCGAAAGGACGTTCCGCCTGCTTCCACGTCCAGTCCGAGCCAGCGGTTGGCGTTGAATACAAATGATCCAGTCACCCCGTGATTATTGAAATCGAAATAAGGCTCGCCGGGCATGAAGTTAATATATTCGTACGCGATCGCAATTTCGTACCGCGGCACCAGGCGTCCCGGCGCTTCCTGTGTGGCCATGGGCGCGGGACCCGGAAATGGCGTGGCGCGCGGAGCTTTCGGCAGCGCGAAAACATGCGCTGGCATCACATTTACCGGCTCCGCATTACTCGTATCCAGTGTCGCTGCAGGAGAATTTGCCGCCGTTTCGGTGGTCGCAGGAGTTGTATCTCCCACGGTGCTGCTTTTCTGAGCAAAACTGGGCAGCGCCAGTAGCGCCCCCAACACAATCGTTGCATACCACTTGGACATCATTTCCCTCCCCTATTTTCATTCCCGTGCGATGCGTTAAGACTGGTAGATGCCGGTAAAAACCCTGCCATTATAGAATTTCCTGCGCCGGAAATCCCTTCGCGACTTGCACATGTTGCTACTCAGACTCCGTTCGCCCTCGCGCGATATTCACTGCTGATATTTCCAGGGAGTCCATCGGATTCGCGCAACTTCCACGTACCAGTAGTTTTACCAATCGTAGACTAGTACTCCCCGGTCTGCAATCAGTATTGTGGTGTCCCCAGTCCCCGCGTATCAGCAGGGTGCTGTAACTTTACCAAGGATTCACTGTAGTGCGCTGTTCCAAAAGGAACGCTCTATCACGTTTTACTAGTCTCGCCAGCCAAATTCTAAGCTTGCGCCGAGTATCCCAGCCACTCCCTTTGCTTCGCTGTGGAGTGCTTTCGCGCTTGTCCCGTGCATTTCCGCGCGGATTGCCGTCCCGACGAATTTGTTCCCGCACCCCATATCTCATAACATTGCAATCTGCCATGTCTTCCTTCACCATCCTCGACGTCAACTGGAATGGCCGTCCGCGCTCCATCGCCGCCGCTCTTCTCGCAGCCAACGACGGGCACCCCGCCATCATCGATCCCGGTCCCGCCTCCACGCTCGAAACTCTCCGCGCGCAATTGCTTTCCCACGGCGTAAAACTTTCCGATCTCGAATCGATCCTGCTCACGCACATCCACCTCGATCACGCCGGAGCCACCGGCGCGCTGCTGCGCGAAAATCCTCGGCTCCGCGTTTACGTTCACAGCAAAGGCGCAACGCATCTCGCCGATCCCACAAAGCTCCTTTCCAGCGCTGGACGCCTCTGGGGCGACGACCTGCCGCGCCTCTTCGGTGAAACCCTCCCCGTCCCCGCGCAAAATATTCGTATCCTCGACGGCGGAGAAACTCTGGCCATCGGTCAACAAAAACTCGACGTCCTTTACACCCCCGGCCACGCTTCTCACCACGTTACGTTTTTCGATACGCGCGCAGGGGTCGCCTTTGCCGGAGACACCGCCGGAATTCGCATTGAAAACGGACCGTACATCATGCCCGCAACTCCTCCGCCCGATATTGACCTCGCGCTCTGGGATAATTCCTTCAACGCCATCTTGGATCGTCGTCCCGAAAAACTTTTTCTCACACACTTCGGCCTCTCCCACAATCCCGCCGAGCACATCGCCGAGTTTCAGCAACGCCTTCATCACTGGGCCAGCATCACCGAAGAAATCCTACGTCTCGCGCAAACCGACTCGCTGCAATCGGGTTCCCCGCGAGATGACTCCGCCGCACTCCTATCTTTCCTCACCGAAACCCGCGCCGAAATGTCCCAGTATTTGCCTACCGCCGATGTCGAGCAGTATTCCTTCACCGCCGGCCTCCCACTTTCCTTCCTGGGTCTCGCCCGGCACATCCGCAAACGCTCAAACCTCTAACGTGTCCCGCGTGGAGTGACCTCTTTTTTTTATTTTTACCTCATGCTGAAGCTTCATCATTTTTTCAAACCTTCGCGCTCTTGGGTGACCCACACGCCGCTCATCCGACCGAATGCGGAGGCTTTTCTTCTTGGCTTTTGCGAAGAAGTCGGTTGGCGCAGCTTGCCCAGCTTCTTTTTTTCAGGAATTATTTCAGCGGGATAAACGCGTGGTGTTCAGAGAGCTTAACGGCTTGAATCAGGGCGGKGTTTTTTAAGCGGTTGTTCTGTTACTGGAAACGTCATCATCCGGCGGCGTTTCCGTCCCGGTCTTGGGCGTTTCAGCGTGTTCCGACTCTCTCGCAACAGCTCCCGCATCTGGGACCGTTCCCGCGACGGCCGACCCTTCAGATGTTGCAGGGGCTTCCACCTTCGCCGGAATTTCCACTGCCGCCGTTGTTGCCCCCGGCTCCCCCGCCTCCGCCAGCGCTTCCAATCTTCCTGTCAACGCCTCTACTAGTAAATCCACCAATTTCTTTGCCCCACTGCCTTCCGGATCCTTATCCGGATTGTACTGCGCCACATCCAGCCCCAGCAGATTCGGATTCTTCGCGAATTCCATCAGCGCAGCGCGCACATCCGCAAACGCCAATCCCCCGCTGCCGGGAACATTCACGCTCGGAAATTCTTCATTTGAGATCACGTCGATATCTAGATGCAGCACCACCTGCCGCGCATCCGCGTGCATCTGCGCAAACGTTACTCGTGCAGCCTCTGCCGCTCCGCGCCGCTGCACGTCAGCCGCGGAAACATGCCGCACTGCGGACTTGTCCAGAAATTCCTGCTCCGGGGCATCTACGCGCTCCAACCCAAACAGCGTCACGTCCGGTTCGCGCACCAGCGGCGGCTCGCCCGAGAAACGCACCAGCTCCGGCGCGCCTTTTCCAATGATGTGCGCCACCACCATCCCGTCGATGCGGCCCGACGGCGTCGTCGCCGGAGTATTTAAATCCGCGTCGCGATCAAACCACAGCAAACTGATCCGCTTGTAATATCTTCGCGCGCCGGTCAACAGCCCGATGACCTGTGCGCAATCTCCGCCAAGCACTAAAACCAGTGCGCCGCTTTTGATCGCCACTTCCGCGTGCAATTTCAAATCGTTCAGCCCGGCCACAATCGCCGGCAAATTCCGCGCCCGCCGGTGCTCGTCATCGTCCGCAAATAAACGCGGCACACAGTCTCCATAGTCCACGACTTCAAATCCAGCCGCTCGGAGGCGCTCTACAAGCCCCGCAGCACGCAATGCTGCCGGTGCTTTTTCGCTCCCTCCCAAAAATGCGGCAGCGCTCGACGGCGCGCCAATCAAGGCAATCTTCTTCGGCAGACGGATGATTTTCACCGCCAAGTTAGCTCCTTGCTGTTTTCCCAGGATCTGCGAATCTAGCTGCTTTAAATTGCACGCTGCTGGTCGTCGTGCGTTATTCCAGTGCTTTCATTTCTACTGCGCCTGCCTTTTACCTGCGCGGCGCGGCCGCAATCGTCGCCAATTCCGGTGGCAGAGTGAACCGCACGTCCTCGCGAATCAAATCCAGGTCGCGTTGATCGGTAAATCCAAATTCCGCCAGGCGCTGGCTTACTTGTTCCACCAGCACTTCCGGCGCCGAAGCTCCCGCCGTCAAACCGACCCGCGCCACACCTTCGAGCCAGCCGACATCGATGTCCGCTGCTGAATCGATCAACTGCGCTCGCACGCCGCTGCGCTGCGCCACTTCCACCAGCCGGTTGGAGTTCGAGCTGTTCGGCGAACCCACCACCAAAATGAAATCTACATCTTTCGCAACCTGCTCCACAGCTTCCTGGCGATTCTGCGTCGCATAACAAATATCGTCGCTCGCCGGCCCTTTAATTAGCGGAAACTTTTGCCGCAAGCGCGCCACAATTTCCTGCGTGTCGTAAAGACTCAGCGTCGTCTGCGTCAAAAACGAAAGCTTGTCTGGCTCGTCCACTTCCAGCAGATCCACGGCGGCCACCGAATCGACCACAATCGTCCGGTCCGGAGCCTCGCCCGAAGTCCCCACAATTTCCTGGTGATCGCGGTGCCCGATTAAAATAATCGTGCGCTTCTCTCGCGCGAATTTCAGCGCCTCCAGATGCACCTTGGTCACCAGCGGGCACGTTGCGTCGATCACCTTCAGTGACCGCGATTTCGCCTCTTCCCGTACCGTCGGTGGCACTCCATGCGCGCTGAATACCAGCACCGCGCCATGCGGCACATCTTCAATCAACTCCACGAAAATCGCTCCGCGTCGCCGCAACTGCTCCACAACATAGGTGTTATGGACAATTTCGTGATGCACATAAACGGGCGCGCCATACGCCTCCAGCGCCAGTTCCACGATGTCCACCGCGCGCACCACGCCCGCGCAGAATCCCCTTGGCCTGACGCGCAGCAGCACTTTTCCGCCAGTCACACTCGCCTTATTTCCATTGGTTGCAGTCGCCATCGTTTTCCTAAACTAAAGATTTCCGAAGACTCTATCATACCTCACCGCTGGCCCTGCCCGCATCCGTTTCCCACCCACGAATGAATACTAAACAACTTCCGGAATACGCCGTCCATCGTCGGCAAATTACGGCGAGGGCCAATGATGTACTCTGATTTTGCGAGTCTAGGACACGGCCGAGTGGCAGCACGATGAGTCACAGGAGATAAGCATGAACACGCCAAAGATCGCCGCACGGTTTCTCCGTGTTGTAGGAGGATTGCTGGTCGCTCTAGGCTTGGTGCACATCGCGGCTACGCCACATATTCCAGATCTGCTCGGCGGTTGTCCGTCTGTTGTGTTCGCGCGGGCCGTGGGCCCGACGCTTCTCAATCATGTGCTGGTAGGAATGCTCCTAATTCCGCTTGGCTATACTACGTGGCTCGCGGCGGCAGCACGTGTACGTGGGGAACCGTGGGCAATTCGGGTACTCATCCTAAACACGACGGTTGTGCTCACTCTCCCTCTGTCAATCGTCGTTTTCATGCGTCGCGCAGAGTTCTATACCGCTCCTCTGTTCGTCACTGGTGCAGGGTTGGTGGCGATTATCTCGTTGATGATGATTGGGGCCACGTTCTTGCTCATGCGGAAGCAAGGGATGCAATGACGGCCAATGCTATGGGCAACACATACTTGTAGTGAATCTGCAAAACTGTTGGCGGAGAAGGCCAGTCAGGCACCCCCGATACTGACGCGTGCAAGCGTAAGACATCCCGCTTTTGGCAGCGTTGCCCCTATCACCATAAGCCGCATAGTTACCCCCACTCCCTTGTTAACTTTGATTTGAGAGCCCGCTCCGGCCGGCGTCGGCTCGTTGCACTTACCCTTGCCCTCTGCTTTGACGTCGAACGGCCGCCAACGAAATCGACACGTACAATATCTTTTTAAGAAGTATTTGTTAAGGATTCGCGGAACCAGCCGACATGTGTTGAAGAAATCTCTCCTCCTGCAGCCTCGTCTAGCCCGCCAAGAAGCAAAGCAGGGGGCAAACGGATGCAACAATTTGCAGTAAATTCAGCAGACCCTCCAAACATTCACAACACGCCGCCGCAAACTGCCCATCCGCCAACATAACCGGACGCAGTACCTCTAATACCACCCATGTGGCGGCGTCCAGAAAATTGAATTCTTGTCCCATCACCCCAGCGAGCCAGGAAATCAAAATGACAACCACAAATCCGGCGGTGACCGCTCCCACGATAGGTTTGTAGGTCCGAGGATCTGCATACAGCCGCGTCACTCCCACCTCCTGTGTCCCGTTTTTTCTGGCTCTACCTACACGTCGAACCAGCAGGCACAGAATCGACAACATCCGGGATTTTGTTTAGGAGTTATTTTCAATCGCAAGGACCATGGCCAATTCCGTCTCAACCCTCATGCGCTAAACGAAGTCAGAGTTCTTGGCCCTGGGTTCGAATGCTCAAGTCATTCGAATGCACATCTCATTCGAACAAATTCTTCATGTATTACTTTAATTGTCGGCATGCCGACAATTTTTTCGCAAACAAACAAGTTACACTGTCAGATATATAATTGTTCAGTTATATTCCTGGCCAGGTCCTCGTAGAGCCGCCCGGCCGCCTTATGACCGGTCCCCCTTCCAATCGACCCGTGGCCAGAACCACCTCCCTTCCCACTGCAACTTTTCTTGCAACTCCGGGTTCCAATAAAAGGACAGGTCCGGAACTCGGACACCTCGGTCCTGGAGGATTCATAAATGTGGCACCCCAGTTTTAGTACTAGTCGAACGCCACTGCTTGTCGCCGCGATGCTTGGCGCTGGTTTATTCCTCGCTGGCTGCGACGAACATGTCGACGTTGTACGCGACCACAGCGTGGTCATCCCCAGGCACGCCACTTGGGCCTGGCGACCCGCCGAATCGCATCCCAAGGACGAAGTGATTTCTCGCGATGTGATCTCTCGAGATGGTCGCCGCGAAACCATAGCGCGCGACTCCAGCTTCGATAACGATACGTTTCGCCTCGAAGTTCGTACCGACATCGAGCAAACGCTGGCGTCCAAAGGCTTCCATCAGGTAAGCGATCCGCACGCTGCCGATTTCCTGGTGGACTACCATGTCGGCATTCGCCGTCACACCAGAACCGTTGAGCGCGTGGGTTACGGCGGATATGGAGGTGGCTACCCCGGATTGGTCTGCGGCCCCTTCGGTTGCTGGGAATCTTACCAATGGGGATATTGGGGACCGCCTGAAGTTAGGTACGAGAATATTCACTACCGCGAAGGGACCATCGTCTTCGACTTGGTGCAGCAAGGAACCAACAAAGTTGCCTTCCGTGCCGTTGGGCGCAAACAGATGAACCGCAACTCATTTTCTTCCGACCACGTCCGCGACGCAGTCCACCGCCTGCTTCGCGATCTGAAGCATGGCAAAGACTAAGTAGCGTCTGCGTGTTGCAGTAATCACGGTATTGGCAAAACATAAAACGAAAAATGCCCGGCGGCAAATTTCTGCCGGGCATTTTGTTTTTCACCGGGTAGTCTATTCGCAAGCTGTTATTTATTTTTTGCCCTGGCTCCCATGTCCCAAGGAAGACTCGGCGATCGCTCCACCGCAAACGCGTCATTTTTGTTTCGCGGCCGCACCGTCCTTGATTCGCAGCGCTGGTGCTTCTATCCTTCTCAACCATGCAACTAAACGGTCAAGTCGCACTTATAACCGGCGGAGGTCGCGGCATTGGCCGCGCCATCGCTCGAATCTTCGCAGAAGAAGGCGCATCGGTCTTTCTCGCCGCCCGCACCAAGGATGAACTCACCGCCACTGCCAAGGAAATACTGGCTGCAGGTGGCACGGTGGCCTTCGCTACCGCGGACGTTGCCCGCGAAGCCGACTGCCGCCACATCGTGTCGGCCGCGCGTAACACCCTCGGACCGATTTCCATACTCGTGAATAACGCTGGCCACTACGGCCCCGTCGTTCCCGTGGAAGAATATCCGCTCGCGGAGTTCGACCATGTGATCGCCGTACACCTGCGCGCCGCATTTCTGCTCAGTCATCTCGTGTTGCCGGAGATGTACGCAAAGCAGACCGGAGTCATCCTGAACATTTCCAGCTTGTCGGCGAAGTCCGCTTTTTCCTGGGGCTCCGCGTATGCCGCCGCAAAAGCCGGCATGCTCGCTCTGACCCGCGTAACCGCTGCGGAAGCCGCGCGCAAAGGAGTTCGCGTAAACGCCATTTGCCCCGGCCCGGTCACGGAAACGGTTATGTCCAAAGATTTGGGGGCGGTGCTCGCGAAGAAAATTGGCGTGAGTTCGGAAGAACAGCTCGCCGGCTTCCTGCAATCCATTTTGCAGGGACGCGGACAAACCGCCGATGAAATTGCGCGCGCGGCTTTGTTTCTTTGTTCCGACGCTTCGAGCGCCATGACCGGCCAATCCATCAATGTGGACGGTGGCGCTGCATTTTACTGAGCGTTAAATAATTCCGTGGTGCAGGACTAGGCAAAAATAGTTTAAGAAATAAAACTTTCTCACCCAGTAAATCCTGCCGTTTACCTCTGCAAGCTTCAGTGCGTCTCGCTTTTGTAAACAACTCCACCCTTCATCACAAAGTTCACTCGAGAAAGTTCCGTGATGTCTTTCAGCGGATCGCCGCCTACCGCCACAAGATCCGCCCACTTCCCGGCTTCCACGGTTCCGAGCTTATCTTTCCAGCCAAGCAGCTCACTCGCCGTCGATGTTGCTGAGCGAATCGCCTGCATCGGCGTCATTCCGTACTGCACGTAATATTCAAACTCCTTGGATTGGTTCAACTCCTTCCAGTCGAATCCTCCCGCGTCGGTTCCCAAAACGATCTTGACATTTTTCTTCAACGCTTTCTGGAACGCGGCTTTTTCCAGGTCCACCATCGCCGTCCAGCTGCCGCCACGGCCCGGCGCTACGTAAGCGCCCACGGTAATGGTCGGGACCCAGTACACTCCTTTCTTCGCCATTTCATCCAGCAGCGCATCGGTCAGTCCGTCGCCGTGCTCGATGGAATCCACTCCCGCGCGCAAAGCCGCTGCAACGCCGTCCGATCCGATGGCGTGCGCCGCTACTCTTTTGCCGAGGCGGTGCGATTCGTCCACAATCGCTTTTGCTTCTTCGTCGGTGAAGTTCACCATGCTATGCAGCACGCCGTCTGCTTCGATGTGGTATTTACGGTCGGAATAATATTTAATCCAGTCCGCGCCAAACATCACCTGCTCGCGTACCGCTTTGCGCGCTGCGTCCACGCCATCCACATACTGCACGCCGGTCGGAACTTTCAATTCCCAGGAATAACCCAGCAGTGGATACATTCCCGTGGGCGCCATTGCGCGCGTCGCCACCTGCATGCGCGGCCCCGGAACTTCGCCATTGGCGATCGCCGTTTTCACGTCGACGTCCGCGTACATCGCGCCTTCCGTTTCTAAATCGCGGATCGTTGTGAATCCGTGCTCCAGCGAAATGCGCGCGTTGCGCGCTCCAAGAATGGCGCGATACGGAATCGATTGCTTCAGCAGCTGCACATCGTAATCTTCTGTGGTGATGTCGCCATTCAAAACGACGTGCGTGTGCGCATCGACGAATCCCGGCAGCACGGTGGATTTCGACAGGTCGATCAATTCCATGCCGGCCGGTACTTCGCCGTTCGGTTTTACTGAAACAATCGAGTCTCCTTCGATCAGGATTACTGCGTTGTCGATAGGCTTGTCGCCTTTGCCATCGATCAAATGACCCGCTCGAATGGCAATCTTTTTCGCCACAGGCGCCGACTTGTTCTGCGCATGACCGTCCAAATTGAAAATTCCCAACGCTACTATTGCAATGACCGACGCAAGCAAATTACGGCGCAGCATAATTGTTCCTCCTCGAAACCGCAGAGAGTAGCACAGCATGTGGCAATAAATTCCAATGAATAGCCGGAACTTGCTAAATCAACCGAAGGCAAAGACATCATCATCGGGCCCATTCTTTCGAGGGTGCCCCGAAAAATGTCCGCACGAAGCTGTGCTCAAATTTGCGCGAAGCGCAGTATAATTCGCGCGCATGGCACTGGCTCCCGGCTCGCAACTTGGTCCGTATCAAATTGTAGGCCCGCTGGGCGTTGGCGGAATGGGCGAAGTTTATCGCGCCACGGATTCCCGTCTGCGCCGTGAAGTGGCCATCAAGGTAGTTCCCGACGGCACCGCGAGCGACCCGCAGCGCATGGCCCGCTTTGCGCGGGAAGCGCAATTTCTTGCGGCCCTGAATCATCCGAACATTGCAAGCATTTATGGATTCGAAGAATCTTCGAACAAGCATGCGCTGGTCATGGAACTGGTCGAAGGGCCTACGCTTGCCGACCGCATCACGCAAGGCTCCATTCCTCTGGAAGACGCGCTGCCCATCACCCGGCAAATCACCGAAGCACTCGAATATGCGCATGACCGCGGCATCGTGCATCGCGACCTGAAACCCGCAAACATAAAAATCAAGCCGGACGGCACGGTAAAAGTTTTGGATTTCGGCCTGGCCAAAGCGTTATCGGATGATTCAAGCAACGCGGACATCTCCAATTCTCCGACACTTACCGCCGCCGCGACAAAAGCAGGTTTGATCCTGGGCACCGCCGCATACATGGCGCCCGAACAAGCGCGCGGAAAAACTGTCGACCGTCGCGCGGACATCTGGTCCTTCGGCACGGTGTTCTTCGAGATGCTCACCGGGAAAGTGGCCTTCAAAGGGGAAACCATCTCCGACACATTAGCCGCAGTGATTCGCGGTGAACCCGACTGGACGTTGCTTCCCGCCGGTGTGCCATTTAGCGTTCAGCAAGTAATTCGCCGCTGCCTGAATAAGGATGCGCGCCAGCGATTGCAATCCATCGGCGAAGCGCGCATCGCGATTGAAAACATCACGGAAGGGCGCGACGCCACCTTGAGCGGCTCTGGCAGCGGGATGGGTCTCAGCGGGATCAGTGGCGCGATGCCTGGCTCATCCATTTCACCGGCAAAGGAAAATCGCGTCCTTAAAATAATTGCGGGAAGCGCCTTGGCGGTGCTGCTGGTGGCCGCGGGATTTTTGCTGGCCAGCATGTTGCGTCACGACAACAGCGCCAGTACCTCAGCAATCCGTTTCGCGATTGAACCGCCATCCGGAACCGCGCTCAGCTCCCTGAACCATCGCACGCTGGCCATTTCTCCCGACGGAAATCGTATCGCCATCGGCGCAAGCACCTCCGACGGCCCTCGGCTTTACCTCCGCGAGCTAAATACCTCGACAGCCGTTCCAATCTCCGGCTCTGAAGGCGCTGCGGATCCGGAGTTTTCACCGGACGGCAAGTGGCTGGCGTTTTTTGCTGGCGGAAAACTGAAGAAAGTTGCACTCGATGGCGGGGTGCCGCAAAGCATCGCCGACGGTATCGTCGACCCGCAAGGCGTGAGTTGGGGAGCGGATCATTTTATTTATTACGCACCGGCGGTAAATTCCGGAATTCAGCGCGTGAGTGACAGCGGAGGAACTCCCGAGGCGGTAACCAAACTGCAGCCGGATAAAGGTGACCTCGGGCACGTGTCGCCGCATATTCTGCCGGGAGAAAAAGTTTTGTTGTTCACGGTATTGTCCGGCGGCAACGTGGACGATGGTCCGATCGTGGCGCAGCACATCGGTTCCAATGAACGAAACGTTGTGGTCGCGAAGGGATTCGACGCCCACTTTTTCCCTCCCAACCATTTGCTGTACGTGCGCGCCGGGATTTTATCCGCCCTGGAATTTGATACGGAAAAACTTGTAGCCAGCGGCTCGGGCGTGCCGGTAGTTCAGGATGTCCTCATGCATCCAGGATCGGGATCCTCGCAATACGATCTTTCGCGCAACGGCACGCTGGTTTATGTGAACGGCGGAAAGCAGGCTACGGAAAACAACCTGGTGCTCGCCGAGCACGATGCCAAGGTGCAGCCGTTACCGGTGAAACCGAATCTCTACGAGGCACCGCGATTTTCTCCCGATGGAAAAATGGTGGCGCTCACGGTTCGCCTGCCCGATCCGGATATCTGGATCTACGATCTTGAACGCGGCGCGCTACGACGCATCACCTTCGCTCCGGGAGTAGACGAGCTGGCAATCTGGTCGCCGGACGGAAAACGTATCGCATACGCTTCCAACGGCAGGCAGCAGGCTTTTGTGCTTCCCGTGGATGGCAGCAGGCCGGAGCAGTCGTTGATGAAGAACGAAGGGCACTTCCATTTGCAGTCGTGGTCGCCCGACGGAAAAATTATCGCTTACGAGCGCGTGGGAGATTCCGGGCAATACGAGATCTGGATGCTGCCTCTAGAAGGCGACCGCAAACCGTACTCCTATCTCGCATCGCAGTTTCGCATGAATCAGCCGGCGTTTTCCGTGGACGGCCACTGGCTCGCGTACACGTCCAACGAATCAGGACGCGGCGAAGTTTACGTGCAGCGCTTTCCGGGACCGGGAGAAAAAATTCAGGTGTCGACAGAGGGCGGCAGCAATCCGGAGTGGTCCCGCGATGGACGGCAGTTGGTGTATGAGAACTCTGGAACGCTGTGGGCCGTTGAAATTTTGGTTTCGCCGTTCCGCGTCGGCAAGTCGCGCGTCCTGTATCAGGGCGATATCTGGAATGACGCGGCCGGGCCGAACTACTCGCTGGCACCCGGCGGAAAACGTATTGTGGCCATCGAGCGCGTCAAGGATCCCGAGGGCGGCAACGTAAAGGTGGTGCTTCACTGGAATCAGGAATTGCAAACCCTCACGGGCTCTAAGTAGTTGATGTCAATAAAAGACCAACCGCTCTCTCAGGACGGTTGGTCTGTTCTACGGGAAACTCCGGTTGAAGTTTCCGTGTGTGCTCTGGCAGATGCCAGAAATTCTTTCCAGTGAAAACTAAAAACGCGCGTTTTATACCGGGCGCCGGAATGGCCGGCGGCCTAATTCTTCCATGACGGAAACGGAGCGCCGGGCCAGGTTCACTAAAGGGTTCTGACTCTCGGCAACGCGGGCGATTCCGACTTCCCAAGCCTTCTGCATCATGTAAATACTGGCAACCAGCACGGCGACCCCGGCAAAGGCGGCTGTGAACAGGGCAAAGGCGGCCAGCAGCTCCCGTACAAAGTAAAGCTGCAGCGCCACCCCAATTGCCAGAAACCACCACATCCACTTGCGGTTTTTGTCGTCGGTTTTTGTCATTACTTGGCCTCGTTCCCCTTTACTTTCAGTTAGATGCGGCGCACGGGGCAGTCGATCTAGACTCGCCGCACCTGAACCATTTGACACGATCCCGGGCGTAAAATCGATGGTACAGAAGACACATTTTGCGGCCCAAACCACTCTACTAGTACGTTGCATTGCAATGGAGGTATGCCTGTATGTTATTGTAAATAAATCACTTATTCTTTTTATCGATTCCAAAAAAACTATCGCTGCAGTTTCGCTGTACCGACGGACGGCTCCTGTACTGTTGGAGAGGGAGAGAGAAAGGTTTGTTCGTAAACAGCTGAACTGTATGGGTTTAGTATAAGGGGCTGGGAGACCTAAAGAAGCCCGTTGACCTCGGCCTTGCTGTAGAACTATGGCAAATACTCGCCATTGCCGGGGAGCAAAGCCTCGGGGCCGCCCGGTAAATACAATGATTGCAGGGTCTTAGGGGTATTGGGGATTACTTGAGGGCGTAGCCGACGTCGAACGGCAGTTTGCCATCCACGCGGAGGACTTTTACGGCGCTGTTGATGGAGTAGACGTCCACCAAGCCGACGGCACCTGGGGTGGTCGTGACAGTACGAAACACGTCGTCCTCGCTGGCAACCACCTTTATAATCTCGCGCGATTCATTAAGCTTGGCGATGGTGGTTTTCACATCAGCAGTACCAAGTCCGAGAAGCTTCTGCACCGCGGTGTGCATTTCGGGAGCGGCAGGATCCTTCATAACCAGCGTGAAGCTGCGGCCATCAGGCCAGGCTTTTTGCGAACCCTTACACATCTTGCCTAACTCGGCGAGGGTGACATCGGGCAACTTGCTGCCTGCCGCCACTACCACAGCTATATTCTTAATCGCCGGAAACGCCGCGATTGCGGCGAGAAACAGAGAGAAGGTAATCAATACCGCCGCAGTTGCAGCTGATTTAACGGGCTTGGCCACCTTAGCGACGGGCTCCGTCGCGGTGGCGATGCAAACAGGTTGATAGTTGCGAACTTGGGCTTTCATTTTCCCACGCAAACCTTTCTGGGAAGTTACCAGCAAGTATCCGCAGCTGACAAGCGCTCCACAAGTGCCTGTCACGATTCTTGTGCCTTACTTACGCCCCCCTATCAATTCCGCACACCTGTCCTTTAGGCCAGTATCGCCGTTTGGTACCGGCACGGTAACTTTGCTGTTGCTGCTGCACTTTTGTGAATCTTTGGGAGAGTGTCGCTATGAATCGGATGTCTTTGCGGTCTTTTGCGGTGATGGTGCCCCTGCTGCTTACCGCTCACGTCATGCGGGCGCAAGTTAAGTCCCCGCAGTTACAAGAAGCAAAAGCGAAATCACGCGCCGCGGGAGCGCCGCGAGTGGCGCCTGCTCCGATGCTGCTTTTCGGAGCTATCCCGGTTTCAACCAACTCCCAGGAAGCGCGCAAATTCGCAGAGCTCGCACTGGATAAATATGAAAACGTGATGGTGGACGATGCCGTGGTACAAGCACGGCATGCCACGGAGAAGGATCACGATTTCGCGTTTGGCTATGCGTTACTGTCGTTTGCCTCGCGCCATAAGACTCCCAACCCCGTCGCACTGGCGCGTGCCAAGGCGCTCTTGCCTCTTGCGACTCCCGACGAACGGTTGATGGTGCGCTGGATGACCAGCGTTCAGGATCGTGAATTACTGCCAGCGATCGCCAGCATGAACGACCTTTTGAAGCACTACCCGAACAATAAGCACGTGCTGTATCTCACCTCCACATGGCTCTACGGGCAACAGGATTACGAGCGTTCGCAAAAAATGATGGAGTCATTGCTACAGCTCGACCCGAATTTCGCGCCAGTGCTGAACATGCTTGGGTACGCATATATAGAGGTGGGCCATCCCAATCCCGCGAAAGCGGTGGCAAGTTTGAAGCGCTACGCCGAACTGGAACCCAGTTTGCCGAACCCGGAAGATTCTCTGGGCGAAGTGTTGCGCTATACGGGCGACGATGCCGGTTCGCTGGAACACTTTGCCGCCGCATTGCAGATCGATCCCACGTTCTTCACCAGCCAGCTGGGACTGGGCGACACGCTTACTTTAATGGGCAATTATGACGATGCACGACTCGAGTATGACAAGGCCATCAGAGTATCAGAAACGCAAAGAGATCTGTTTCATGCGCGTCACCAAAAAGCGTTGATCTATTTCTGGGAAGGGCGCCATGAGCAGGGCCGCAAGGAGCTGGCTGCTTTGGCGAAGGAAGCCGCTAATAAACACGAAGGGCAGGCACAATTTGAGATCGGGCTGACCGCCGCGATGCTGGCGGGCGACGATGCGACGGAACTGCAACAACTCCGGGCCCTGGAAGCTAGCTTGCAGAATAACGTTGGCGGCATGACTGGCTCCGAACGCGGAGGCGCGCTGGCTACCGTGCTTTGCGAGGAAGCACGCATTGCTTCGCGGAAAGGGTCGCGCGACGTGGCGCAGCAGGCGATCAACAAGCTGGCAAAGTTCGCCGCGCAATCGGGCGACCTGGTGGTGGGAAACAGTTACGAAACAGCACGCGGCTATCTGCTGTTGGCGCAGGGTGATCTGTCCGGCGCGACCGATGAGCTTGCCGCCGACCGGACCTCGCCAATAAGTATGCAACTGCTCGCGACTGCCCAGGAAAAATCGGGCGACCATGCCGCCGCGGCAGAAACGCTTGCGCAACTGAAATACCAGCGCGCGTCAACCGTGAAATGGTACCTGGCGAGCCAGAACAACGAGATCGGGCAATAAAAAAACCGGGGCAGGTTATCCTGTCCCGGTTTTTTTATCGCCATTCGATTACAAACGGATTCACCACATGTGCGCGCGTGGTCGGTTAAGCCTCAGCGAGATGCTGCGCGACTCAGCTAGTTGGGCGTCACGCTCGTTTAACGAGACGCGTGAGACCGACGAGGATTACGGCTCCGACGAACGCTACCACGATCGAACCGATCGTTCCGCCGGCGCCGATGCCCATCTTTCCGAATATCCAGCCGCCGAGAATACCTCCCAGAATTCCCAGCACGATGTCAGCGAGCACACCGTACCCGCCGCCTTTCATTACCTGACCGGCTAGCCAACCGGCGATCAGCCCTACAACTATCCACCAGATTATTCCTCCACCTGCCATCGCTGCCTCCTTATAACGAGTCGTGTGACTGGCTTATTGGCAAAACGTTCACCGTTTATAAACCGGTCTAGCTAAAGACCCCGTTTCGTACATGCTCGTTCTAGAACACACCCTTACCAAATGTCAATCGGAGGCCGGTGGTAAAAATCAAATCATTGTCCTTCAGGCCGAGGAGCGGTCTGCTTACGTAGCGGTCACTAAAGGTGACTTGCCAGCTGAGCCAATTTTTGAGCTTGGTCGCAGCGCTGGCATCGAACTGCATACGGTAGGAGCCGATGGAAGGCGTGATTCCTATGCATTCTCAAATTAACGGGTGCGCTGAATCGTGCGAATTGCGGGCTCTCGTGTATACTTCGTCGCTTCATAGCGGGATAGGCGATATTTTGGTGAATCGTTTTGCGAAGAGTTTCCATACATTTGCTCAATCGTAAATTATTTAGTGTTGCTGTGTTGGCGACGACGCTGCTGACGGTTAGCTGCTCTAAGCCGTCCGGACGGACAGACGCGTCTGCACAACAGCAGGAACCGTCGCGGCGCTCCACCATTGTGTTCATGACGGATTTTGGAACCGCAAACGATGCCGTAGCCATCTGCAAAGCGGTCATCGCCGGTATTGCGCCGGACGCGCGCGTGACGGACATCACGCACCAGGTCACGCCATTTCAGATTGAAGAAGGGGCGCGCTTCCTTGCTGCTGTAACGCCGTACTACCCGGCGGGAACGATTTTTTTGGTGGTGGTTGATCCCGGCGTCGGAACTTCGCGTAAAGCTCTAATCGTTAAATCTAACAAGGGTCAATATTTTGTGGTGCCGGATAATGGCGTGGTGTCCCCGGTTATCGACCGGGACGGTTTGCAAAGCGCACACGAAATCACGAATCCCAGCTGGATGCTCGGTGCGAATGTCTCTTCTACATTTCACGGACGAGATATTTTTTCTCCTACGGCAGCTCATCTAGCCGCGGGATGGGATTTCAACCAGGCAGGCCCGGAAGTGAAGCAATTGGTACCGCAGGCACTGAAAACCCCGGTGATCGAGGATAAGGGAATTGACGGCGACGTTATTGGGCTCGACGACCCATATGGCTCGCTGGTTACGGATATTCCTGGCGAGAAATTCCAAAAGCTTGGATACGCTCTCGGCGATAAAGTCAGCGTGGAGCTCAACCAGAAATCGTTCACCGTTCCTTACGTAAAAACCTTTATGGGCGTGGCCATCGGAGAATCTTTGCTGTATATCGATTCCCGCGGACGAGTTGGCATCGCGGTCAATCGGGGAAACTTCGGGAGAAAATTTAACATTGTCCCTCCTGCGAAGATATTTATCCCGCGCAAGGGCGCTAGCTAATTACGCGCCGGTTAGGCATTAAAAGCGCAAAGCTCGTAACGCTTTAAGGGATTTGCATTTTGCGGTGCACGAGCGAACAATAAATCCGATAGCGCTTGCGATCGTTTTCCATCGGAGAAATGCTTATGCCTGAAGCCGTAATCGTAGCCGCGGTGCGCACGCCGGTTGGCCGCGCATACAAAGGATCACTGCGGGCGACGCGCCCCGACGATCTGGCGGCACTGGTGATCAAAGAAGCGCTGGCTCGCACACCGGGCCTTGACCCCAAAGAAATTGACGACGTGATCCTGGGCTGTGCGATGCCGGAGGGCGAGCAAGGCATGAACGTTGCGCGCATCGCGGCGCTTCGCGCAGGGTTGCCGGCGGAAACTTCCGCAATGACCGTGAATCGGTTTTGTTCTTCGGGATTGCAGGCGATTGCACTGGGCGCGGAACGTATCCGGGCAGGCGCTGCGAACGCGATTATTGCCGGCGGCACGGAATCCATGTCCATGGTGCCGATGGGCGGAAACAAGATTTCGCCAAATCCCTGGCTAGTCGATCACTATCCGGACGCGTACATCAACATGGGACTGGGCACAGAAAACATTGCGCGGAAATTTGGGATCACGCGTGAACAAGCGGATCAGTTTTCGGCGGATTCTCACAAGAAAGCGCTGGCAGCGATAGCAGCGGGAAATTTCAAGGACGAAACTGTACCCGTGGAAGTGAAGATCATCTCGCTGGCAAGTGCCAACGGAGCGGGCGCGAATTCCCAGACCGCACCGAAACCGGTCACGCAAACATTTCGATTTGAAACTGAAGAATTGCCGCGTGGCGACACTTCGCTGGAAGTCCTCGCGAAGCTTAAACCTGCGTTTCACCTGAAAGGAACGGTGACCGCAGGCAACAGTTCGCCGATGAGCGATGGCGCGGCCGCGACGATCGTTATGTCTGACGCGCGCGCTAAAGAGTTGGGGCTTAAGCCTCTTGCTCGCTTTGTGGCCTACGCGACGGCGGGATGCCCACCGGAAGAGTTCGGCCTCGGTCCGGTATTCGCGATTCCGAAAGTGTTGAAGCTGGCGGGACTATCGCTGAAGGACATCGACGTGATTGAGCTGAATGAAGCATTCGCTGCGCAATCGCTCGCGGTAATTCAACAGGCCGAACTGGACGCTTCGCGTGTAAATCCCAATGGCGGGGCGATCGCGCTTGGCCATCCGCTGGGCTGCACGGGTGCAAAGCTAACCGCCACAATCATTCGCGATCTGCAGCGGCGTAAAGGCCGCTACGGCATGGTGACCATGTGCGTGGGCGGCGGAATGGGCGCTGCGGGAATATTCGAACTGCTATCGTGATGGCCACTATGACTCGTCTAGCTTGCTTGTTTTTTTGTGCGGCGAGTTTTGCCTTGCCGGGGTTTGCACAAGACTCCGCACTACCCGCGACATCGACTGTAGCGCCCGAGCAGGGACACGCGGCAGTCGCCCTAAAAGACGAACCTCATCATCATCTCATTCTGGAAAATTCTTACGTGCGTGTCTTTCGGGTGGAGATTATTTCTCCAGACGCGACGCTTTTGCACCGGCACGATTTTTCTTATGCGTATATGTCCATCGGCAAGGCGGAGTTCACGAATGCCGTCGAGGGTAAGCCGGAAGTACGAATAAACATGTCCGACGGGCAGCTTGGCTATTCGAAGGGTGGTTTTTCTCACGCGGTGCGCACACAAAGCGACACGCCGTTTTATAACATCACCATCGAACTGTTGCAGCCGCAAGGCAACGCACGCAGCACTTGCGCGAAAGAAGTGCAGGGCCCACTGCAGGGCTGCTCCGACACCCAGCCAGCGCCGGACGAGGATGTTCCCGCCGCGGTTGCAACAGCCGGTGCGAAGAAACCGGTCGCACCAGCGACACCTCCTGTGATTAAGCCAATTCTTGACACAGACGGTGCGGCGTTGAAGTCCGCCCGCTTTTCGGCATCCGGTAATTATAAATTGAATGTTGAAGCGTCGGGAATTTTGTTGGTGATTGCGCCGCTGTCGCAATTCAAAGTGGATTTTGCGGATGGCTCGTCAAAGTTGCTGAGTGGAGGCGATCCGCTGTGGCTGGCGCCCGGCAGCCCGGTTACAATCACCAATGTGTCGGAACAAAAAGGCTCCACGCTTTTCCTTTTCAGCTTCAAAGCAGCGGAAAAAGCCTCAGTGAATTGAGAGTCCTCGAAGTGCAGTCAGGTCTAAGAAACTCAAAGATAGTCATGGTGTTCGAGACAGTCGGATGTCCCATGCCTGTTCAGTTGTCTGATAAATCTGGCATTCGCCCTTCGCCGCTTGTATTTGCCGCGAAGGTGAGATACTTGAAATTGCACGTGGTCCACAAACGCAGCCGCAAGGAGCGCGATGATGGCAACTGTTACGGCAACGCCGCGAGGAGCCAAGGGCGGCAGTTTCCTTCTTGAATCGCCACAACCCGCTGACGTCTTCACCCCTGCAAACCTTACTGATGATCAAAGATTGATCGGCCAATCCGCCGAGGAATTTGTATTGAAAGAAGTTTTCCCCAATATCAAAAATCTCGAGGCCAAAAAATCTGGCTTGATGCCGGAAATGGTGAAGAAGGCCGGTGAGCTGGGCCTTTTAAGCGCCGGAATCCCGGAAGAGTATGGCGGAGCGGGGCTCGATAAAGTTGCAACAACGGTACTTACCGAAAAGCTTTCCATTTACGGCGGCTTCGCGGTGACCCACGGCGCGCATGCGGGAATCGGCACGCTGCCGATCGTTTATTTTGGAACTCCGGAACAGAAGAAGAAATACCTTCCCAAGCTGGCGACCGGCGAATGGATCGGCGCGTACTGCCTTTCGGAACCGCAAGCCGGATCCGACGCGCAAAATTCGCTGACGCGCGCGGAGCTTACGCCGGATGGCGCGCACTACATCCTGAACGGCCAGAAAATGTGGATTACCAACGGCGGATTCGCCGACGTGTACATTGTGTTCGCCAAGGTCGGGGGCGAAAAGCTCAGCGCATTCATCGTGGAACGCTCATTCCCGGGGTTCAAACCTGGAAATGAAGAGCACAAGATGGGCATTCATGGCAGCTCCACAACGCCGATATTTCTGGAGAACTGCAAAGTTCCCAAAGAAAACCTGCTGCACGAAGTCGGCCGCGGGCATATCGTGGCGTTCAATATTCTGAACGCCGGGCGCTTCACGCTTGGCGCATCGGCGGTGGGCGGATCGAAGTATGTGCTGACGACCGCGGCAAAGTACGCGAAAGAACGCAAGGCATTTGGAAAGCCGATCGGCGACTTCGGCTTGATGCGGGAAAAACTCGCTGAGATGGCCATCCAAATTTTTGCCGTGGAATCGATGATTTACCGCTCGGCCGGAAACATGGAATTGGCGATGGCCGCTGCTTCCGGCGATGGTTCGAAACAAACCCAGGGCGAAAAAATCCAAGTCACCATGAAAGTTTTGGAGGAATACGCGATCGAAAGCTCTATCGCGAAAGTTTATGGCAGTGAGATGCTGGACTTCGTGGTCGATGAAGGAGTGCAAATTTTTGGCGGCTACGGATTTCATGAAGATTATCCGGTGTGCCGCGCTTACCGCGATTCGCGCATCAATCGCATCTTCGAAGGAACCAACGAAATTAATCGCATGCTGATCATCCAGATGCTGATGAAGCGCGCGATGGGCGGGCAATTGGCGCTTATACCTGCCGCAATGAAATTGGCCGATGAAATTCTGGCTGGGCCGTCGTTCGAGGAGCCATCGGAAGGCGCGCTGGCGTCTGAAACTGGTGTGGTGGCCAACGCAAAGAAAATCTTCCTGCAATGCGCGGGAGGTGCGGTCCAAAAATTCCGCGAGAAGCTTGCCGATGAACAGGAGCTGGTTGGGGCGCTGGCAAATATCGTGATGGAAATTTACGCCATGGAATCGTGCCTGCTGCGTGCGCAAAAAGCGGCGGGGGCGAAAGGCCAGGCCGCGACGCAGGCGATGATCGATGCCGCGCGGGTCTTTATTTCAGACGCCGCCGAGCGAGTGGACCACGAAGCCCGGCGCGCCATCGCGGCAACGCACGACGGAGATATGCTGACCACGCAGAACTCGATCCTGAAGCGCTTCGGAAAGCGGGGGCCAGTCGACACGATCGCGCTGCGCCGGAACGTGGCCGCAGCGGTACAAACGCAGGATCGTTATCCGTTTGAAGGGAAATAACGCGATCGACGGAACGATTCGGCAGTTTCAGGGCAACTCAGAGAAGGGGACCTTCAGGATTGGTCGCCGTAGTTTATTTTTTACCGGTCAGTACTACCCCGAAGTGAGGATTAGCATACGTTCCGGTCATCTCCACAGGCACGACCGCCCCGGCGTGCTTCCTCTTGAAAAATGGATCGAGCGGCTTCAGTAAAATCGCCTTGGCTCCGGTGCTGTCTTCCGATATCCCCGCCGCAGTTTTCAAATCACCGTGAAAATCAATTTTGGTGCTTTCCAGATTGTAATCGCCGTGCATGGTGGCTTCTGCACCGGGCACTTTGAAAGAAACATCCTGGAATCTAGCGACGCCTTCGATCAATTTCACGCTGCCTTTGATCTCGGCGGTCACTTTTTCTGTCGTCGGCTCATTTTTTTTGCCGCTGGCGCGCTTGCTCAAGGTGTCTATGTTGGCTTGCCTGCTTGGTTGCTCCCACTGGGCGTGCTCGATGTCAAAATCCCCATCCCATAGAACTTTTTTCTCGAATGGCCGCTTCCCCGGCGGCAGCACCACATGCGCATGAAAATTCGCTGTGCCCTCCATCGGAGGCTTGCTCTCGCGCACAAAAAGCCGCAACACATCGTCAATGTGCCCATTGCGTACGCTGATGTTTATGGCGGTGGTCTTTCCGTGCTGACCGGGCTTGGAACTTACCGTGCCTTCTATATGCGCAGCGGTGCGGAGAATGGACGCATCGACCGATCGCAGCGCGGTGTTTCCGGTGGTTCCATCGACGAGAGCGGTGAACTTAGTTTTTATCGGCACTGCGTGCTTGCTGCGGGTCACTTCAAAGTTCGGAATGTCGGTGGTTCCCTGCGTTTCTATCTGGCCGAGCGTTCCGTGAAATTCCCCTTTGGCCGAAAGAATGCCGGCAATTCCTCTGAAGACGCCCAGGTCGGCATGATCGAACGTGTACGAGCCGGAGAGAACGATGTCCTTCAGATCATTTCTGTGCCAGGGACCGAGTTTGCCGTGCGACTGGATTTCGCCGGGGGGCTTCGGATTGCGCATGGATAAGTCGTAAGACATGGGCGAATTGTCGGTGATGGATTGCAGGTCGAGCTGATGGATATCAAATTTCAGCGGGTCGCCATCTTTTTGTGCGATCTCCAGGACAGCGTCCCTGGTGAACACCTCGCCCAGACGAACGGATGATTTCGAAGCTTGTTCTGGCTCTTCGTGTTTGGGCTGGCCCGCGGGCTGATCGGCCGGAACTTCGATCCGAAGTCCTTCTAACACTATTTTGGAAAGGTAACCGGGGCGAAAAAAAAGATCGTGATAGTTGGCCGCGATGGTGGCTTTGCGAATGGAGACAAGCGCTGGCGACCCAGCGTTGGTGGAGTCGCGATCAAACGTAACGTTTTCCAGCACGCACCCCGGGTGAGGAAAATATGTGCTGCGGAATTGCCCAGCCTGGACTTTGCCGGGCCAATCTTCCCGAAGAGCTTGTATTACTTTTTGTGACGTGAACGGCCAGTGAAAGGCCAGGATCGCGCCACCGACTACGATGCTCAGAGCCAAGACGGCTCCCACACCAATCAGCCAACGCCGGGATTTTGATGGAACCGTTTGTGTAGATTCGAGTTTTGCCATAGGCATCTATCTAAGTTTTTCCCAGCGGGAGTATTTCTAAGGTTCGCCGGCCCACTCTCTAAATAATTCGCTGTAGTTCACCTTAGCCTTCAACGTGTAAGCAGGCGCTGCTGGCTGATAGAATTTATGCGCATCGAGCGCTCCTTGGTGAACGGCGGCAGAAGGCTTTGCATAATAACATTTCGGTGGAGGCTCAGGAAAAAGGTTAAAGCGAGGTGCGAGGTGAAAACTGAGAACATCGCAAAGCGTCGGCCCGCTTTGGTAGGAGTAACCGGTTTGCGTTTGGTGATCGTTCTCTTTAGTGCGATTATTTGGTAGCTAAAAAGAAACAAAAGACCCTTCGCGCGAAAACGATGGTGGAGCATCCTAAAAATCCCTATTCAGCTCGATGATTTACTTAGGGCTTTGGTTTTTTGAAGAGGCCGCCCAAGCCTTGAATGGCGTTGGTCGGATTCGGGGCTTTGGCGCCGGTTACGGCGCTTCCCGCGCATCCTACTTGCGATTTCAGCATGCCTGCCGCGATCCCGCCGACGTCGGGAACGAATTTTGGATCGGCGGTGGTGCCTTGAATCAAGAACGGAACCTTTACGCCGGCGTCTTTGCAGCCATTACCGGCACTGCCGCCAGTTAATTGCCCAACCACGCCGCCAACCATAGAGGCGGGGTTGGCGGCCGCGATCAATCCGTTCTTCAAGGTCGCCGCCATTTTGAAATCAAGATTATTTTTTGCGTCGACCGTTCCGGCACCGACAACGCTGCCGAGCGCCGGCAATACCGCATTAAAATTGTCCGCTTTCAAGCCGTCGCGGGTCATACGCAGATTAGTGGTCATCTTCTCAATGTCCAGATCCTTGCCGGTTTTGAATCCGGTAAGAGAAGAAATTGCGGACATTTTCGATCCAAGGTCGAAGCCCACCAATTTCACGTTGAAAATGCCGACGTTTCCGGCGGTGACGAGACCAACGGTGGGTCCGGCAAGATTAAGATTCGTGCTCATGGTGCCGCCCTGAATAGCCGCGCCCTTGGGCAGATTAATTCCAAGCGCCGGGAGAAACGCTTCCAGATCGTGTGCGGGCATATTCTGCCCGTCGACTTTCAAATTAATTATCGTGGCTTCGCCGGTGGTGTTGTAGGTACCGGAGAGTTGCGCGGTGGCGCTGCCGATTTTCAAGCTGGAGGGTTCCAGCACGCCATTTTGCTTGGCGAGATTGTATTTCGTGCGGAAGTCCACCACCAAAGGAACAGCTGCGGGCGAACCTCCGGAAATGAGCAGGGCCTTAGAGAGCTTGGCACTGCCTTTTGTTTCCGCCTCACCCTTTGCCGACGCTAGCGTTGCGTCCAGATCCAACAGTCCGCCCAACCCGGTAGAGGGCTCGATAAATCCAGTCGATGCCAGGTTCAAGGAGCTGGCGGTAATTTTTGCGTCTATGGGAGTCAACGCGGCATCCTTTTCGTCTACAGGGCCGGCGTTTCCATCGAGTTTGAATTTGCCGCCACCGGGAAGATCGGCGGTGATGGTGAAGGGAAATTTTGCAGTGCCGGAAATGTTCGACGCAGTAACGTTCACATGATCGTAGGTGCTGCGCTTGGCGGCCCCAACGAAACCCACCACGATGGTGCCGTTCTCCAGCTTGAGATCCTGTATGGCCACGTTGTTGGAATTACTATTCGCCGGCTGTGCTTTGGTCGCAGGTCCGCCGAGTGAAGAGTAATTCCACTGCCCACCGATGTTGTGCAGTAGCGTAACCTGGGGATTTTTGATGGTGACGCTGGTAATGTTCAGCGTCTTGGAAAAAATCAAGGGCATAACTTCCACGCCCACGTTTATCTTGTTGGCGGTCAGAAAGGGCGTCTGGCCAAAATTCGGGTCGTCGCCGATCGACAGATTTTCCGCGGTCAAAGAGCCGCTAAAAAACGACAGGCTAAGGTTGCCCAGCTCCACCTTGCGGCCAAGTGCCGCGGAAGCTTTCGCTTCAATAGTGGGCTTGAATTGATTGACGGGAATCAAAAACGGAACAACCAGGAGAACGGCAATTATAACTCCCGCGACGATCAGAATAGTTCGGAGTTTTCGGCTCATTGGGCCTCCTGAGGCACGACGGGGATGCTCACTTACGGTCCATTAACAGAGAAGAGCCGCGATGATAGCACAGCGGCATATTGGCGCGGAGTACATCGGGGCTCAAAGCTGTTATTGCTGAGTTAACGTGATGTAGTCAAAAGCCTGTGAGAACCCGGAGCTGGAGGCATTCTTGCCGACGATGGTGAACACAAAGGCGACGTTGCCCGCGGGAAGCGTTACCGTTCCCTGGTCGAATAATTTCCAAACTTCGCTGGTGGCGTAGAAATCTTCCGTAGGGCCAACGTTTGCGCCGTTGACGGTGAGCTGCGAGATTCCTCGAGTAGCGTACTGTTTGACCGCGAACTTCACGTCATAGACGCCTGCCACAGGTACGCTGAGGGTAATGGTGACAGATTGCCCGATAGAGGTGGCGTCCAAGATCGTGCCCTGGCCGTCGGTAAAGCCGGGCCATGCAAAGACGCGGTAGGTCGGACCGGAGCCGAGACTAGCGTTGAACACTGCGGCAGATTCGGTTTCATACTGGACGGTTGTTTTCGTAGGCGCGGTGCTGCTCATCGTCCAATTCAAGATTTGCTGCAGCGCCGTGTACCCGCCAGTTGCTCCCGTGAAGCCTGCGTACGCTGTCGTTGCGCCGACCGTTGCGGGAATATTTACCGCCCAGATCTGTGTGAAGGTGGCCTTGGTCGTGGCGTCGGTGATGGTCATCGCCAGGTTCGTTCCGTCGTAGCTCATGTGCACGTTAAAAACGTCACCGCTATGTAGATTGATTCCCGCGCCGGTCATGTCCACTGCCGGAGTTGTGGGCGAAGCGCCATTCAGATATAGGCCGGTGGAGTTGGAGCCTTCGCCGGAGTTGCTGTAGAGGTCGAACTTCACCGCGACGCTCTTCCCCATTCCGCCAAATCCCAAGTTCCCGCCAGCGCCTCCAAGCGCTGCCGTGGAGGTGCCTTGCAAAGTAAACGTAAGGCCATCCGCAGTCGGCGTTCCTGCCGAATCCTGGAAGCTGAAATCGGTGGTAAAGGCTTGAATGTTCACCGGGGTGGGAAACCACGCACTGGCCACCTGGAACGTGGGACTGGTTGTAGTCAGCGCCAAATTCGTCCCGCTGATGGCGGCATTACCGTTCAGAACGAGCGAACTTGTGGTGAAACCACTGCCGAAATTAACGGTGCCGGTTCCTCCGCCGGAACTGATGGTGTAGGTCGCCGCGCCTACGTTGCTGTCGAAAAAGCCGCTCTCCGTAGCAATGGCTTTCAGCGTCCCGCTGACGCTCACTGATATCGGGGCGCTGTAGACAGCGGAAGTGTTCGTGGGCGTGGTGCCATCCGTAGTGTAGTAAATGGTCGCGCCTGCGGTAGTAGTGGAAATGGTTACCGATTGAGCCGACGTGTACGTGCCGCCAGAGGGAGAAAACGTCGGTGTGGCCACTTGCGACTCGATGGTATACGTCGCGCTGGCCGTGGCACTGGGGGTCATGCCGGAAGCAGTCGCGAGAGCTTTGGTCGTGGTGGTCGAAGTCACCGTCACCGGGCCATTGTACTGTAGCGTCGAGCCTCCGGCTGCCGTCCCCGGTTGCGTTCCATCTAGCGTATAGAAAATGGTCGCGCCCGAGGTGGCATCGCTGAGCGATACCGTCTGAGTTCCGAGATAGGTTCCGCCCGAAGGACTGAATGTGGGCGTTGCTACCGTACCCGTGGAGCTTGCGCTGCTGCTCAAAGTCCAATTAATGATTTGTTGTACTGCGGTGTATCCGCCGGTCGCGCCTGTGAAGCCAGCGTACGCCGTAGTTGCGCCAACCGTTGCCGGAATATTTACGGCCCAAGTCTGCGTGAAAGTGGCTTTGGTCGCGGCGTCGGTGATGGTCATCGCCAAGTTCGTTCCGTCGTAGCTCATGTGCACTTTAAAAACATCACCGCTATGTAGATTGATTCCCGCGCCGGTCATGTCCACTGCCGGAGTTGTGGGCGAAGCGCCGTTGAGGTATAGACCTGTGGAGTTCAGGCCCTCTCCAGAGTTGCTGTATAGATCGAACTTGACCCCGACGCTCTTGCCTATTCCGCCAAATCCCAGGTTTCCGCCCGACCCTCCGAGCGCAGCCGTGGAGTTACCTTGCAAAGTAAACGTAAGGCCATCCGCAGTTGGCGATCCCGCAGAGGCCTGAAAACTAAAGTCGGTGGTGAAGGCCTGAACGTTGACTGGCGTAGGGAACCACGCACTCGCCACCTGGAATGTGGGGCTGTTGGTAGTCAGAAGCAAATTCGTTCCGCTAATTGCGGCGTTACCGTTCAGCACCAGCGAACCGGCGGTGAAGCCGCTGCCGAAACCCACGGTGCCAGTACCCGCAGAATTGACCGTGAAGCCATTGACTAATGTTCCGGCCTGTCCGTCCGAATTGGTGACGACGATGTTGTGTCCGCCGAGAACGGCATTGGATGCGATCGAAAGTGTAGCGGTAATTTTCGTGGAAGAGTTGTAAGTACAAGCGCTTACGGTCAATCCCTGATCAAAGTCGAAATCGCATTTGGGATTTATCAGGAAATTCGTTCCGGTAATAATCACACTGATATTCGACTGACCCTGGATGCCGGAATTGGGGCTCGCACTGGTGACTGTCGGTGCCGGATTGGGGACGCCTTGCTGCACAGTGAAGCCGCCAGTTAGGATGGAACTCTGGCCGTCAGTATTGGTAACGGTGACGTCGCGTGCGCCAAGAGTGGCGCTGGCCAAAATGTTGATGCTGGCGGTAATTTTAGTGGACGAATTAAAGGTACAGGAATTCACAGTTATTCCCGAACCAAAACTGCAGGAGGGGGCGGTCAGGAAATTCGATCCGGTCAGCACGACGCTCAGATTCGAAGTGCCCTGAGTTCCAGAAGTTGGACTAAGGCTGGAAAGTAGCGGCGCCGGTGCAGTGGCTACAGTAATAGTGCGAACCGGGGGACTCGGATCGGTATTTCCGGCGCTATCCGTGACCGTCAGGGTTACGGAATAGGTGCCCGCAGTAGAGAAAGTTACAGCTCCAGGATTTGCCAGAGAGCTATTGTTCGGCGTGCCTCCGCGGAAGACCCAGGAATAGCCGGTGATCGAACCGCTGGGCGCGGCGCCAGTGCCAGAAAATGTCACGGCTTGCCCAGGAGCAACCAAAATGTTTGCCGATGGACTGGTAATCGTTCCGGTGGGAGGAACGTCAGTCGGCGTTTTGGAAACCTGAACAAATTGTGCGATCGATGGCACGCCCGAGGTGTTTATCAAAAAGAGCATGTAGTAACCCGGAGGCGCGGTGTTTCCGTTCGGAGGACCAGTCAGCGTCAGGACGCCGCTACCTTTGGTGAAATTCAAGCCCACCATACGCTGGTCCATGTCAAAAGCGTGCGTCACTGATCCATTTTTCATGAGTACAACGGAAGCGATATTCGCGGCGTCGGGGGTCTGCACCTGAAAAGAGGTGCCGTAACCAATGACCGTCGGACTTACGCTGCTGATAGCTGGGCGCGTGGCCAAGGATCCACTGGAGGTATAAAGGTACGGCGGCTTATAGATTTCCACATGCTGTTCATAAGATCCACGATGCGGATTTCCGCCCGCCACCCAGACAGTGGCTTCAGGCAGTAACAAGGATACGGAGTGATAGAGGCGAGGGTAGACGTTTGATCCCGCCGAGGCCATGGTATTTGTTGCGGGATCGTAGAGATCGGCTTTCAGGCTGGCCGTGGTGGTGTCTTCATCGTTCAGCGAGCCGCCTAGAGTTAATACTTTGCCGTTCGGCAGCAACGTGGCGTTCATTTCAATGCGCGGCTGCGACATGGAAGGCCCGTTTACCCACACCGGAGTAGATGCCGAGAGATCGATAATCTCTGTCGTGGCCGTCGAAGGATTGCCGCCGCCGAAAATCATCACCTTCGGCGTGTATCCGTTGGCGGGCGTCAGCGGCAGCAGGACGGATGAACCGTAGGTGCGTGTACCAGAGTAGTTGGTGGTGGCAATTACTCCCGACCAGCCATTCGTGGAGGGATCAAAAGTTCTGGACTGGGTGGTAGAGCCGGAGTAGAAAACTTTGCCGCTGGGCAAGAGATGCATGCGCGGGTACAAAGGGGGAGTCCAGGGAGCTGTTGAAGGCGCGGCGAATCCGACGCCTACCTTATATATCTCAACCTGGGTATCAGTATTTCCAACCTCATTGAGGCCGGAGAAGGTCATCACTCGGCCATCGCCCAGTACGGTGCTGGTCGGATACCAACGACCGTGCGCCATGTCTTCCATGTCCGTGTATTTGCTGGTAACCGGATCGTACATCGCCGTCCGCTTCCAACCGAAAAACGGGTCGTATTGTAGATTGCCACCCATGATGAAAGGCCTGCCGTCCGGCAGAACCACCATGCCATTGCAGAACATGTCCCAGCTCTGATTTGGTCCGTTGGTGAACGTATTTGTGGAAGGGTCCCAGACGCCGACCATGAAGGTGGTCTGCACGGGATAATTTCCGGAACCGGACACTACCAAAATTTTGCCGTTCCCCATCAATGCCGTGTGGATAGGATTAATGGGCATTTGCGTTGAGAGCGTTAGCCATTTGCCGATGACGTCGGATTGGCCGAACGATGACGGAGAATGGAGCACTACTAAGGCGAGCAAGAAAACCGTGAAACTGAACAGGCGCAAGCGCGAGGCAGCATTCTCGTTTCCCGAGACCGGGAGCTTCATTCCCACCGATTCAGGTCGACTACAAGGTTTTACACACCAAAAATACATGAATTCTCCCAAATTTTGCCACTGATTCCGGCCGGGAGGGAAAGAATCGGATTCACCAGCCAGTCATCGACACGCACCTACAGGCGGAGAGGTTGCACTTGTATAACCCAGCGCAAACGCTTTAGTTTCAATCCGCGCATAATAAAGGTGCGCAATAAATTCCAACTAAGGGGAACTGGGATGCTCTTTTAGTCCCACGTCACTAGAGAAGTATATCTATCTTTTTAGATATCAGCTACATCGACATCGGGTGTGATCCGAGTAAATCCCACACGCGCCAGAACTCCATCATCTGGTCGGAACTTCCCAGCGAGACTCGCAAGTAAGTCGGCATTTGCGAAATAAGCGGCGCAAGTGCGATATTATTTTTGCTGTAGTGTTCAAATATCTCGCCCGCCGGGCGCATCAGGTTCAAGCAAACAAAGTTCGTGTGAGAATCGAGCGCCCTCAGCATGCGCGCGTTTACCTGGTTCATGAATTCCTGGCGATCGTCGACATTTCTTTTTACCGAACGCTCGAGATGTTGGCGGTCATCCAATGCGGCCAACGCCGCGAGGGCACCTGGGCGGTTCACCGCGAAGGGTAGACTGACACTCGACATTTTCATGGCCACCGGCACGGACGCGACCGCGTAACCTATGCGCGCTCCTGCCAGCCCATACGCCACGGAAAAAGTTCGTGTCACGATCACCTGCTGATTACCGCTGGGACGCTGCAAAAAAGAAACATATGCGCCCGAGCCTCCCGCATATTCGTGATAGCCCTCGTCAATCACGACATGAAAATTTACCGGTACCTTCGCCAGAAAGTCTTCCAGATCCGGACGGGTGGTCAGCGTTCCGGTCGGGCTGTTGGGGTTGCACACGTAGAGCAGACCTCCTGGTCCGGTGCTGCTGGCGTGATCGAGCATCGTTTTTAGATCATGGGCATGATCCTTGCGAAGCGGGACTTCAACAATTTCCGCGCCGATGTTTTTGCCGAATCCCGCAATCAGATCGCAAGTTGGAGTGGCGAGGATGAGTTTTTTGCCGCCGGTCAAAAACGCGGTCGCGGCCATGCGCAAGGCGTCGCTCGATCCGCATGCGAGGAGTATTTGCTCCGGCGTCACCTTGTGGTGAGCCGCCAGGGCATTTTGCAAAGTTGCTGTCTCAGGATAAAAGTTGGCCTGGCTTCCCGAGTCTTGCAGGGCGGCAATGGCTTTTTTAGAGGCACCGTAGGGATTTTCGTTGCGATCCAGGTGGATGCGGCCGTGCTGCGCGGGCTTTGCAACCCGCGGCGCTTCGTCGACGAGAGCGGCACCTGCGTTCGGCGAGGGAAGTACAGCACTTGCTGCCACTCCCAAGCCAAGTTGCTTCAACAAATTTCTGCGAGTGTGAGTCATATTCATTTTAGGGATAACAGGGATATCGCTTCGAGGTCAAGCGCCGGCAGAAACGGCTCAAATGCAGCGAAGAATCTTGCGAGCCTTACCGTAGCACATTTGCACAAAATGTTGTCGCGTCAAGTAGTTCCGACCAGGTGCAGCGATGTTCAGTTTACCGCCAACGTCAACTGTATCGGCGTCAATTGTTGCAGCGCCTGACCCGTAGTGCTTGATGCTGTGGGCGTCAAGACGATGGTGTAAGTACCCTGCGGCGTGCCCGCGTGTACCACCGGAGAAGACGTCCCGCTGCTGGCACATCCGGCGAGCCCGTACGCCGCGAGAACCAGAATCAGCAAACCGCCGCTGTAAGCAACGTGACGCTGTGACGCCTGGTTGCGCAATTTTAATTGATACAACATGGCGATTGCCGTCATGCACAGAGCCACCGTAATCAGCATCAAGTACGGAGGTAGCGACACCGGATGGTGGTTCGTGTACGGAACCATCAAGGAGCGCGCGGTGGTCGTCACTTTGACTGCAAAGGTAGCTACGTTGCCGGCCGTCACGGGGATGGGATTCGCCGTCACGGTGCACGCAGCGGCTGCGGGCACTCCAGAACACGCCATCATGACGTTTCCGGAATAGCCTGCGCCAGGTGTTAGTTGCAGATTATATGTCGCGGTTTTTCCGGCGGCGACTGAAGCTGAAAGCGCCGTAGACGGACTGGACATGGTAAATGCCGCAGCCGCAGTTCCGGTGACCGAGACACTCTGAGGAGAGCCCGATGCATCGTCGGTAATGGTGACGGTCTCGACGCGACTTCCGATGCCTAGCGGGGCGAAGCTGACGGAAATGGCGCAACTGGAACCAGACGCGATGGAAGCACCCACGCATGGGCTGCCGGAATTAACAAATTCAGAAACGTTTGCTCCAGCAAACGCCACGTTGGAAATATGCAACGCCGCAGTGCCAGAATTCGTAACGGTAATAGTGGTGGGACTGCTGGTGGTTCCTTGCGTAGCTGACACCGAGACGCCAGTGGGCGTAATGGTTACCGCCGGGGCATTCGCCGCGCCGGTGCCACTAAGTGCAACACTTTGCGGACTGCCTGAAGCGTTGTCGCCAATTTGCAAGGTAGCCTGACGCAGACCGACCGCCCCGGGGGTGAACGTTATGCCGATGATGCACGAGGAGGCTGCCGGTACGGTCGCGCCCGGGCCGGTAATCGCGCACGTGGTATTACCTGCGCGCGTGAAGTCCGCGGCATTGGCGCCAACAGTGGTAATGGCATTGATAATTAAGTTGGCGTTGCCGCTGTTGGTGACGGTGATGGAGATCGGTGCACCCGCGACACCTTGCGCGGTGTTGGGAAATGGGACGGGTCCCGCGGGAGTAATGGTTACGGCGGGTGCGGTAGCTACTGTGCCCGTACCGCTGAGCGCAGCGCTTTGCGGACTACTGGTAGCGTTGTCGGTAATCTGCAGCGTCGCCTGGCGCACGCCAGTCGAAGCCGGCGAAAATGTTACGCCGACGGTGCACGTGGCATTCGCTGCGAGGGCAGCGCCGGTGCAGGTGTTGCTGGCCGCGGCAAATTCGCTACCGTTAGCACCTCCAAAAGCAACCGCGGTGATGTTCAAGGTGGCGTTACCACTGTTTGTAATCGTCACAGTAACCGGAGCGCTGGTAACGCCGGGTGCGGTGTTTGGAAAACTGATCGTGCCAGCTGGCGTGATGGTCACAGCCGGAGTTGGCAGGGCGGTACCATTCCCGTTGAGTGCAACGGTTTGCGGGCTACCGGTAGCGTCATCCGCGATCTGCAGATCCGCTTGACGCGCCCCGGTGCCGCTGGGCGTAAACGTCACACTGATGGTGCAAGTCGCGCTTGGAGCGATTGCGGAGCAGCCGGCTGCAGCGGTCGCCGCAAAGTCACCCGGATTCGTTCCCGTTAAAGTCGCGCCAGTAACATGTAAAATTGCGGTACCGCTATTGGTAACCGTGATGGTCAGTGGTGCGCTCGTGGTGTTAACGGTAGTGTCAGGGAAGTTCAGCGGGCTCGCAGGCGTAATTCCCACGGCAGGTGCTAACGGCCCCAACGTCCAAGTCAAAATATTTTGTACGGCCGAGAGGCCACCGGTTCCACCGGTGAACCCGGCGTACGCGGTGATCGCGCCAACGGTTGTCGGAATATCGACCGGAAAACTGGTGCTGAATACCGCGTGCGTCGTGGTATCTGTGACGGTCATTGCAAGAGTGGTGCCGTTGTACGTCATGTGCGCAGCGAGAATGTCGCCGCTATGGAGATCGATTCCCGAAACAGTCATGTCTGGTCCCGGAGTGGTGGTCGTCACGCCGTTGAGGTACAAGCCGGTCATGCTGATGCTTACACCGTTGTCATATAAATCGAATTTCACAGCGACGCTCTTGGGAATTAGTGGAGTGCCGCCAATGGTCACCGGACCGTAGCCGAGTTCTCCACCTCCCTGCCCAATGGCTGCCGTGGAATTACCCTGCACAGTGAATGTGAAACCATCGGCGGTTCTGCCGGGAGTGATTTGAAAAGTGAAGTCGGTTGCGAAATTCTGCACGTTTACGGGGGTGGCGTACCAGGCACTGGAGGCTTCATTGAAATTTCCATCTGTCAGTTCCAGGACCGAGCCATTCAGCAGTGCGTTGCCAACCAGGACCAATGCTCCGGGAGTGAAACCGTTGCCGAGCTTTACTGTGTTCCCCAGGTTCTCGGTAACTGTGAAACCGTTGATTAATTTCGCGCTCTGCCCATCGGCATTGGTCACCACGACGTTGTGTCCGCCCAAGACCGCGTTGGCGCCAATCGTAAGGTTGACACTAATTTGCGTTGCAGAAACATACGTACAGGTATTGATGGTGCCGCCGAAATCTACGTCGAAGTCGCAGGTCGGTGACGGCTGGAAGTTGGTTCCGGTCAGAATTACGGTTGCATTAGCCGTATTGCGAAATTCCGCGTTGGGGTTTACACCGGTAAGGGTGGGCGGCGGTGCGGCGGTGCCGACGGCAACGGTGAATCCCGCGGTCAATTTTGCAACCTGGGTGTCCGGGTTGGTGACTGCAACATCGCGAGCGCCGACTGTGGCGCTGGCAAGGATGTCGACATTGCCCGTCATTTGAGTGGGTGAATTAAATATGCAGGAGTTAACGCTTATACGAGCGCCAAAACTGCAAGTCGCGCCGCTAACAAAATTTGTCCCGGTAAGAACCACGGTCAAATTGGTCTTGCCCTGTGCGCCCGAATTGGGATTAACCGCAGTCAGCGTTGGGGCTGGCAAGATCGGGTGTACCACAATGGTTCGGGTCGCGGGGCTTGGACTAGTAATGCCATTGCTGTCCGTGACTGTGAGTACTGCGGTGTAGGTTCCTATGTTGTTGAATGTAACCGCGGGGGGATTTTGTGCCTGGCTTGTTGCTGGTAACCCTCCACGGATAGACCACGAATATCCGGTGATTGTTGCCGAACCGGATGGCGTGCCAGCGCCCGCGAATGTTACGGATCCTGCGGGGGCAATCGACTGGTCGGCAGCCGGCAACGTAATGGTAGCCGTCGGGGGAATATCCGTCGGGGCCTTGGATATCTGCACGAATTTTGCAATCGAAGGCACGCCGGTGGTGTTCATCAAGAAAAGCATGTAGTAGCCCGGGGGCGCGATGTTGCCGTTAGGCGGGCCAGTTAAATTCAACACACCGCTTCCCGCGGTGAAGGTTAAACCAACCAGGCGTTGCTCCATGTCGAATGCGTGAGTCACAGAACCATTTTTCATCAGCACCACGGAAGCGATATTGGCCGCGTCCGGTGTTGAGACCTGAAAGGATGTGCCATAGCCAATTACGCCCGGAGTTACAGACGTAATCGTGGGGCGTGTAGCCGGCGTGCCGTTCGCATTGAAAAGATACGGCGGCGAATAAATCTCCATGCTGGGTTCGTACGTACCACGCTGCGGATTTCCGCCCGAAACCCATACGGTGCCGTCGGGCAGGAGCAACGATACGGAGTGATACAAACGAGGAACGGCATTGGCGCCCGCCGAGCCCATGGTATTGGTCACGGAATCGTAAAGATCGGCATTCAAGCTGGCGGTGGCGGTGTCTTCATCATTGAGCGAGCCGCCCACGGTCAAGACTTTGCCGTTCGGCAGCAAGGTCGCGTTCATCTCAATGCGCGGCTTGGACATCGGTGGCCCGTACACCCACGCTGGAGTCGTGGCTGAAAGATCGATAATTTCCGTGGTGGCCGTAGAGGGATTTCCCCCGCCAAAAATTATGACCTTCGGCGCGTAATTATTGGCGGGCGTCAGTGGCAGCAATGCCGAGGATCCATAGGTGCGGCCGCCGCCATAATTCGTTGTGGCAATAACCCCTGACCACAGATTCGACGCAGGATCGAAGGTACGCGATTGCGTTGTCGAACCGGAATAAAAAACTTTTCCATTTGGCAAAAGATGAAGACGCGGATACAGAGGGGGCGTCCAAGACGGACCAATCGGCGCACCCCAGCCGGCTCCCACGGTGTAAATCTCGACTTGAGTATTTGTATTACCAATTTCATCCAAACCAGAAAACGTCATGACGCGGCCATCGCCGAGCAGCGTGGTCGTTGGATACCAGCGCCCGTGAGCCATATCCTCCATGTCCACGAATTTCCCAGTTGCCGGATCGTACGCCGACGTGCGCTGCCACCCGTGAAAGGGATCGTATTGTAAGTTGCCGCCCGCGATGAACGGGCGGCCATCCGGCAATACGATCATGCCGTTGCAAAACATGTCCCAGGTGATCGGTTGTGTTGTTACCGTGTCGGCTATGGGATCGAAAACTCCTGCGCTGAACGACATCTGCGCTGGATCATTTCCCGAACCGGAAACCACTAGAATTTTTCCGTTAGCCATCAACGCGGTGTGCACCGGGTTGATGGGCATCAGCGTGGGTAACGTTTGCCATGTGCCTTGCACGTTCGCCTGCGCGTGCGCCGCGGGCGCGTGCAGCAACAGCGTCATAGCCGCGATCAATGCGGCGATCATCAGAACGCGACGTCGCGAGCTAATGTCGAGGGTCTCTAATTGGAGAAATTTCTCGTGCCGCGACACTATGCTCTTGTCGTGAGCCTTGCGGCCTGGGTGATGCATTGCAAATCCTCCTGGTTTAAAACACTGCGGCGACGATCTCCAATTTGCGTAAATACAGCAGAACCTAATTGCTTCGATTTGGTTGCGGACTCAGTCTCTTGATTTCGAAACGCACAGCATTCGGTGTCGCCGCGTGCGTCCCCGGCAATGGAGTTGGTGATAAGACCGGATGAGTCGCCAATAAGCATTGCCACGGTGCGAAAACTATTTACTCAAGTTCCATTCGGCAGGCGAGCTAAGGCCTTGAATCAATAGGTGTTGTAGTGCGAAATACGGGCATTTCTGCAACGGCTCGCTCCCCGACCACACCAGCATACATGCCCCGCACACACCACCAATCGACAATGATAGCGAGAGTTTACATGCAGCACAACAGCACGGTCGCCGTTATCTGCAACCCAATTTTGTGACCGGTCGAGCAAGCCCGCAATAGTACTGTGGAGGTAAAATAACGAACTGCAGGATTCAGTTTCATAGTACCCCTCACCCGTACGCTTCGTCGCAGCAGGTCCATCCCTTAACCAGCTTAGGGAACAAGCTAGGGAGGCAAGGCCGTACTCCGCCGGCTCAGCTGTAGAACCATCGTGAAAATCAGCACTCAGGCAGGTAAACTGGTTAAATCCAGGACGCGTGGGGCTGTAGCTCAGATGGATAGAGCGAAGGTTTCCTAAACCCAATCGACCCTAGTACATCGTCCAGTTAATTCTTTATACTATGCCGCTTGCGGTGCCGC
>JRHI01000264.1_pt1 | contig 59638 bp, 57 predicted proteins | sample 215371 | NCBI WGS metagenome assembly JRHI01 (sample SAMN02929681, study PRJNA255918) | sediment metagenome | biome: cave system; feature: Ice Cave; material: Sediment; isolation source: sediment from deep within a dark volcanic ice cave with no known source of... ...
GGTTGCGGGTCACCCGGGGAGAGAACCGGTGGCCGGTCGCCGCCGCGATCGTGGTGGCCATCGGGTTGCAGCTCGCGCTACCCGATCGGTTGGTTCTGCAGTCCCGGTGGCTGCTGCCTGGCCTGGAATTCGCCATGCTGATCGGATTGATCATCGCCAGTCCGGTCCGGTTCAACCGGGAATCCACCGCGCTGCGGGTCGCCAGCTTGACCCTGACCGGGCTGCTCAGCCTGGCCAACGCTTGGTCGGCGACCCTGCTGATCCTGGGCCTGGTGCGCGGCACCGAGGGCAACGACGCCGGTGCTCTGCTGTCCACCGGGGCAGCGATCTGGCTGACCAACATCATTGCCTTCGCCGTGTGGTACTGGCAATTCGACCGGGGCGGACCAGCCGCCCGCGCCCACGCCCGGCGTGACCTGCCCGACTTCCAATTCGTGCAGATGCAAAATCCCGACCTCGCCCACCCAGAGTGGGAACCGCAGTTCGTCGACTACCTCTACCTCTCCTTCACCAACGCCACCGCCTTTAGCCCCACCGACGTCATGCCGCTGTCCCGGTGGGCCAAACTGACCATGCTCGGCCAATCCCTGGTCTCGCTGGTCACCCTGGCACTGGTCATCGCCCGCGCGGTCAACATCCTCAAATAACACGCGCATGACGCCAGCGTCTTGACGCGCTGGCCACCGAACTCGCGCGTGGAAGCCGCCGTCCACCCGCAAACACCCCTACCGGACCCACATCAGCGCAGGAGGAGGACGACACATGAACGACCTGATCACCGAGCTCGACCAGGTGCGCCAGTCCGTGGGAAGGGACACCGCAGCCCAAGCCGGGCACGTCGTCGAGCTACGCCGCACCTATGACGTCCCAGTCGGGGACGTGTGGGACGCCTGCACAAGCCCTGCCAGGATCAGCCGGTGGTTCCTGCCGCTCACTGGGGCCTCGGTGGCCGCTATCAGCTCGAGGGTGCACGGCTCGGATTCGGTGATCTGCCGCTCCTGCTCACCCGGGTGGGGCGCGAGTGGGCCGAGATCGCCGAAACCGTTGCGGCGTTCGTGACCGTCGCAACGGCCCAGGGCGCATCCTTAGAGGTCATCGACGTTGCCGACGGCCAGCACGGGGCGGCCGCCGCCTGTGGCGCGATGACCAACGCGACGGCGATGCGCGCGTTGGACCAGCCCTCGATGAGGAGCCCGAGGACCTCCAGCTCCCGGCCGGTCAGCGCGCGCAGCTCGCAGTGCCGCCGGGATTGGAGAGGGTTCCAATCAAAGAAAACAGCATAACTGCTGCCTGCTATGCCCCGCGCATCACCAGCAAGTACACCGCCAAGGCTGGGACATCACCATCCACGGCGGACGCGTCGAATTCACACCACCCACGATCATCGACCCCGACCGCCGACCCCTCACCAACCCACTACGACGCTGATCATGGTCAGCTGGGATCGCTGCCGCGGAGGGCGGCCCACCACAAGGCCAGGGCGGCGGTCAGGACGGTGGCGCACACCCAGGTGAGCACGCCGCCGCCGTCGAGGAAGACCCACAGTAGGCCGACGATCGGGGCCACGGTGAATAGGCCTGCGTCGGCTTGGAGCTGACGGCGCCAACCGTAGATGCTGGTACTGGGGAGTGCGCCCGGACGTGCTGGGCTGTCGATGCGCTGGCCCCGGGGTTCATTGACGCGGAGCGGGCCGGAAGGATGCAACCAGGTGCCATCGACTTCAGCGGCGACGAGTGCGCGACTCCGGGGATCGCCGTGCAACTGCACCGACGTGGGGGCGGGCAGCGTCACCAGTACCTGGTCGAAGTGAACCGGGATCCAGCGCGGTGGCGATTCCAGCTCCAGCCAGGACCGAGTGAGCAGCCCGGACTGCACTCGTACTCTGCGTACCTGCGTGGGCCGCCCAGGTCGGCCGCCCAGCCGGCGTCGGCTGATCACCTGCCACCCGGCGGTGACCAGCACCACCGCGCCAACGAGACCGCTGAACGCCATCCCGGAGGCAGCGCGGTCCACCGCGGCCAGTTCGGCGCTGCCGGGGATGAACACGGCGGCGGGACCGCGAGGATCGTAGGCGACCTCGGTGCGCGTGCCCACCGGCGGAGCCGGCATTGCCAGCGCGACGGTGTCGGTTCGCGGCCCTCCGGACGCTGACCAGCGAATCTCGACACTGCGGTCGGCAGAGTGAATCACCTCGCCATGAGCCCGCGCGGTAGCTCCGGTGACTCGACTACCGACGGTCGCCAGGGTCCAGATGGACAGGCCAGCAATGATTATGCAGACCAGCAGGACCACAGCGGACGTGCCCGCCCCGTACCGCAGCGCACGGCTGCGGTACGGGCGGGCACGGACGGTCACCGAGTGAATCCGATATCGGAGTAGATCGGATCGGAGATGCCGAACGCTCCGACGTTCGCGATGCCATTGCGGACGCCCCATACGTCCGGACGCTGGTAGAGCAGCAGGGAGTGCCCGGTCTTCCAGATCTCCTGGTCGATCTGGTTCGCCAGCTGGATCTTGCGAGCCGGATCGAACTCGATGCTCGCCTGCTCGAACAGCTTGTTGATGGTGTCGTTGCCGATGCCACCGAAGTTCTGCTGGGTGTCACCTCGGGTGCCATAGATTGAGCCGCTTGAGGTGACCGGGAAGGGAACCGCGATCCAGGCGAAGTGGGTGATATCGAAATTACCCGGAGTGATGTGTTTGTTGAAGAACTCGCTCGTTGGCACTGGAGTGATGTCGACCTTCACACCGATCTCGGAGAGGAACTGCTGAACCTGACGCGATTCTTGATCGGCCCGTGGCGTCTCGGTGGGTATCACGTCGCGGATCACCAAGTCCCGGCCGTTCTTGTGCCGGATGCCCTGATCCTGCCGGACCCAGCCCAGGCTATCGAGCATCCTGGACGCCTCCGCCGGGTTGTAGGCGGCGATCTGGGAATTGTCCTGGTAGCCCTGCTCGCCTTGGACGTAGATGTGGTTGCCCAGTGGCGCGGCGCCCGGCACGATCCGGCCGATCAGGGCTTGCGTGATGGCCTGGCGGTTGATGCCCTTCTGGATCGCGATGCGCAGCTGCTGGTCGGCCAGGATGCTGCCGGCGTGACCGTTGAACGTGATGTGCTGGTAGTTCGGTGCGAGCGCCTTGCGCACCGTCACCCCAGGTGCGCTTTGTGCTCGGGTGAAGGTGTTGATGTCGGTGCCGATATCCGCGTAGTCGATCTCCTTGTTGGCCAGCGCGTCGAATTGCGCCACCCGCGGGATGGAGCGGAAGATGAGCCGGTCCAACCGGGGTTTCGGCCCCCACCACTTTTCATCGCGCACCATCGTGATCGTCTGCGCTGTCCGGTCGATCTGGGCCACCTTGAATGCTCCGGCCGTCACCGGGAACCCCTGGGTCCACCCGGTGTTGAACACCACCGGGTTGGTATTGGTGGATGCTGGATACAGCGGGCTGAACAGGGTCTGCCAGTCGGAGAAGGGCGTCGCGAAGGTCACCACCGCCTGCTTGTCGGATGCACCTCGCTCCACCGACGCGATGTCCTTGTAACCCGTGTTGGATGCGATCAGGAAGGCCTTGTTGCTGCCGTTGAGTGCCTGCCACTGCGCGCGGAAGTCCTGCCAGGTCATCGGAACACCGTCGCTCCAGGTGGCCTCGTCACGGACGGTGTAGGTCACCACCTCCGGATTGGTACTGGTCAGCGTCGCTGAGGTGAGGTAGTTGGTATTAAGTTTCACCGTGGCGTCTGGCTGTGCGAGCCAGAGGTTCGGCACAACACTGCTGATCACCCGAAGGTTGTTGAACTCGGTCCCGTCGACCTGGTTGTAGTTGAAGTTGGGCGGGATCAGGTCGAGCGCCCACCTGAACGTGCCACCATCGCGCAGCTGCGCGGCAGGCGTCGCACCGATGTCGATGGTTCCGATCTTCGGGGCTGCGCCGGCTGCGCCGGCTGCGCCGCCGCCCGGACTCCCACCGCAGCTCACCAGCACCAGAGCCAGCACGGCGACCAGCACCGCAGGCAACCCTCCCAGACGCCACTGCCTCATTCGCCCGCCCCTTCGATGACTATCTGTGGGGCGGCTCACAGCACCGCCAGCGCGCGCGTGGCGGAAGCAGCGGGTACGTAACCGGCAATCTGGCGGCCTCCTCGATAGGAGCCGGGGCGGGTGCGGACGGTCACCGGGTGAACCCGATGTCGGTGTAGATTGTGTCTGCGAAGCCGAATGCCCCGAAGTTGGCCACCCCGGTGCGGACAGCGACGACGTTAGGGCGCTGGTAAAGCAGCAGCGAGTGCCCGGTCTTCCAGATTTCCTGGTCGATCTGGTTGGCCAGCGCAATCTTGCGGGCGGGGTCGAATTCCCGGTTCGCTTCGGCGTACAGGTTGTTGATGGTATCGTCGCCGATGCCGCCGAAGTTCTGCTGAGTGTCACCCCGGGTGCCGTAGATCGAACCGCTCGAAGAAACCGGGAAATCCGTCCCGATCCAGGAAAAATGGGTGATGTCGAAGTTCCCAGGGATGAGGTGTTTGTCGAAGAAATCGCTCAAGGGCACCGGGGTGATATCGACCTTCACGCCGATCTGGGCGAGGAATTGTTGCACCTGGCGCGCCTCCTGGTCGGAGACCGCGGTCTGGGTCGGAATCACATCTCGAATTTCCAGCTGCTTGCCGCCCTTGCTTCGGACTCCCTGGCCCTGACGGGTCCAGCCGAGCTGATCGAGCATCCTGGATGCCGCCGCCGGATCGTAGGCTGTGGCCTGGGAATTATCCTGATAGCCGTGCTGACCTTGCATGAAGATGTGGTCGCCCAGCGGCGTGACGCCCGGCACGATCCGGCCGATCAGCGCTTGCGTGATGGCCTGGCGGTTGATTCCCTTCTGGATCGCGATGCGCAACTGCTGGTCAGCCAGGATAGTACCGGGTTTACCATTGAAGGTGATGTGCCTGTAGTTCGGCGCGAGTGCTTTCCGTACGGTTACCCCAGCAGTGCTTTGCGCCCTCGCGAAGGAGTTGAGATCGGGGCCGATATCCACGAAATCGGTCTCGTTATTGGCAACCGCGTCGAACTGCGCCAGGGTGGGGATGCCACGGAAGATTATCCGGTCCAGTCGGGGTTTACGTCCCCACCATTTCTCGTCCCGTACCATCGTGATGGTGTTGGCCGTCCGGTCGAGCTGTGCCACCTTAAACGGACCGGCCGTAACAGGTATTCCCTGAGTCCAGGCCGTATTGAAGACCGTCGGATTCGTATTGGTGGAAGTCGGATACAGCGGACTGAACACGCTCTGCCAGTCGGAGAAAGGCGTCGCAAAGGTCACCACTGCCTGTTTGTCGGAAATGCCCCGCGTCACCGACCCGATGTTGGCGTACCCCGTGCTGGAGGAGATGAGGAAAGCCTTGTTGCTGCCGTTGAGGGCCTGCCACTGGGCGCGGAAGTCTTGCCAGCTGATCGGGGTACCGTCGCTCCAATTCGCCTCATCGCGCAAGGTATAGGTCACCACTTGCGGAGTGGTGCTGGTCAGCTCGGCGGACTTGAGATAGTCCTCATTGATTCTCACCGTGCCGTCGGGCTGGGCATGAAAGAGAGTCGGGAGCACACTGCCGAGCACGTCAGCTGTGTTTCTGTCCGCCCCATCGACCTGGTTGCCGTTGAAGTTGGGTGGAAGGTAGTCAAGCGTCCACCGGAAGGTGCCGCCGTCGCGTAGCGCCTGCGCCGGCATCGCACCGATGTCGATGGCGCCGATCTTCGAAGCGGGACCGACCGAGCCGTTACTCCCGCCGCAGCTGACCAATACCAGGGCGAGGGTCGCGATCAGTCCCCCCAGCAGCCGTTGCCGCATTCGCCAAACCTTTCCGTGGTCGTGTCTGGGCTTCTCACAGCACCGCGTGCGCCGTCGCGTAATGGCAGGCGGACTCGTGCTCGGCCTCGCCGTGCTGCTCCCGGGCAGGTTCCTCCTGCTCGCAGCGTGCCTGCCGGTCGGGGGCCAGCGCGGCGTAGCGCAAGCACCGGGTCCGGAACCGGCAGCCCGACGGCACGGCGGCCGGGCTGGGCAGGTCCCCGGTCAGCAGGATCCGTTCCCGAGCGCGCTCCTTGGCCGGGTCGGGGATCGGGATCGCCGAGAGCAGCGCCTGAGTGTATGGATGCTGCGGCGCTGTGTACACGGTGTCGATCGGCCCGATCTCCACGATCCTGCCCAGATACATCACCGCGACCCGGTCGGCGATGTGCCGCACCACGGCGAGGTCGTGCGCGACGAACAGCAGCGCCAGGCCCAGCCTGACCTGCAGCTCGGAGAGCAGGTTGAGCACCCCGGCCTGGATCGACACGTCCAGCGCGGAGACCGGTTCGTCGAGCACGAGCACCTTGGGCTCCAGAGCCAGCGCTCGAGCGATCCCGATGCGCTGGCGTTGCCCGCCGGAGAACTCGGCCGGGTAGCGGCCGGCGTGTTCGGGACGCAGACCCACCATCTTCAGCAACTCGGGGACCTGCCGTCGGATCTCCGTAGTGGCGACACCGTGGGCCCTGAGCGGCTCGGCGAGCACGTCGAACACCGGTAGCCGGGGGTCCAGCGAGGCGATCGGATCCTGGAACACCACCTGCAGATCCCGCCGCAGTTGCATCCGCCGCCGCCGATCCAGCGCGGCCACGTCAGTGCCGAGCACCTCGATCCGGCCCGGGGAAGGTGCCGCGAGCTTGAGGATCTCCATCAGGGTGCTGGACTTGCCACATCCGGACTCGCCCACCAGCCCGAGGGTCTCCTGCTCCCGCAGCTCGAAGGAGATATCGTCCACGGCGCGCACCGTGCCCACCTGGCGACGCAGAATCGCGCCTTTGCGCACCGGGTAATGCCGCACCAGATGCTCGACCCGCAACACCACCCGTGAGTGGCGATGCGAGTCATGGGTCGTATCGCCACTCACGGGTGGCGCCGGAGGCGCCGCATCGCTGCGATGACAGGCGCACTGATGATTATCGGAGACCGGCATGAGGTCGGGTTCGGTGGTGCGGCAGCGCTCGATCACCAGGGGGCATCGTGGGGCGAACGGGCAGCCGGGCGGCAGGTCGACCAGCGACGGCGGCTGGCCCTCGATCGGGATCAGTGGCTGGCGCGGTCCGTTGTCCACCCGGGGGATGGCGGCGAGCAGTCCGCGGGTGTAGGGCATCCGGGGGTGGTAGAAGATCTCGTCCACCGGTCCGGTCTCCACGGTGCGCCCGGCGTACATCACCTGCACCCGGTCGGCGAACCCGGCGACCACCCCGAGATCGTGGGTGATCAACACGATCCCGGCGCCGGTGACCTCACGGGCGGTGGCCAGTACAGCCAGCACCTGAGCCTGCACCGTGACGTCCAGTGCGGTGGTCGGCTCGTCGGCGATGATCAGATCCGGATCGTTGGCGATCGCCATCGCGATCACCACTCGTTGCCGCATCCCCCCGGAGAACTCGTGCGGGAACGCCTGAGCTCGCCGCGTGGCGTCGGGGATGCCCACCAGGTCGAGCAACTCGACGGCCCGAGCGCCGGCCGCCCGCCGCGACTGCGCACTGTGCACCCGCAGCGCCTCGGCCACCTGGTCGCCCACGGTGTAGACGGGGGTCAACGCCGACAGTGGATCCTGGAAGATCATGGAGATGCGCCGGCCACGGATCTGGGACAGCTCGCCGTCCGAGCGCCCGAGCAGCTCACCACCCTGGAAGCGGATCGATCCGGTGACCTTGGCCTGCGGCGGCAGCAGACCCATCACCGCCATTGAGGACACCGACTTGCCGGAGCCGGACTCGCCCACGATCCCCAGCACCTCACCAGGGCTGACCTGATAGCTCAGCCCACGCACCGCGGTGACCCGGCCCTGCTCCGAGGGAAACGACACCGTCAGCTCGTCGACGGAAAGCACCGGCCCAGCAACGTGAGACCCAGCCACCTGATCAGTCACCTGACCGCCGCCGGCTTCCGCGGGTGGAGGTCGGGTCGAACGCATCGCGTAGCCCTTCGCCGACGAAGTTCACCGACAGCACAGTGAGGACCAGCAGCCCTCCGGAGAACAGGAACAGCCAGGGGAAGGTCAATGCGGAGTTCTGCCCGGCGCCGATCAGCGTGCCGAGCGAGATGTCTGGCGGTTGCACCCCGAAGCCGAAATAACTCAGCCCCGTCTCGGTCAGGATCGCCACCCCGACTGTGATGGTCGCATCGATGATCAGTATCGAGGCCATGTGCGGCACGATGTGCCGGGCGATGATCCGCCATGGTGGTACCCCCACGAAGCGGGCCGCCAGCACGAACTCGCGCTCGCGCAGCGACAGGGTCAGACCCCGCACGATCCGGGCGGTGATCATCCAGGAGAACACCGCCAGCAGGACGACCAGGATCAGCCAGGTCTTGCCCCTGAAGGCGGGCGACAGGATCGCGATGATGAGAAACGACGGGATCACCAGCAGCAGGTCAACGCCCCACATCAGGACCCGGTCCACCCAGCCCCCGAAATATCCAGCGGCGGTTCCGACCACCGCGGCGATCGTGGTGGAGATGATCGCCACTAGCAGCCCGATCGTCAGCGACTTCTGCAAGCCCCGCACGGTCTGGGCGAACACGTCCTCACCGATCTGGGTGGTGCCGAACCAGTGCTGCGCCGACGGGGGCGCCAGGTAGGCGGTGGGATCCTGCTCGGCGTACCCCCACGGCGTCAGCAGTGGTCCCAGGAACGCCAGCGCGAACAGGGCCACGATGCACCCCAGCCCGATCACCGACAGCCGGTGGCGCAGGAAACGGCGCAATACCATCCGGCCCCGGCCTGAGGGCCCGATCAGCGGCTCTACCGGGGAACCGGGCGACGCCGTAGCGCTGTGCGGATCAGTGATCGACGCAGACACCGGCCACCTCCTCTCAGAGCCTTAGCTCAGAGCCTTATTCGGGGATCCAGCGCGGCGTAGAGCACGTCGGACAGCCAGCCAGAGAACAGCACCAGGACCGCCACGAACAGGCTCACCGTCGCGACGATGTTGGTGTCGTTCTGCTGCACGCCGTAGACGAACCAGTCCCCCATGCCGTACCAGCCGAAGATCCGCTCGGTGAACACTCCACCGGTGATCAGCAGCCCGAACCCGAAGGCGAATAGCGTGGCCATCGGAATCAAGGCGGTACGCAGCCCGTGCTTGAACAGGGCCCGGCGCCGGGTCAGCCCCTTGGCCTGGGCGGTACGCAGGAAGTCACTGCCCAGCACGTCGAGCATGGCGCTGCGCTGATAGCGGCTATAGAGGGCGATCTGGAACAGCGCGATGGCCAGCGTCGGCAGCACCAGGTGCGACAGCCGGTCGGCCAGCGCGGCCCACCAACTACCCTGAAAGCCGGGGGAGAACTCACCGGTGTAGTACAGCACGGTGCTGCCGGCGGCTCCGTTGAGCTGCAACCCGCCGAACTTCAACAGCGTGCCGATCAGGAACACCGGGGTGGACAGCACCAGGAAGGAAAACAGGATCGCGGCGTAGTCGAAGGCTCGGTACTGCCGGATGGCGCTGGTCACCCCGACCAGCACCCCGACCGCGATGCCCAGCACGGTGCCCAGCACGAACAGCCGAAGGCTCACGCCGATGCGGGCGCCGAGCTCGTCGGTGATGGGTTGACCGGTGATCGTCGAACCGAAGTCGCCGTGCACGACGCCGCCCATCCAGGCCACGAAGCGGGCCGGGATGGGTTCGTCGAGATGCAGCTCCGCGCGCTTGGCGGCGATCACTGACGCGGGCGGCGCCGGGTTACGGCCCTGCAGCTGGCCCAGCGGCGAGAACGTCAGCGACCCGAGCGCGAACGCCAGGAACGTCGCCACCAGGCACAGCAGGACGTAGTTGGCGAGACGACGCGCCAAAAAACCGGTCATTGCGAGCCCATCGTGTCATTCCTTCAGGTCCGCGCACCGTACACGGCGGCCGGTGAAGAAGGGTTATCCGATGACGCAGCGGGGCAGCCGGTGGGCGTACTGTCACCAGCCCATGGGGTCCATGAGGCGATCAAAGATGCGGCGCGTGGTCGCGCTCGTCGCAGGCGCCACGGTGGCGCTGGCGGCTTGTGGCGGCGGCGGTGCAACGGGGCCTGGCGGTCAGCGCCAGACCGGGTCCGCCTTCGCGGCGTGCGAGGCGAACCCGAACACCTGCAACTCGGCAGCGCCCGATCAGCTGCGGCAAGGTGGCCAGCTCACCTACGTCATCGAGAAGAACATCGCGAACTGGAACCTGCTGTCCAACGAGGGCAACGTGTTCGACAACAACGAGGTCCTCAAGGCCGTGTTGCCCTACACCTTCGTTACTCAGCCGGACCTCACCGTGGCGATGAACAATGATCTGCTCGACTCGGCCAAGGTGACCAACTCCAGCCCCGAGACGATCGTCTACAAGATCAAACCGAATGCGGTGTGGTCGGACGGGACGCCGATCACCGCCGACGACTTCATCTACAACTGGAAGCTCCAGAACGGGCGTGACTGCCCGGGCTGCCCGGTGTTCACCACTGCTGGCTATGACCAGGTTCGATCGGTCGTGGGCGCGGACAACGGCAAGACGGTGACGGTGACCCTGGCCAAGCCGTTCACCGACTGGAAGCAGCTGTGGAGCGGTGGCTCGCCGATCTACCCGGCGCGCGTCGCCGCGCAGCACGGAGATACCAAGACCCCCCAGGGACTGGCCGCGTCGTTCAGCTGGTTCGCGACGAACGTGCCGACCTACTCCGGGGGCCCCTTCCAGATCGACAACGTCAAGAACAACGAGTCAGTCACCCTGGTGCCCAACCCCAAGTGGACCGGGACACGCCCCAAGCTCGACAGGTTGATCTACCGGATCATCACCGATGCCAACCAGGAGCCAACGGCGCTGCGCAACCGTGAGGTCCAGGTGATCTACCCGCAGCCGCAGGTCGATCTCGTGCAGCAGGTACGCCGGATCCCGGGCGTCTCTTCCTTCGTCGGACTCGGCCTGACGTGGGAACACTTCGACTTCAACCTGCAGAACAGCTACCTCATCGACCCTGCGCTGCGCACCGCCCTGTTCACCGCGGTCGATCGGCAGGCCATCATCGCCAAGACCGTGGGCCAGTTCACCAACAAGATCAAACCGCTGAACAGCCACAACTTCGTACCGCAGCAAGGCGGTTACGAGGACGTGGTCAGCGGGACCGGTCAGGGCTCCGGCAACCTGGCGAAGGCCAGAGCAATCCTCGTCGGCGCGGGATACAAGATCGACGGCGACCAGCTCAAGTCACCGATCGGGTTGCCGGTGCCACCGATGCGAATCCGCTACACCATCGGTAATCAGGTACGCCAAGTCGAGTGCGAACTGTTCGCCCAAATGGTCAAACCGCTGGGGCTCACGGTGCAGGTCGTGCCGACTGACGACCTCGGCGCCACCACGTCCAGAGGTGACTACGACATCATCGTATTCGCCTGGGTCGCCTCTCCGTTCCCATTCGCCAACGCGGTGCAGATCTGGGGGACCGGGCAGGGCAACAACTTCGGTCACTACAGCAATCCGGACGTTGACCGCCTGATCGCCGCGGCCGGTAGCCAGACCGACGAATCGCTCGCCAAGGAAACTCTCAACGCGGCGGACCAGAGGCTGACCAAGGACGCCTACGTGCTACCGCTGTACCAGAAGCCGACGTTCATCGCGCTGTACGACACCATCGCCAACGTGCGCAACAACTCCTCGCTGGACGCCCCGCCGTACAACGTCGCGCAGTGGGGCTTCCGCGCAGCCGGTTGATCACCGACCGCTCAGAGGGACCTGTTCAGGGCGTCTGGCACGGTGTCGGCGAAGGTGAAGTGCTCCCGCAGTCCGGTGGTCTCCAGGCTCAGGTTGGCGGTCGGGGAGTTGCACACCAATCGCAGGTGGCGGTCTTGTTGGGTGGCGATTTCATCGACCTCCAACAACACGCGCAGCCCGGTAGATGCCAGGAACCGCACACCGTCAAGGTTCACCACCACGAGTCGGGCAACGGCCAGCTGTGTGGTCAGAAAGTCGGCCAGTTGCGGCGCGGTCAGCGCATCCACCTCACCGGTCACGGTGACGACGCGCGCATCTGGACCGTGTTCGGCCATCTGAAGATCCACGAGACTGTTCACATCCCGCAGGATATAGCGCAAGCCACAGAGAGACACCCCGCGTCATCTTCACCCGATAGCTGGTCATCTCCCGGGCGCAAACCTGATTCACTCATCGACGGGACCATCACCGCCGGGAAAGCGGGAGGCTGCGAAGTCACACACACGCCACCGGATGGCGAGCATAGGCGCGCCCGCCGAGCGGGCTACTCAACACCGAGCACGATTTAGGGCGGACCCGAACCGAAATGGGTACGCCGGTGTCGATGATGGGGTGAGTCACATGACGAGTCAGCCCGGTAACACCGATGATGGCGTGGGCGTTGCGGGAACCCACAACGTGCCATGACTGCCACTCTGGTCCTCGAGGCACACTTCCGAGGTCGCACCCTGGTGGCACGGCCGGTGGGGGAGCTGATCCCAGCGACCTACGAGCGGTTGCGGGATGGCCTACTGAAATACGCGACCGAGGAACCCGCGGCGATCGTGGTGGACCTGGCTGGCATGCGGGCGGCCATCGCGTCGTTGCTGACGGTGTTTCCCACCGTCCGCGACCGCATCAGCGACTGGCCCGGTGTGCCGCTCGTGTTGGCCGCGGCGCGACCACCGTTGCGCACTCTGCTCGATTTCAGCGCAGCGCCGCGGTTCGTCCCGACCTACGGCAGCGTCAGCGAGGCCTTGGAGGGCCTTAACGCTGCACCCCCCCATCGCCGGTACCAGCTGGAGCTGCCCTGCGAGCTGGGCAGCGGGCGGCTGGCCAGGCAGGTGGTCGAGCAGCGGTGCCACGAGTGGGGGATCCCCGCAATGGTCCCCACCGCCGAGGTCGTCGCCTCGGAGCTGACCGACAACATGGTGTCCCACGCGCGTTCGGAGGGCTGGCTGCGTCTGGAGCTGGGCATCAACACGCTCACCATCGCGGTGGCCGACGCGGACCCGAGCCCACCCCGCCTGCGCGTGCCTGGCCTGCGCGTCGCCGGCGGCCGAGGTCTGGTACTTGTCGACAAGCTCAGCCGGAGATGGGGAACCGCATCCCGGTCTCCCGCCGGCAAGGTGGTCTGGGCGGTCCTCACCGTCTCCTCCCGCATGCGCGCCCGCGCCCACCCCAGCGGCGCGGACCCGGCCTCCGCACCGTCAGGGGTTCGGTGCAGGTGAGCTTCGCCCGGGATCGCGGCCGGCCAAGGGGGTGATCTGAACACCGGGTGTCTTACCGGGTCGCCACGGTGGGGCGACGTAGGCTACGGCCGCGGGCGGCGCCTGGTGCGCGGCCGGCCGGAGGGACCCCCTGCAGCAGGAAGACTTCGATGCTCGCCTACGCGGTACGCCGGGTGCTCGTCTCGGTGCCGATTCTGGTCATCGCGACGTTCGTGGTCTTCGTCATGGTGTCGCTGTCCGGCGATCCGCTGTCCGAGCTCAAGACCCGCAACCCGCCGCCACCGCCGCGCACCCTGCAACTTGAAGCCCATCGGCTGCATCTTGACGAGCCGTTGCTGGCGCGTTACTGGCACTGGATCACCGGGGTGTTCCGCGGTGATTTCGGGCCGTCGGTGCAGTCCACCCAGGTGATCGGCCCCGAGCTGGCACATCGTTTTCTGGTCACCTTCCGGCTCATCGGGGTGGCGATGCTGCTGGCGCTGTTGCTCGCCGTGGCTGTCGGGGTGGTCAGTGCCGTCAAGCAGTATTCCGTGACCGACTACACGTTCACCTTCTTCGGGTTCCTGTTTCTGGCCATGCCCTCGTTCTGGTTCGCGATCCTGCTCAAGGAAGCCGGCATCAGCTTCAATGACGGCGTCGGTAACCAGGTGCTGTTCACTATCGGTGACAGCTCGGTGTACGTAGAGGGCGGCACCTGGGCGTCGATCACCGACATCCTGGGTCATATGATCTTGCCCACGATCTCGCTCGCGCTGCTGTCGTTCGCCGCCTGGAGCCGGTTTCAACGGGCGTCGATGCTCGAAGTGCTCAACACCGACTACGTCCGGTTGGCCCGGGCCAAGGGCTTGCGCCAGGGTACGGTGATGACTCGTCACGCCCTGCGCACCGCGCTGATCCCGCTGGTCACGGTCACCGCGCTGGATCTCGGTGCGATCATCTCCGGGGCCATCGTCACCGAGAACGTCTACCAGTGGCGCGGGGCGGGCAGTTTCCTGCTCGAATCGATCCGCCACGACGACGCCTATGCCGTTGCGGGATGGCTGCTGATCGCGGCGACCTTCATCATCTTGTTCAATCTGGCCGCTGACCTGCTCTACGCCGTGCTCGACCCGAGGATCCGATATGCCTGACCGGGAGTTGCGCGTCGCGCAGCGCAGCCAGGCGCAGCTGGTCGCCCGCCGCTTCCGGCAACACCGGCTGGCCGTGGTGAGCTTGTCCGTGCTGCTGGCGCTGGTGTTGCTGGCCTTCATCGGTGGCTGGTTGTGGAAGTACTCCGTGGCCGACCTCACCTCCGACGAGTCGGTGCCCCCGTCGTGGGACCACCCGTTCGGCACCGACGCCGCCGGGCACGACACCTTCGCCCAGGTGCTGCGCGGCACCAAGATCTCGATCGGGATCGCGGTAGTGGGCGCGCTGGTCGCCACCGCCGTCGGAACCGTCTGGGGTGCCACCGCGGGCTACTACGGGGGTCGGCTCGACAGCGTGATGATGCGGATCGCCGACCTGGTCCTGACCCTGCCATTCCTCGCCGTCGCCGCGGTGCTCGGGCACAACGTCGGGGGTAGCTGGTGGCTGATCGCCGCGGTGATCGCCGGGCTGTACTGGGCTTATGTCGCCAGGGTCGCCCGCGGTGTGGTGCTGTCACTTCGGGAGAAGGAGTTCGTGGAGGCCGCCAGAGCGATCGGCGCGGGCGACGCCAGGATCATCTTCCGGCATCTGGTGCCCAACGCCCTGGGCTCGATCATCGTCAACGCCACCGTCCTAGTCGCCGTCGCAATCCTGCTGGAGACGGCGCTGTCCTACCTGGGTTTCGGGGTGCGGCCGCCGGACACCTCGCTGGGGCTGCTGGTCAGCGACGCTCAGACGGCCGTCGACACCCGGCCCTGGCTGTTCTTCTTCCCGGGCCTGTTCATCATCCTGATCGCCTTGACGATCAACTTCATCGGCGACGGCCTGCGCGACGCGCTGGATCCCCAGCAGACGAGGGTGCGCCGATGACTCGGGTGCTTGAGTGACTCGGGTGCTTAAGTGACTCCCGTGCTCGAGGTCGCGGATCTGCGGGTGGAGTTCCGCACCGACGAGGGCCGGGTGGCCGCCGTGCGTGGGGTGAGCTACCAGCTCAGCCGCGGTGAGGTGCTGGGCATCGTTGGCGAGTCGGGCTCCGGCAAGTCGGTGACCTCACTCGCCACGATGGGTCTGCTGGCCGGCTCGTCGCGGGTGTCCGGGTCGGTGCGCTTGGGCGGTACGGAGTTGCTCGGAGCGTCGGACAAGGAGCTCAGCCGGGTGCGTGGCCAGAGCATCGCGATGATCTTCCAGGATCCGATGACCTCGCTCAACCCGGTCTACCCCGTCGGATACCAGGTCGCCGAGGCGATCCGGGCACACCATGACGTCACCCGCGACGCGGCGCGCAGGCGGGCTGTGGAGCTGCTCGATGCGGTCAGCATCCCCAACCCGACCGAGCGGGTGAACAACTATCCACATGAGCTCTCTGGTGGGATGCGCCAGCGAGTGGTGATCGCGATCGCGATGGCCAACAGCCCCGATGTGATCATCGCCGACGAGCCGACCACCGCGCTGGATGTGACGGTGCAGGCGCAGATCCTGGATGCGCTGCGGATCGCCAGGGTGCAGACCGGCGCGGCGATGCTGCTCATCACCCACGATCTCGGTGTGATCGCCGGCCAAGCGGACCGGGTGCTGGTGATGTACGCCGGCCGCGTCGTCGAAGCCGGCACCGCCGAGGAGATCTTCTACGCCCCGCGGATGCCCTACACGCTGGGCCTGCTGGGCAGCCAACCCCGGCTGGACGTGCGGGCGCAGCGGTTGCACCCGATCAGCGGTGCGCCCCCTTCAGCGCTCACCCTGCCGTCCGGATGCCCGTTCGCGCCCCGTTGCCCGCTGGCCGCGCCGGTCTGCGAGGCTGAGGAACCGCCGTTGACGGGCACCAACGGTCATCTCGCGGCCTGTCACTTCAGCGATCAGCTGGTCGGCCTTGAGCCCAGCGACCTATTCCGCCCCGTCTCCCAGGACACCACGCTGTGAGTCCGCACCCGGTGCTGGAGGTGCGCAACCTGGTCAAGCACTTCCCGGTGCGTGGCCGCGGCCCGGCTCGCCGCCGCGCCGGCGAGGTGCATGCCGTCTGTGACGTGTCATTCGACCTGTACCCGCAGGAGACGCTGGGGCTGGTAGGTGAGTCCGGCTGCGGTAAGACCACCACGGCGCGGGTGCTGCTCAACCTGCAGCCGGCGACGGCGGGCCACGTTCACTACCAGGGCACTGAGCTGACCCAGCTGTCGCGCAAGGCGATGCGACGGCTGCGGCGCGAGTTGCAGATCGTCTTCCAGGACCCCTACGCCGCACTCGATCCACGGTTGCCGGCCAACGAGATCATCGCTGAGCCGCTGCGCATCCACGACCTATACGGTCCTTCGGGAGGCGAGGAAGTGCGGGAGCTGCTCCGGCTGGTCGGGCTCACGCCCGAGCACGGCAACCGGTTCCCGCACGAGTTCTCCGGGGGGCAGCGCCAGCGGATCGGCATCGCCCGGGCGCTCGCGCTGCGCCCCAAGGTCCTCGTCCTGGACGAGCCGGTATCCGCGCTGGACGTCTCCATCCAGGCCGGGGTGCTCAACCTGCTGGCGGACCTGCAGGCGCAGCTGGGCCTGTCCTATCTGTTCGTGTCCCACGACCTGTCGGTGGTGCGCCACATCGCCGACCGGATCGCCGTGATGTATCTGGGTCGCATCGTGGAGATCGCGACGTCCGACGAGCTGTTCAGCGCGCCGGCACATCCCTATACCCAGGCGCTGATCTCGGCGATCCCGCTGCCTGACCCGCGCAAGGAGCGCACCCGGGAGCGGATCATCCTCACCGGCGACGTCGCCAACCCAGCGCATCCACCGTCGGGCTGCCGGTTCCGGACCCGCTGTCCCCTGTTCGCCGAGCACCTCACCGACTCCCAACGCCACCGCTGCACCGAAGATATCCCCGCGTTAACCGATCATGGTGATGGCCACCCCACCGCCTGCCACTACACCGAACTCTCCCGCCTTCCCGTATTGCGCGGGCTCAGCGGGGTTACCGCCGACGATTCACCCCGCTCAGCCCGCGCAATGCGAGAGCGTGAGGCGAGATGAGCGCGCCGCGACGGCTCTTGGTGGTGCATGCGCATCCGGATGATGAGACGTTGTGGACTGGGGGGACGATCGCGCGGTATATCGCGGCTGGGGTCGCGGTGACGGTGGTGACCTGCACGCTCGGTGAGCAGGGCGAGGTGATCACCGACGACTTGCGCGATCTGGCCGCCGATGGTGCCGACCAGCTCGGGGGCTACCGGGTGGCCGAGCTGCACGCGGCCTGCGGCCTGCTCGGCGTCACCGAACAGCGGTTTCTCGGTGGGATCGGCCGGTGGCGCGACTCCGGCATGGTTGCGCGACCCGGCGCCAGGGCCAGTGCGCCGGCGACTCTGCACCCGCGGGCATTCGCTGGCGGGGTACTCGACGAGCAGGTCGGCGCGCTGGTCGAGGTGCTCGAACAGGTGCGTCCCCAGGTCGTGGTGAGCTACGGCCCCGACGGTGGCTACGGGCACCCCGATCACATCCGGGCCCACCAGGTGACGATGGCCGCAGCACCGCGGATACCTGAGGTAATCCGGGTGTTCTGGGCGGTGCGGCCGGTCACGGCGGTGGCTGACGGGATCGCCGCGCTGCGGGCGATGCCCGGGCTGCCCTTCCCGCTGCCCTGGGTGGACGGCGCGCCCGGGCTGCCCGGAGTGGCCGACGCCGAGGTGACCACGTCGTTGGACGTCAGCGCGCACCGCAGTACCGTGCTCGCAGCGATGCGCGCCCACGCCACCCAGATCAGAGTCTGGACCGCGGGCCGCCACGCTGCGTTCGCACTGTCCGACGGGGTGGCCCGGCCAGTATCGGACACTGAGTACTTCACCCTCGCGCACGGCAGGGCGGCCGGCTCGCACGACGACCTCTTCGGCGGCCTGGCTCAGTGACCGTGATCGCGCGCATCACCCTGGTGGTGCTGGTGTTCGATGCGCTCGCGCTGGCCGCGGTGGAGTTGCTGTACCTCCCGCTGCGGGTGGGTACGGTGCCGCTGCCGATCACCATCGCGCTCGCTGCGGTGAGCACCCCATGGTTGGTGCGGATCGCGGCGGAGCTCGGCGGTCCCCGCGTGGTGGCCGCGATCCCGCTGGTGGTCTGGGTGCTCGGACTCGGTGTCCTGGGCCTCGGCGGACCGGGCGGTGACGTGCTATTTCCCGCGGACTTGCGCTCGGCCCTCCTGTTGGGTGCCGGCCTGATACCGGCCGCTGTCGTGCTGGGTCGCGCATTCGCCCGCTCGTGAGCGGGGTCGTTGGGCAACGCCTGGGTAGACGGAGATACTGTGCAGGTAGACGGCCCGGTGCGGGTACCGCGAGTGAGGAGCAGGAGAAACCCCGTGACATATGTGATCGCAGAGTCGTGCGTGGACGTCATGGACAGATCGTGCATCGAAGAATGCCCCGTGGACTGCATCTACGAGGGCGCCCGGATGCTCTACATCCAGCCCGACGAGTGCGTCGACTGCGGTGCCTGCGAGCCCGTCTGCCCGGTGGAGGCCATCTACTACGAGGACGACGTTCCGGAGCAGTGGAAGGACTACACCAAGGCCAACGCCGACTTCTTCGCCGAGCTGGGCTCGCCCGGTGGTGCATCGAAGGTCGGCGTGGTCAACGACGACCCCCCGATAGTCACCGAGCTGCCACCGCAGAACGAGGAGTGACGCGCGGATGACTTCGGGCGCCCGCGCGCGCCTGGACCTTCCGGACTTCCCCTGGGACAGCCTCGCCGGCGCCGCCCGCCTGGCGAGCGAGTACCCCGGCGGTGCGGTGGACCTGTCGGTCGGCACCCCCGTGGACCCGGTCCCCGACGTTCTGCGAGAGGCGCTGACGTCGGCTTCAGCACTGCCTGGCTATCCGGCCACGCACGGCACGCCCGAGCTTCGCCAGGTCGCCGTCGCGGCGCTGGCGCGCCGGTACGGCGTGACGGGTGTGCCGCCCGATGCGGTGCTGCCGACGGTGGGCTCCAAGGAGCTGGTGGCCTGGCTGCCGACGTTGCTCGGGCTCGGTCCCGGTGATGTCGTCGCGCTGCCGGAACTGGCCTACCCCACCTACGAGATCGGAGCGCGGCTAGCCGGTGCCACCGCGGTCCGGCTGGCCGATACTGAGCCCGCTGCGCCAGGAACCCGGTTGCGTTGGCTGAACTCGCCGAGCAACCCCACCGGCGACGTCGCGCCCGCTTCCGTGCTGGCCAGCGCGGTGCGGCAGGCCAGGGAGATCGGCGCGGTAGTGGCGTCTGACGAGTGTTATCTCGCACTGGGCTGGGAGGCGCAGCCGGTCTCGGTGCTGCACCCGCAGGTGTCCGGGGGAGACCACAGCGGACTTCTCGCGGTGCACTCGCTGTCCAAGTCGTCCAACCTCGCCGGCTACCGGGCTGGTTTCGTGACCGGGGACCCCGAGCTGGTCGCCGCGCTGCTCGCGGTGCGCAAACACGCCGGAATGATGGTGGCCCGGCCGGTGCAGCAGGCGATGGTGGCCGCGCTGTCCGACGACACGCACATCGTGGCGCAGCGAGACCAGTACGCCCGGCGCCGGGCGCTGCTCGCGCCCGCGTTGGACCGAGCCGGGCTGCGGGTGCAACGGTCGCTGGGCGGGTTGTTCCTGTGGTGCACCGCGGGGGAACCGTGCTGGGACACGATCACCCGGCTGGCCGAGCTCGGTGTGGTCGTCGCCCCCGGCGAGTTCTACGGCCCCGCTGGCGCTCGGCACGTCCGCGTCGCGCTGACCGCGACCGACGAGCGGATCGCCGCCGCGGTACACCGGCTGGGTCTGTTGCCGCAGATGTAACCGGGCCGCGAACAGCAGTCGGCGAGCAACCCGGTGCTCACGTCGTTGGCTGCAGTGACTGTGCTCGGTGTTGCACCTGCAGCCATGCGGTCGACCAGGACTGTCGCGTCGCCACGCGGCTGACCTCCTCGCGCTCCACCAAGCGGCCGGCGACGAAGGCCACGTTGCCGTCGACAACGTCGCCCAGGCCGTCCAGCAGCAGCATCACCCGGTGTTGCGCCACGCAGGCGTCCTGGTGCTCACCGAGTACGTCCTGCAGCGCCACCGTCGACTCCACCAGCTTGCGCACCGGTTTGCGCTCTGGCTTGCGACCTGAGGCGGCGACCAGCTCGCTGGTGTAGCGCAGCCGCTTGCCCTGGATACGCAGCGCATGCAGAACCTCGTCGGGTGGGTCCTCGCCGGCGGCCCGCACCGCCTTGGACAGCCTGCGGTACTCGGTGCGGACCAGCTCGACCAGTGACGCAGCGGCGAGGCGGCCGCCGGGGGTGGGCAGCGGTCGAGATACCGCCGTCGCCAGCCGGCGCAGCAAGGCTGTGTAGCGGCGGCTGCCCAGCACGGCGAGCATCTCGGCGCGAGCGGTCTCCCGATCGGCGACCAGCGCCTCGATCAGGGTCTCCACCGCCTTGCGGCCGGTGTCGTCGAAGGCCGCGGCCCGGCCGCGGAGCCGCTCGACAAGCACGTCTGCATCCCTGACCGGCCCCAATGCCCGGCCCAGCCAACCCAACTCGGCTCGCAGGTCGTCGGCCCAGATCCGGTCGAGCAGAGGTCGGGCCGCTTTGAGCATGGCCCGCATCCGGCGCACCGCAACCCGCATCTGATGCAGCTCTTCTGGGTCCTCGCCCACCCGGGTACCGGGGTCGTGTGCGAGCAGGGCACGCAGCCGGTTATCCAGCGCGGCACGCAACTGATGCACCGTGGGATCCGACGGTCGGGATCGGACCGGGTCACCCAGCTTGCCTGCTCGGGTGGGTCGCAGGGGCCTGCCGTGGTGGCCATGGGTGACGGCGCTCATCGGCTCGATCGTAGTGGGCTGCGCCGGTCAGCGGCTGGTAGGGAGGCCGCCATCAGTCGTTGGAGTGCAGCATGGCGTTGAGCTCGATACCCGCCTTGCCCTCGCGGCGTACCGCCTGCACGGCACCGGTCACGGAGTTCCGGACAAACAGCACCCCGTCTGCGCCGGACAGTTCGCGGGCCTTGACTACCGTGCCATCGGGCAGCGTCACCTTGGTTCCGGCCGTGACGTACAGACCGGCCTCGACCACGCAGTCGTCGCCCAGCGAGATCCCGATCCCGGCGTTGGCGCCGACCAGGCAGCGCCGGCCGATCGAGATCTGCGCCCTGCCGCCGCCCGACAGCATTCCCATGATCGATGAGCCACCGCCCAGATCGGAATCGGCACCGACGATGACCCCTGCGGAGATCCGGCCCTCCACCATCGACGTGCCGAGTGTCCCAGCGTTGAAGTTGACGAATCCCTCGTGCATCACCGTGGTGCCGGAGGCCAGGTGAGCGCCCAGCCGGACCCGATCGGCGTCGGCGATTCGCACGCCCGACGGCACCACGTAGTCCACCATGCGAGGGAACTTGTCCACCCCGTAGACGGTGACCGTGCCCAGCTGGCGCATCCGCATCCGGGTGGCCTCGAAGTCCGGCACCGGGCACGGCCCGAAGTTGGTCCACACTACGTTGGACAGCAGCCCGAAAACCGCGTCGAAGTTGATCGAACGCGGCGCCACCAGACGGTGCGACAGCAGGTGCAGGCGCAGGTACACGTCGTGCGCGTCGGCTGGTGGGGCCTGCAGATCCGGCACTGCGGTGCGCACCGCCACCACCTCGACACCGCGTGCCGGGTCCGGGCCGAGCAGGGCGGCGAACTCCTCGGGCACCTCGTCCGCCGCTACCCGCACGGTGCCGCCCTCGGCGTCTGGCGGCAGGTCCAGCGTCGGGTTAGGGAACCAGGTGTCCAGTACGGCGCCGGCGTGCGTGAGGGTCGCCAGCCCCAGGCCGTGGGCCGAAGTGATCTGCGGATGGTCCACGACGGGCACGGTAGCGCGCCGAGGGGTCGCCGAGCGTGCGGGCTCCTGGACTGATCGTAGTTTGTGTGCCGAAAACGACAAAGAATGTCGCCTGCGGCACACAAACAGTGATCAAGCAGCGGGCCGGCGGAAGCGGTCGGTGTGGCGGCGCTACCGTCGCAGCCATGGAGCTGGACTTGACGGCTGACCCGGTGGAGCTGACCGCCGCGCTGGTGGATGTTCCCAGCGTGTCGGGGGAGGAGGACGTGCTGGCCGATGCTGTGGCGCGGGCGCTGGCCGCGCAGGCACCGCACCTGCGGCTGCTTCGTTCGGGCAATACCGTGCTGGCCCGGACCGACCTGGAGCGCGAGCATCGGGTGCTGCTCGCGGGCCACCTCGACACCGTGCCGGTCGCCGCGAATCTACCCAGCCGGCGCTGCGGCGACCTGCTCTACGGCTGCGGTACGTCGGACATGAAGTCCGGCGACGCGATGATCCTGCACCTGGCGGCCACGGTGCCCGAGCCGGCGTGCGACCTGACCGTGGTGCTCTACGACTGCGAGGAGGTCGAGGCGGCCCGCAACGGGCTCGGACGGATCGAGCGGGAGCACCCTGATTGGTTGGCGGCGCAGTTGGCGATCCTCGCCGAACCCACCAGCGGCCTGGTCGAGGCCGGCTGCCAGGGCACTCTGCGAGTCACCGTGCGTACGGCGGGGCGGCGTGCCCACAGCGCTAGGTCGTGGCTGGGCGCCAACGCGATCCACGCAGCAGGTGACGTGCTGGCCCGGCTGTCCGGTTACCAGCCCCGCAGCATCGAGATCGACGGGTGCACCTACCGGGAAGGGCTACAGGCGGTGGGTATCTCCGGCGGAGTCGCCGGCAACGTCGTGCCCGACGCCTGTGACGTGCAGATCAACTTTCGGTTTGCTCCGGACCGCTCGTTGGCCGACGCCCAGCAGCACGTCCGCGAGGTGCTCGACGGCTTCGAGCTGGAGTTCACCGACGGTGCTTGCGGGGCGCTACCGGGACTCGACGCCCCCGCAACCCGGGACTTCCTGGCCACAATCGGGCTCGCCCCGGTCGCGAAATACGGCTGGACGGACGTGTCCCGCTTCGCCGCGCTGGGGATCCCCGCGTTGAACTTCGGTCCAGGCGACCCCAACCTCGCGCACACCCGCGACGAGCACGTGCGCACCGATCAGATCACCGCCTGCACCGAGCTGCTGCGCCGCTACCTCACCGGCCGCGCCTCGTGAGCGCGTAACAGTGTTCTGGCACTGACAGTGTTTTGGCACTGAATGGCACTCACGACCCCAGAAGTAGGCTGGCGCCATGGCAGTGGACGGGTGGCGAGGGGGCAGTCCGAACGGGGCGGACGAGGAGCATCCCCGGGAGAAGCAGCGTGGGCCGGTGGTGCTGCGGCGGGAGCGCCGTCACGAGGCGACCACCACCGATCAACGGCTGCTCGACTCGCGCGGACCCAGCGCCTGGGTGCACACCGACCCCTGGCGGGTGCTGCGCATCCAGGCCGAGTTCGTCGAGGGCTTCGGAGCGCTCGCCGAGCTGCCCCGTGCGGTGACCGTCTTCGGTTCGGCGCGCACCGACCGCGACCACCCGGAATACGCCACCGGTCGCGCGCTGGGCGCCGCGCTCGCCGATGCCGGCTTCGCGGTGATCACCGGTGGTGGCCCCGGCAGCATGGAAGCGGTCAACCGCGGGGCGTCCGAGGCCGGCGGCCTGTCAGTAGGCCTGGGTATCGAGCTGCCCTTCGAGCAGGGGCTCAACCCCTGGGTAGACCTCGGAATCAACTTCCGCTACTTCTTCACCCGCAAGACCATGTTCATCAAGTACGCCCAAGCCTTCGTCTGCCTGCCCGGCGGATTCGGCACCCTCGACGAGCTGTTCGAGGCGCTCACTCTGGTGCAGAACAAGAAGGTCACCAAGTTCCCGGTCGTGCTGTTCGGGCGAGACTACTGGGGCGGCCTGTACTCGTGGCTGGCCGACACGGTGGCGGCGCAAGGCAAGCTCCGGGAGGCCGAGCTCGCCCTGCTGCACATCACTGACGACGTCGACGACGTGGTTCGGCTGGTCGGCGAGTCCTATAAGGCGTGGCAGGACACCCATTGACGGCGCACGACCTGGGGGGAACACGTGAGGCTAGGGTGCCACGACTTCCCAGCAGGCCGACTGCTGGTGATGGCGGTGATCAATCGAACCCCCGATTCGTTCTACGACAAAGGACGACACTATTCGTTGTCGAACGCATTGAGGGCAGTCGATGCGGCAGTCGCCGATGGAGCGGATATCGTGGACATCGGCGGTGTCAAGGCTGCGCCGGGCCCGGAGATAGCGGTCTCTCAGGAGATCGAACGTGTCGTTCCGCTCATTACCGAGATCCGCAGATTACATCCGACGATCGTCATCAGCGTTGACACCTGGCGAAGTGAGGTGGCAGCAGCGAGCGCTGAAGCGGGCGCGAACCTCGTCAATGACGCCTGGGGTGGTTACGATCCGGATCTTGCGAAAGTCGCGGCGCGCTACGGCTGCGGCCTCGTGTGCACTCACGCGGGCACCTTGGTGCCGAGGACCGAGGCGAGCGGGCTGAATTACCCGGATGTCGTGTCGGACGTGAAGTCGCGCGTGGCCGATCTGGCGGATCGAGCCGTGCGCCTCGGCGTGGCCGAGGAGTCCATCCTCATAGATCCTGGCCACGATTTTGCCAAGAATACCCGCCACTCGCTGGAGGTGACCCGTCGAATCGACGAGATCGTGGCGGTCGGATGGCCAGTCCTCGTCGCCGTCTCGAACAAAGACTTCATCGGCGAATCCCTCGGCCTCCCGGTGACGGAGCGGCTGGAGGGAACGTTGGCAGTGATTTCGCTCTGCGCCTGGATGGGCGTTCGTATTTTTCGGGTGCACAATGTTAGGGAGGCTCGGCGCGCTATCGATATGGTAAGTGTCGTGATGGGGAAAAAACAGCCCTTGATTGCGAAGCGCGCAACGAGCTAAGGGAACCGCATCTAATGCTCCCGCAGACCCGTCGGTGGTTCAGCGAAGCCACCGTGCAAATCGTGCCCTGGACCCTCGAGCAGCTCATCGCGGCCAAGCGGGGTCGGACCGTCAGCGTGGTGTTGCCTGCCCTGAACGAAGAGGCAACGGTCGGCGCACTGGTCGGTGAACTGCGACCGCTGGTCGGGGGTTTGGTCGACGAGCTGGTCGTGATGGACTCCGGTTGCACCGACCGGACCGCGCAGGTGGCCCGCGAGGCTGGCGCCCGGGTAGTGCATCGCACCGATGTGCTGCCCGAGATGGAGCCGTGGCCCGGCAAGGGAGAGGTGCTGTGGCGCTCCCTGGCGGCTACGTCAGGTGATCTGCTGGTCTTCATCGATTCCGACCTGATCGACTTCGATTCCGGGTTCGTGGCGGCGCTGCTCGGGCCGTTGTTGCTGCCCCATCGGCCAGGACACCGGGTGGAGCTGGTCAAGGGTTTCTACCGGCGTCCGCTGCGGATCGAAAGCGTCGATGCGGGTACCGGCGGCGGTCGCGTCACCGAGCTGCTGGCCCGGCCGCTGCTCAATGCGCTGCGCCCTGAGCTGGCCGGAGTGGTGCAGCCACTGGGCGGCGAGTACGCAGCGACTCGCGCGTTGCTGGAGTCGGTGCCCTTCGCCGCCGGCTACGGCGTGGAGATAGGGCTGCTACTGGACACACACACTCACTACGGGCTTAACGGGCTGGCGCAGGTGAACCTCGGAGTGCGCAAACATCGGAACCGCTCGCTGCTCGAGCTCGGCGTGATGTCCCGGCAGATTCTCGGCGCCGCGCTGCCCCGGTGCGGAGTGGCCGAGGTATCTGGGTCTACCGGCATCACACAGTTCGTCCAGCTCGGCGCCCGCTTCATGCCCACCGAGAGCGGGGTCCTGGTGGCCGACCGGCCGCCGATGCGCGACGTCCTCGGCGCCCGGTCAGCTTGAATAGCGACCACCGTGCCACGATCTCCGAACGTGGGCACGGTCCTGATCTACCTCATCGTCGCGGCGGTGGTGGCCGCAGTGGTGTTCTTGGTCGCCTCGCTGGTGTTCGGTCGCGGCGAAGAGCTGGCCGCGCTGCCGCCCGACGCTACGCCCACCTCGCTGCCAGCAGGGCCGATCGTCGGCGACGACGTGCGCGCCATCCGGTTCTCCCAGGTATTGCGCGGGTATCGGATGTCCGAGGTGGACTGGGCGCTGCAGCGGACCGCGGCGGAGCTCGACGCGCTGCGCGCGCGGGTGACCGAGCTCGAGGCCCGCCAGTGAACCCAGTGGCCGGAACCGATGGTCGGATGCGCTGCCCGTGGGCGGTCTCGGCGCCCGACTACTGCGTCTACCACGACGACGAGTGGGCGGTTCCGGTACATGGCGAGGTGGCCCTGTTCGAGCGGCTGAGCCTGGAGGCGTTTCAGTCGGGCCTGTCCTGGCTGACGATCCTGCGCAAGCGCGACGCCTTCCGGCGCGCCTTCGCCGGCTTCCACCCCGCCACGGTCGCCGCGTTCACCGCCGACGACGTGGCTCGTCTGCTGGCCGACCCAGCCATCGTCCGTAACCGAGCCAAGATCGAGGCGACGGTGCGCAACGCCCGGGCGGTCGCCGAACGGGGAGAGGATCTGGATGCCCTGCTGTGGTCCTTCGCGCCCGACCGCGCTGGACGCCCCGCGCCGCGCACGGTGGCCGATGTGCCAGCCCGAACTCGTGAATCCGAGGCGATGGCGAGCGCTCTGCGCCGCCGGGGCTTCACCTTCGTCGGTCCCGTCACCTGTCATGCGCTCATGCAGGCCACCGGGATGGTCGATGACCACCTGGTCGGCTGCTTCCGTCGGGCCGCCATCTGAGCTCTTGAGCTGGTGAACCGTCGGTCCCAGGTGGACAGTGCGATGGGTCCACGTGCGAGATCATCGGTTGCTTTCCGGGCGTCGGAGCCGATAGGGGAGAATGCAGGGGGTCACCGGTGTCGCGTGGCCAGCTGCGGTGACGAAATGCACGGAGGGAGCACGCTATGGCGGCCATGAAGCCCCGGACCGGCGACGGTCCCCTCGAGGTGACGAAGGAGGGGCGGGGCATCGTGATGCGCGTCCCACTCGAGGGCGGGGGGCGACTCGTCGTCGAGTTGTCGAAGGACGAGGCCGGCGAACTCGGCGAGGCGTTGCGGGCCGTGGTGGAGTGACGGCCTGCGCACCGCATCCGTCGTTCTGCGGCCCCGGTTGACGCCCGAAAGGCACGCCGGGGCCTCGCCATGAACTAATCCGGAGATACCCGTGCACGCGATACCGAATGTCCCGACCCCGCTGGTTGAGGTCCGGGTGCAGGCGCGGCGCGACCCAGGAGTTCCTGACGTTGTGCTAGTCGGCCAGCCGTCCTCTCCGGCGAACGATCAGTTGATCTTGGGTCCTGGTGCCGACGAGCTCGGCGTGGACGAGCAGTGGCTGGACCGGTACCGGGTCAGTGCCACCGCGGGTTCGGCGCAGGTCGTGCCGTTGGCCACTGGACGGCTTGATCACGGCTGGCTCGTCGGCACCGGCCAGGGCAGCGCGGCGCACTGGCGGGCGGCCGGTGCAGGCCTGGCGCGGGCCGGCTCGATGCGGGCGAACAGCGGTGTTGTGCAAGTGCATCTGCCGGCCGGCACGACAGCCCACCAGGCGGCGTCCCTGGCCCTGGGATGCGTCGTGGGCTCGCACCGTTACCGCGTCACCGGCTCGGCCGGCGAGGCCCGGATTGCCGGCTCGGCCGGCGACCAGCTGCCGTCGATGACCACCGTGGCGGTCATCGCACCACCCGGCGACGGGACCGGGTCGGTTGCCGAGGCCGTTGCCAGGGCGCAGGTGCTTGGTCGGGCTACCGGGCTGGCCCGGGACCTCGCCAACACCCCGAGCGGGAACAAGGACCCCGCCTGGCTCGCCGGCACCGCTGCCCGGTTGGCCGACACCATGCCCGGTCTGCGAGCCACCGTGCGCGACGAGCGCTGGTTGGCCGAGCACGGCTTCGGGGGAGTGCTGGCGGTCGGCGGCGGTTCGGCCCGGCCGCCGCGGTTGCTCGAGCTGGCCTGGGATCCCCCCGGCGGGAGCTCTGAAGAGGAACACCTGGTGCTGGTCGGCAAGGGCATCACCTTCGACACCGGAGGAATCTCGATCAAGCCAGCCGACGGCATGCATCTGATGCGCACGGACATGTCCGGAGGAGCTGCGGTGATCGCCACACTGCTGGCCTTGGGCCAGATGAAGCTGCCGCTGCGGGTGACGGGGCTGGTGCCGTGCGCGGAAAACCACGTGTCCGGGGCGGCGTACCGCCCGGGTGACGTGGTGCGGCAGGTAGGCGGTACCACCACCGAAGTGACTAATACCGACGCGGAGGGTCGGCTGGTGCTCGCTGATGCGCTGGCTCACGCGGTGCGCACACTCAAGCCCACCACGCTGGTCGACGTAGCGACACTGACCGGAGCGATGAAGGTGTCGCTGGGCTTACGCACCGGTGGTCTGTTCGCCACCGAGCGCGCGCTCGCCGAGCGCATCCAGGACGCCGGCGACGCTGCGGGCGAACTCTGGTGGCCGATGCCGCTGCTCGATGATCACGTCGAGGGGCTACGGTCCGACATCGCTGATCTGCGGCAGTGCCCGCCAGGACCCGGTGGTGTCACGGCGGCGCTGTTCTTGCGGGAGTTCACCGGCGGGCTGCCCTGGGCGCATCTGGACATCGCGGGTCCGGCACGTGCCGAGGACAACTACGACGAGGTCAACGCGGGCGGCACCGGATTCGCTACCCGGACCCTGATCGAATTGGCCTGCTCATTGACCGGCTAGGCTGCGCGCCGATGGCCACTCCACCAGCCGGGACCGGTCGGGTCGTGATCACGGGGGGCGCCGGCTTCGTCGGTCGTGCCGCCGTCGCCGCTTTTGCCTGCCGGGGCAACCCGGTCACGGTGGTCGACCGTAGCGAGTACCCCGACTCGACGGTCCGCAGCGTCATCGGTGAACTCACCGATCCAGGGTTGATCGCTGAGGCGTTGGACGGCGGAGATGTGGCCGGCGTGGTGCACCTGGCGGCCATCACCTCGGTGCTGCAGTCGGTGGAGCGTCCGGTGGCCGTATATCAGGCGAACGTGGCGGTGACCCAGGATCTGCTCGAGGGCTGCCGGCAGGCCGGCGTTGAGCGGTTCATCATGGCGTCGAGCAACGCGGTGGTCGGTGACGTCGGCTACGCCACGATGCACGAGGCGGTGCCGCTTGCCCCGCTGACCCCCTACGGCGCGACCAAGGCGGCCGCCGAGATGCTGTTGTGCGGCTACGCGGGTGCCTACCGAATGACCACCTGCGCGCTGCGCTTCACCAACATCTACGGTCCCGGGATGGAACACAAGGACAGCTTCGTGCCGCGGATGATGCGCGCCGCGCTGGCCGGCACGGGGGTGCAGATCTACGGCGACGGGCTGCAGCGGCGCGACCTCGTGCACGTTGATGATGTGGTAACCGCGGTTCAATCAGCATGGGACCGGTGTTTCACCGGTATCGCGATCGTCGGCTCAGGCCAGTCGGTAACCGTGCTGGAACTCCTCGACGCGGTGCGCACGGTAACCGGCCGCCCGCTGCCCGCCGAGCACGTCGCGGCCAAGCCTGGCGAGATGCCCGCAGTGATCGTCGACATCAGTCGAGCACGCGAGCAATTGGGCTACCGACCGTCGGTCTCGCTGGTCGATGGCCTGACCACGGTGTGGCATGATTTCATGGCCGCTGCGCCAGCCACGGCAGGCGGTCCCGACCGGTGACGGGGCTGCTAGCACGACAGGCGACCGGCGCCTGCGACTCCGGTGCACTCATGGTGGCCTCCCGAGCGCCGCGGTGGCTGCGCCTGCACTGGATGCTGCTGGTGGTGCTGGTCATCGGTGTTGGCCTACGCGCGCTCACCGTGCTGGCCTACCAGCCCGCGATCCTCTACGTCGACTCATTCGGCTACCTGGACAACCTCCACGACCTGCGTCCCGACATGCTGCGTCCGATCGGCTACGACCTCATCCTGAAGCTCGTGCTGCCGCTGGGTGGCCTGCGTGCGGTCGCCGTCGTGCAACACCTGCTGGGGCTGGGCATCGCGGTGGTGATCTATGAGTTGTTGCTGCGTCACGGCGCCCGGCGCTGGCTGGCTGCGCTGGCGACCGCGCCGGTGCTGCTCGACGCCTACCAGGTGCAGATTGAGCACAACGTCATGCCCGACGTTTGGTTCCAGGCGCTGCTGGTGGTGCTGATCTGGATGCTGACTTGGCGCGGGTTGCCCAGGCCGTGGCACGCCGCCAGCGCGGGTGTTCTGATCGGCTTCGCGGTCATCGTCCGGCTGGTCGGGATCACCATGCTGGTCCCGGCGGTGGCCTACCTGATCGTCGCCGGGTCCCTGTGGGCCAGCCGGACCGGTTGGCGTCAGATCGGGTTGCGTGCGGCAGCGATGGCCGCGGGTTTCGCGGTAGTGCTCTCCGGTTACGCCGGCTACTACCGGGTGATCACCGGTATCTGGGGCATCAGCGGCGCGAGCGACGGTGTGCTCTACGGCCGCGCCGCGGTCATCGCCGACTGCGAGCAATTCGCGCCGGGAACTCCGGAACGCGCCGTGTGCCCGGTGGAGCCCCCCGATCACCGCTTCGGTGTCGACTACTACGTGCACGATCCCGCGTCACCGGCCCTGGCCGTGGCATTGCCGCCTGGTGTGTCGGTGGACGCGACCCAGGCCTCCTTCGCTCGCGCGGTGTTCGCCAACCAGCCACTCGATCTCGCGGCGGCGGTCCTGACGGACTTCGTGAAAGGTTTCCGCCCGGTCCGCGTCGACGACGTGAACGACGTACCGGTGGAGCGGTGGTACTTTCAGACCTCGTATCCCTACTTCGGAATCCAGGACCGAGTCGACGCGAGGGCGTTCCAATTCGGCGGCGTGCCGATCGGCGTCAACCCGTCGCTGGCGCAGCTGCTCCGGGGCTACCAGCTCACCGTCGGGTACACCCCGGGTCCGCTGCTCGGTCTGGGACTGCTAGCCGGACTGCTCGGCGGGTTCGGGATCGGCAACGCCCGCCGGTCGGGAATCCGCGCTGCCAGCCTGCTGGTGTCCGGGCTCGGCGTCACAGTGCTGATGACGGCGGCAGCCTTCGAGTTCTCCTGGCGCTACCAGCTGCCTGGATTGGTGTTGCTGCCGATGGCGGGGGCACTGGGAGCCACCGCCTTCACCGGCCCGCTGCGCAGGCCGGGCCCACGGCGCAAGCTCAATCCGCCGATGCAGCCCTACCCCGATCCGGTGGACTCCGCGACGGTACGCGAATTCACCCGGACCGACGGCGAGGTGACTTTCGCTCCGGTGGTGGTGATCATCGCCGCCTACAACGAGGAGCGCTGCATCGGCGCGGTGCTCGCCGCCGTCCCTGAGATGAGCTGCGGTGTGCCGGTGGACACCTTGGTGATCGTCGACGGGTGCACCGACGCCACCGCCGAGGTAGCCCGCAGGCACGGCGCGCGAGTCTGCGAGCTGCCGAGGAACCGGGGCCAGGGCGCATCGCTGCGGCTTGGTTACGCGCTGGCCCGCCGCGGCGGCGCACGATACGTCGTCACCACCGACGCCGACGGTCAATACGACATGGCCGAGCTGCCGCTGCTGCTGCAGCCGTTGATCGATGACGAGGCCGATTTCGTCACCGGTTCGCGGGCCCTGGGCCGGCGGGAGACCTCCGACCCGGTGCGGCACCTCGGCGTGGGAGTATTCGCAGCGCTGGCCAGCGCATTGACCCGGCAGCGCCTGACCGACACATCGTTCGGCTTTCGCGCCATGAGAGCCGAAGTCACCGAGGTCGTCACCCTGGTCCAGGCGCAGTACCAGGCCTCGGAGCTGTTGCTCGGGGTGATCTCGCACGGCTACCGGGTACTCGAGCAACCCATGACGATGTTGGGCCGCACCGCGGGGAAGACGAAAAAAGGCAACAACCTGATCTACGGGATGCGCTATGCGCGGGTGCTGGTCGGCACCTGGTCTCGCGAGTCTCGGGCCCGGCGGCGCCGGACCGTGTCGTCACAACCGAACACCAACCGATCCAGCAAGGCGAACTTGACCACGAAGAGCGGCAGGTAGCTGAGGCTGAAGACGATCGCGATGACGGCGGTGTGCACCACGTGGTCATGCAGGACGCCGCCGACCAGCCGATCAACGCCGGTGGTGAGGGCGGTTGCGACCAGGCCGCTGAATGTGATCACCGCGAGATAGGGCAGCAGTTCGCGGCGCATCCCTACCGGACCGGAGCGTCGCCACGTCCAGAACCGGTGGATGAAAAAATTCGGTATCGCCCCGGCCAGGAAGGCCGCTGCCCCCGACGCCGCGACGCCGACCTGGACAACGCCGAAGAGCAGCACAAATGTCAGCTGACTGCATGCCGTAGAAACGACCGTGCCCGCAGCGAACCGAGTGAACACACTTACCAGCCGGACCTGGCCGAGCCGCCGCAGCACCCCGTCATCCTGGCAGACACGCCGCGCGCTGGCGGATGCAGACTGCGGTAAGCAGGCCTGGATCAGTGCAGTCTGCATCAGAACGCGGACATCAGGCGAGGAGCTGGCGATAGAGCGCCACGGTGCGGTCGGCGACTGCTGACCAGGAGAAGTCGGTGATGGCACGCTTGCGGCCGGCGTGGCCCATCGCCGTCACGCGGTCCGGGTCGGCCAGGAGCTCGTTGATGTGGTGCGCCAGACCGTGCCGAAAGCCCTCCAGGTCCTGTTCGTCGTAGGGCACCAACAAGCCGGTGACACCGTCGTCGACAACCTCCGGGATCCCGCCGACCGCGGAGGCCACCACCGCGGTACCACAGGCCATCGCTTCGAGATTGACTATTCCCAGCGGCTCGTATACCGACGGGCAGGCGAACACGGTGGCCGCCGACAACACCTGCCGGATGTCGTCGATGGGCAGCATGTCCGGCACCCAGATCACCCCGGGACGGGTCGCGGACAGCTCCGCCACGGCGGCGCGGACCTCGGCTTCGATCTCCGACGTATCCGGCGCGCCCGCGCACAACAGCAACTGGGCACCGCGGTCGATGTGATAAGCCGCCGCCAGCATGTGCCCGACTCCTTTCTGCCGGGTGATCCGGCCCACGAAGGCGACGATCGGCCGTGCTGGGTCGGCTCCGAGCCTGCGAACCACGTCGGTCTCCTGGACCGGGCGGTAAAGATCGCCGTCGATGCCGTTACGCACCATGTGCACCCGCTCGGGATGCACGGCGGGGTAGCAGTCCAACACGTCGGCACGCATGCCATCGCTGACCGCGATGATGGCGTCGGCGTGCTCGTAGGCGGTGCGTTCCACCCACGAGGACACCCGGTAGCCACCGCCGAGCTGCTCGGCCTTCCACGGCCTGCGGGGCTCCAACGAGTGCGCGGTGACGACATGCGGCACGCCGTGCAGGGTCCGGGCCAGGTGGCCGGCCATGTTGGCATACCAGGTATGCGAGTGCACCAGGTCCACGCCGCTCAGCGCGTCTGCCATCGCCAGGTCCACCGACAAGGTCTTTAGGGCCGGGTTCGCCCTGGCCAGCCCCGGTGCCACGGCGTGGGTGTGGGCTTGCGGCCGGGGCGCGCCGAAGCAATGAACCTCGACCTCGCACCTCTTCCGCAGCTCGGGCACCAAGTGGCTGACGTGCACCCCGGCACCGCCGTACACCTCGGGCGGGTATTCCCGGGTCAGCACTCCGATGCGCACGCTGTGTCACGCTAGCGTCCCCACGGGTTGAGCTGACAATCAGACCACGCCGGCTGAGCTGACAATCAGAGCGCAGCCGTCACTCGTCTCAGCTAGTGCGCTACCTCGCCTAACCAGTGAACATTCGGTGACCGGGGGCGGGTCTCACGTGGCTCCGCGGTGCGACCGGGGCTAGGGTGAGCTATTGTGAAGGGACAGCCGCACGTGCTGGGCATCGTTCTCGCCGGCGGTGAGGGAAAGCGGTTGTGGCCGTTGACAGCGGACCGGGCAAAGCCGGCCGTGCCGTTCGGTGGCAACTATCGGCTGATCGACTTCGTACTCTCTAATTTGGTCAACGCCGGATATGTCCGGATCTGTGTGCTCACCCAATACAAGTCGCACTCGTTGGATCGGCACATCACCACGGCGTGGCGGCTGTCGTCGATGCTGGGGCAGTACATCACCCCGGTGCCCGCGCAGCAGCGGCTCGGTCCGCGCTGGTACACCGGCAGTGCGGATGCGATCTTCCAGTCGCTCAACCTCGTCTACGACGATGCGCCGGAGTACATCATTGTCTTCGGTGCCGATCACGTGTACCGGATGGACCCGTCGCAGATGGTGGAGCAGCACATCGCCACCGGAGCGGGCGTGACCGTCGGCGGGATTCGGGTACCGCGCGAGCAGGCCAGCGCTTTCGGATGTATCGGCGCTGATGCCTCCGGCCGGATCACCGAGTTCCTGGAAAAGCCGGCGACGCCACCCGGTACGCCGGATGACCCTGAGATGGCCTTCGCGTCGATGGGTAACTACGTGTTCACCACCAAGTTCTTGGTCTCTGCGCTGCGCGCCGACGCCACCAACCAGGATTCCGACCACGACATGGGCGGCGACGTGATCCCCATGCTGGTGGATGCCGGCGAAGCGTCGGTTTATGACTTCGCCGACAACGTGGTTCCTGGAGCCACCGACCGCGACTGCGGGTACTGGCGCGATGTCGGCACGCTGGACGCCTATTACGACTCACACATGGATCTCGTGTCGGTGCATCCGGTGTTCAACCTGTACAACCAGGCGTGGGCGATCCGCACCGAGATGCCCCCGCTGCCACCCGCGAAGTTCGTTCAGGGCGGCAGCGCCCAGGAGTCGATCGTGGGGGCGGGTTCGATCGTCTCCGCCGCGCACGTGAGCCACTCGGTACTGTCCGGCGACGTTGTGGTTGAGGCGGGCGCCCACGTCGAGGGCAGCGTGCTGATGCCCGGTGTGCGGGTCGGCAAAGGTGCGATAGTGCGCCGGGCGATCTTGGACAAGAACGTGGTGATTCCCGACGGTGCCCAGGTCGGCATGGACCCTGACTTGGATCGGGAGCGCTACACAGTCAGCGGTGGCGGCGTCGTGGTGTTGGGCAAGGGAGCTCACGCGGAGTGAGCCGGTGGGCTAGCGTGGCGCGATGCGAAGAGTGCCCTGGTGGGCTGTGCTGTCATCGGCCTGCGCTCCGGTGCTCCTAGTCGGTGGTTGGCAACTCGCCGCCACCCGCCAGCGGGGCGGTTTCGACCAGGTGAGTCACACGATCAGTGAGCTGGCCGGTCGCGGCGCCACTGACCCGTGGATCATGACGACGGCCCTTGTCGGGGTCGGCGTGTGCCACGTGATCACGGCCGCGGGGCTGGCGCCGGCGGCCGTTCCGGGGCGCCTGCTGCTCGCAGCCGGGGGGGCTGCGACTGTCGCGCTGGCTGCGTTACCGCTCCCGGTTACCGGGGATTCGCCGGCCCACGTCGTAGCCGCGACGGTCACCTTCTCCGCGCTGTCGCTGTGGCCCGCGCTGGCGGTGCGGCGCGGCATCAAGCCCCGACCGGCGGTCTGGCTGTCCGCCGCCACGGGCCTGCTCGTGCTGCTCGGCTGGTTCGGGATCGACTCCTTCGGCGATGGTTCCCGGATCGGGCTGTCCGAACGCGTCCTCGCCGGGGCCCAGGCCCTGTGGCCGCTCGCGGCCGTGCTGCTGGCGCGCCGCCGCTGAAGCCCGCGTTGTGGTCCAATTCGCTCATGACTGCCGCAGACGAGCCGTCCACCCAGCAGACGACCAGCTCGCTTACCGAGGCGATCGTCGGCTACTACGACGAAACCTGGCTCGACTATCGAATCCTGTGGCTCAACAAAGACAACCTGGCCGTCCACTTCGGCTACACCGATGATAGTACCCAGGGTCATACCGATGCGCTGAAGAACATGAATCGGGTGCTGGCGGACCGGGTGCGGATACAGCCTGGCGAGCGTGTCCTGGATGCTGGCTGCGGCGTCGGCGGCAGCAGCCTGTGGCTGGCCACCGAGCGCGGCGCCGAAGTGGTCGGGATCACGTTGCCCGCCAGGCAGGCGTCGATGGCGCGCAGACACGCCGTCGAGCGACGCCTGACCGAGCGCGTCCACTTCGAGGTGGCCGACTTCACCGCGACGCCCTTTCCGGACGCGAGCTTCGACGTCGTGTGGGCGCTGGAGAGCCTGTGCCACGCGCCCCGCAAGGCGGCCTTCTACCGGGAGGCGGCTCGGCTGCTGCGGCCTGGCGGACGGGTGGTCGTCGCCGAATACGTCCGGGCCGCCCGCCCCCTGGACCCGACCGGCGAGCGGCTGCTGCACGAGTGGCTCGACGGCTGGGCTCTCCCGGACATCGACACTCCCGGCGAGCATCTTGAGCACCTTGCTGCCGCCGGGTTCGCCGAGCCCCGGCTCGACGACGTGACCACACATACCCGCCCATCGCTACGCCGGTTGTATCGTATGGCCTATTGGACCTATCCGCTGGCGTTGCTCGGCCGCGTCACGGGAGTTCGATCGGAGGTCCAGCACGGCAATGTGATCGCCTCGATACGCCAGTATCAAGCGCTCTGCCGCGATGCGTGGTTCTACAGCATCATCTCCGCTACCAAACCAGCGGCCAGTCACTGACGGGCAGTGGCTTCCTCCACGGTAGACTGGGTCTTCTACCGTGGAGGAAGAGTGGTTGTGCGATGAGTCTCAACATCAAGAGCGACGAAGCGCACGAGCTGAGTAGAGAGCTGGCACGACTCACCGGGGAGAGCTTGACCCAAGCTGTGACGACGGCCGTTGCGGAGCGGTTGGAACGCGTCCGCCGCGAGCACAGCGACACCCGGCTTCGGGCCGAGGTGCTGCTTGCGATAGGCCGCGACACCGCGCCCAGGCTGCGCGAGCCGACCCGCAGCGCCGAGCACGGCGAGCTGTTGTATGACGAGCGGGGATTGCCGCGTTGATCGTCGACACCTCGGCGTTGATCGCGATTCTTCGCGACGAGCCCGATGCCGAGACCTTCGCGCTCGCTCTTGCCGCCGCACAGACGCCTCGCATTTCTGCGGCGAACTATCTGGAGACGGCGATCGTGATCGACGCCAGCCGCGACCCGATCGCCAGCAGGCATGTCGACGAACTGTTCACCAAGGCGAGGCTGGTCATGGAGCCGGTCACCGCCGAGCAGGCAACGATTGCCAGGGCCGCCTACCGAGATTTCGGCAAGGGTAGCGGGCATCCCGCCCAACTCAATTTCGGCGACTGTTTTGCCTACGCGCTCTCAAAGAGTGCCGGTGAGCCCTTGTTGTTCAAGGGCGACGCCTTCAACCGGACCGACCTCGTGTCAGCCGCGATCGCGCAGCCCGGGCCGGGGAAGGACGCCTAATTGCTCCTCGACGATCGGTAATGCCACGCGCGTGGTACTAAGGTAACATTGTCGTGTGACTGAGAAGCGACGGCTGTCGGTGTCCGTGGATGCGGATCTAGTGGAGGTCGGGCATGCGACGGTGTCCTCGGGAGCGGCCGCGAGTTTGAGCGGTTGGGTCAACGATGCGCTGCGCCGGCAGGTGGAGCACGAGCGCCGGCTTCGGGGGATCGACGAGTTCATCCGGGCCTTCGAGGCTGAGCACGGTGAGATCACCGACGCCGAGATGGACGAGGTCGCCAGGGACATGCGGGGACGCGCCATCGTCGTGCGAGGCGGTTCGATCCGGCGGCCGGCATGAGCTTGGTGCTCGACGCTGGGGCGCTCATTGCGGTCGAGCGTGGTAGCCGAGCGCTCATTGCCAGCATCAAGAGAGAACGCCTGGTCGGGCGGGTGCCGTTGACGCATGGCGGTGTGGTGGGCCAAGTCTGGCGTGGCGGATCGGGCCGGCAGGCCGGCCTGGCCCAGATGCTCCCGCACATCGAAATCGTGCCGTTGGACGGGGACCTGGGCAAAGGCGCTGGCACGCTGTTGCGGGAGGTGGGTGGCAGCGATGTGATCGACGCCGCGGTGGTGCTCCTCGCCGGGGACGATGACCTCATCCTGACCTCAGACCCCGATGATCTCGTGGCGCTAGCAGCCGCGTCCGGAATCCACGTCGAGATCGTCCCGGTGTGAGAAGCATGAGGTTCCCACCACGCGAGATGTGCTCTTTACGACATCCGGAGGGCGAGCAGGAGACCGTCGCCTAACGGAAGCATCAGCGGGATGAGGGTTTCGTTGTCGCGCACCATCGCGCCGACGTCGCGCAGGGCGATGGACGATGGGTCCCGGTATGCCGGATCGGCCACCCTGCCACCCCATAGGGCGTTGTCGAACGCGATCACCCCGCCGGGGCGCAGTAACCGCACGCCAACCTCCAGGTAGCGTGGGTACTCGGGTTTGGCGGCGTCGACGAAGACCAGGTCGTAGCCGCCGTCGGTAAGCCGGGGCAGCACGTCCAAGGCTTGCCCCATGATCAGCCGATACCGCGACGGCGGGAAGCCGGCCTCGGTGAACGTCTGCCGGGCGGCGCGTTGGTGCTCGGGTTCGACGTCGATGGAGGTGAGAACCCCGTCGGGGGTCATCCCCCGAAGCAGCCACAGCCCGCTGGTGCCCGCTCCGGTACCGACCTCGACCACGGCGCGGGCGGCGAGTGCGCTGGCCAGAAACCGCAGCGCGGCGCCGCCGGCAGGCCCGATCGGAATACAACCCAACTCCTCGCTGCGCTCGCGTGCCGCAGCCAGTAACCCGTCCTCGGTGACGAAGCTCTCCAGGTACTCACGCACGGCGCTGCCGGAGAGGGCAGGCGGCCCGCCTGCGCTGCCGGTTGACCTCACGCTGCGCAGCGTAGCGGTGCGGTATGCACCATCTGGACGACGCCGCGCCGGATCCGCCGAAGACCACAATCCAACCCAGCCCCACCCGGACCGGCCCACTCTTAGGATGTTCTTAACCGGCCCTTACCTGGTGCACACGCTGGCACCCCATTATAGGAGCGGGATTCGTTGCGGATCGGTTTGCCGGGTTTCCTGCCCGGGCATCCGCGATGGAACCTCGGAAACATTGGCCGCCATCCGCGCGTTGCACTACCCGTGCGTGCCCCTGTAACCGGCGTCCTGTCGTCAACCCGGAGGTGGGAGACCCAGCCAATGGCTACCCAGACTCGCTTTAGCGGTCCTGCTGCTCCTGGGCAGGCGATCTCACTCGTCCGGACTGAGGACGAGGCAACTCGGGCAGCCGAAGCATGGGTACCGCCCTCATGGGACCAGGTTGTGCGGGAGCACGCCGACCGGGTCTACCGGTTGGCCTACCGCCTGTCCGGGAATCCGCACGACGCCGAGGACCTCACCCAGGAAACGTTCATCCGGGTGTTCCGCAGCCTGGGGTCCTACAAGCCCGGCACGTTCGAGGGTTGGCTGCACCGGATCACGACCAACCTGTTCCTGGACATGGTGCGTCGACGTTCCCGGCTGCGGATGGAGGGCCTGCCTGAGGACACCGACCGGCTCGTCAGTGGTGGGCCGAGCCCGGAGCAGGTCTACGTCGCGACCCACCTCGATCCGGATCTGCAGCAGGCATTGGACGACCTCGCACCAGAATTCCGGGCAGCTGTCGTACTCTGTGACGTAGAGGGCCTGTCCTACGAGGAGATCGGCGCCACGCTCGGGGTGAAGCTCGGGACGGTTCGCAGCCGGATCCACCGCGGCAGGCAGGCACTCAAGGCGGCGCTCGAGAAGCGACGTGCCGACGCTAAGTGAGGAGGCTGGATGACGGACCTACGCGGCCGCAGCTTCTCCGACTTGGTGGCGGGCCTCAACGCGGGACAGCACCTGGCAGTGGACGCCGTGGTGGCGTTCGTCGACGGAGAGCTCGGCCCGGTTGCTCGTGACCGTGCCGCCGCCCACCTCACCACGTGCCAGTCCTGTGCCGCGGAGGTCGCCGCGCAACACCAGGCCCGCAGTGTGGTTCGGTCGGCGCAGTGTCCACCGGTCCCTGCCGACTTGCTCGCCGCGTTGCGCGAGATTCCGCAAACCGCAGACCTGCCCCACGCGCCAGCCGGGCTGGCGGTGACGGCCGAGGGAACTATCGTCGAGTTCGCTGATCCGAGTGTGGCCCCCGGGCCGCTGGGTGCGAGCCCGCGTTGGGGTGCCGGACCCTCGGTACTCGGTCGATGGATCGGGCGATAACCGCGCTACGCACACTTCACCAGGGCGCGGGAAGACTGGCTGATCGCCGGTGCCCGCCTGACCCAGGAGACCATGGCCACGTCGCAGGATCACGACTTCTCCCGGCCCCTCACGCCAGAAGGACACCCGGGGCCGCCGCCGTTCGTCTCGAGACCGGCCCCGCGGCCCGCAGTCGAACCGGCCGCGGCGCAGCTGTTCGGCCGACCCGCTGGAGTGTTTGGCGCCTTTGCCGATCAGCCAGGTGAGGCCATCCGTGAGCAGGCCGCTGCGCCACCGACCCCGGAGGCGTTAGCGGCCGCGTTCGGTAGGCCATCGACGTCCGATGAGCGGTTGCAGCGGCCTCCTGGGCGCAACGGAGCGCGACCCTCGGCGGCGTTGGCGGGGGAGGACGGCTTCTGGCCGCAGGGTGCCGGACGTGACCCCTGGCGGGATCCCTGGGCGGCAGCCGTGCTCGGCGCCCCCGCAGTGGGGCGACGCGATGTCGACGCCGACGAACCGCCGCGTCCAGGAGCCCGCCTGAGCGTGGCGGAGGTGTTGTTCGGTCGTCGGCTGAGCAACCGAGCGCTTGCTGCGCTGGCGACGGTGGCGCTGCTGATCGGCGGAGTCGGCGGCCTCGTGGGCCGGCTCACCGCCGACGGCGGCACCCTGCTCCACGATCCGGGCATCACGCTGGCGCAGGTTCAGCCGTCGATCGACCGACCGGCCGGCTCGGTGGCGGCGGTAGCCGGTCGGGTTCTGCCCGCGGTGGTGTCCTTGGAGTTCCGGGTCGGCGATCAGGGCGGCTTCGGCTCCGGTGTGGTGATTGACGGCCACGGCTACCTGTTGACCAACAACCATGTGGTGGCGCCTGCCGCGGACGTCCCGCATGCCACCCTGGAAGCGGTATTCAGTGACGGCGCCCGACTGCCGGCGCGGATCGTGGGCCGAGACCCCAAGACCGATCTCGCTGTGGTCAAGGTGGAGGTCGCGAACCCGACAGTGGCGCAGCTGGGCCGTTCATCGACGCTCAAACCGGGTGATCCGGTCATCGCCATCGGCTCTCCACTGGGTCTCGCCGGTACGGTGACCAGCGGCATCGTCAGTGCGGTGGACCGGCCGGTGCGGCTGGAGGCCGACGGTGGCAACGGCAATGCGGTGATCGACGCGATCCAGACCGACGCGGCGATCAACCCGGGCAACTCCGGTGGCGCGTTGGTCGATGGCGCGGGAGCGGTGGTGGGCATCAACACCGCGATCCGCACCCTGGGCGCCGTCGAAGGCGGGGGCTCCATCGGGCTCGGCTTCGCAATCCCCATCGACACGGCCAGAACGATCGCACAGGAGCTGATCCGCACCGGGCACTACCAGCACGCCGATTTGGGCGTCAACGCCGCGTCGGTGACCGACGGCAAGTCCGACGGTGCCCGAGTGCAGAACGTTCAGCAGGGCAGCGCCGCCGCCGAGGCCGGCATCCTGGAAAACGATGTGATCACCAAGGTCGGCAATCGGACCGTCGGCACCGCCGACGCGCTGACAGTCGCGGTTCGCGAGCGAGCTATCGGCGAACGGGTGCCGATCTCGTTGGTTCGCGATGGGCGGCCGCTGGTGGTCACCGTCACGCTTAAATCCGACTGATCGAGCGGGGCGTAGCCTTCCCGACTTGTGAGGCTGCGGGATCTTGTCTATGTCGTCTACGAGCGTCGGCTGGCCCGCGGGCTTCGTAGCGCCAACCGGCCCCGCCATGTCGCTGTGATCATGGATGGCAATCGGCGCTGGGCCAAGGAGGCTGGGTTCGCCGACGTCAGCGACGGTCACCGGGTCGGTGCCGCCAAGCTGGTCGAGCTGCTCGGCTGGTGCCAGGATTGCGGCGTCGAGATCGCGACGTTCTGGCTGCTGTCCCCGGATAACCTGCGCAACCGGCCGCCGGATCAGGTGGAGCTGTTGCTGGAGATCATCGCTGATGTCGTCGACGAGCTGTGCGCACCGGACACGCCCTGGCGGGTGCGGGTCGTCGGTGCGCTGGATCTGCTGCCGCCGGAGATGGCGCAGCGGCTGACCAGCGCCGCGGCTCGGACCCGGGATCGTCCCGGGTTGGCGGTCAACGTCGCGGTGGGCTATGGCGGCCGCCAGGAGATCGCTGACGCGTTGCGCAAACTGCTGCTCAAGCACGCCGAGGCCGGGACCACCATGGAGGAGCTCGCTGAGGTGCTCGACGTCGAGCAGATCGCTGAACACCTCTACACCTCTGGCCAGCCCGACCCTGATCTGGTCATCCGCACCTCGGGGGAGCAGCGGCTGTCCGGTTTCCTGCTCTGGCAGTCAGCGCATTCTGAGTTCTGGTTCTGCGACGCGTACTGGCCGGCCTTCCGAAAGGTGGACTTCCTGCGCGCGCTGCGCGACTACGCCGCCCGGCACCGCCGGTACGGCTCCTGAGCCTCCACGAGCTCTATCGTCAGCATCATGAACACTGGCGCCACCGATATGGTACGCGAGTACCTGCTGCTGGGCCTGCGATTCGACCGCCTCGTCGAGGGTTTCGTCGACGCCTACACCGGCGACCCTGCGCTGCGGCGCCAGGTGGACAACGAACCCCGGCCGGATCCGGCGGTACTGGGTCGCCGGGCGGCTCAACTGCGGGCGGAACTTCCCAACACCGGACTGGCGCGGCCGCGGGCTCGTTTCCTGGCGGCGCACCTGGCCGCCTTGGAATGCAGTGGTCGGGTGCTGGCCGGTCAGCAGATCGGTTTCGTGGCGGAAGTGGCGGCATACTTCGACGTCGTCATCACACCGGGGGATCCTGAGGTCTACCGCCAGGCGCATGCCGAGATCGACCGGTTGCTGCCCGGTGCGGATCCACTGGCTGATCGATTGGCCGCCCACCGAGCCCGTGATGAGATTGCGCCGCAGCGTCTGGAACCTGCGGTGGAGGCGATATCCAGCGCGCTGCGGGATCGGGTCCGGGCAAGCTTTGGGCTGCCTGCGCAGGAGGCCGTGCGCTACGAGGTGGTCACCGACAAGCCGTGGAGCGGGTTCAACTACTACCTCGGTGACTTCTGCTCGCGGGTAGCGATCAACGCGGATCTCGAGCACCGGATGGCCAACCTGCCGCACCTGGTCGCCCACGAGGCCTACCCGGGTCACCACACTGAACACTGCCGCAAGGAGGCCGGCCTGGTGCGCAGGGACCACCAAGAAGAGCAGACGATCTTCCTGGTGAATACCCCTCAATGCCTGATGGCGGAGGGGCTCGCTGACCTCGGGCTGCAGGCCGCGGTCGGCCCGGGCTGGGGGCCGTGGGCTGCGGAGATTCTCGGAGATCTGGGTCTGCGGATGGACGGTGAGCTCGCCGAGCGGTTGGCGACGGCGACAGCGGGGCTGCTCGGGGTCCAACAGGACGCTGCGCTGATGCTGCACGATCAGCGTGCCGACCCCGCGGACGTTCTGGCCTACCTGCAACGATGGTTGCTGGTTCCCGAGCCGCGGGCCAGGCAGATGCTGCGGTTTCTCACCGACCCGCTGTGGCGGGCCTACACGACCACTTACGTCGAGGGTTACCGGCTGCTGCGCACCTGGCTGGCGGACCGGCCGTCCGCGCAACCGCTGGGCCAGCGCTACCTGCGGTTACTCGATGAGCCACTCATCCCGTCGGGTATTCGTGCCGAACTGGCCGGTTCGTGAGTGGCGTATTCCCAGGACGGCCACACACCGGTACCGTGCGGTAGCAGCGGGATGTGCTCGACGCGTCTCGCCACGGGAGGCCCTGATCGTGGCTTTAGTCGATCGGGCGGGTAAACCGCCCACGGCGAGCACGGGGGGGCCGGCACCCGGCCCTCGTGGTCGGCGCCGCTAAGCCCGACCGGGGCGCTGCGGTAGCGATCAACCAGAGGCCGGCCGGCCCACCGAGTAGCGCGCGCGGGTGCCGCGCTCGCCAGGGAGCTGCCGTGATCGCTTCTCGCTCGCCACACTCCACCGCCCCGGGTTCGCGCACGTATGTACTGGACACCTCAGTGCTGCTCTCCGACCCCTGGGCGCTCAGCCGTTTCGACGAGCACGAGGTGGTGCTGCCACTTGTGGTCATCGGCGAGCTTGAGGGCAAGCGGCATCACGCGGAACTGGGTTGGTTCGCTCGAGAAGCATTGCGTCTGCTCGACGATCTGCGGCGAGCCCACGGCCGGTTGGATGCGCCGGTCCCGATCGGCGAACTAGGGGGCACCCTGCGGGTCGAGCTGAATCACTGTGACCCGACGGTGCTGCCTGCCGGGTTCCGCACCGACACCAACGACTCACGGATCCTGGCCTGCGCGCTGAATCTGGTCGCCGATGGCCGCAACGTCACGTTGGTGACCAAGGACATGCCGCTGCGAGTCAGGGCGGGTGCGGTCGGGTTGGCCGCAGACGAGTACCGCGCGCAGGACGTGGTGCCGTCAGGGTGGACCGGGATGAACGACGTCGAGGTCGGGCCTTCGGTGCTGGAGCAGCTTTACAAGGAGGGGATCGCCGATCTCACTGACCATCCGGAGATCGCTGGTCTGCCGTGCAACACCGGCTTGCGGCTGCTCGCCGGGACAGCGACAGCGCTGGGCCGGGTCACCGCGGACAAGCGTGCCCGGCTGGTCCGCGGGGACCGCGAGGCGTTCGGCCTGCACGGTCGCTCGGCGGAGCAGCGGGTTGCGCTCGAGCTGCTGCTCGACCCCGGGGTGGGCATCGTGTCACTCGGTGGCCGGGCTGGGACTGGCAAGTCGGCGCTCGCGCTGTGCGCCGGCCTCGAAGCCGTGCTGGAGCGCGGTGCGCACCGTCGGGTCATCGTCTTCCGGCCGCTTTATGCCGTGGGTGGCCAGGAGTTGGGCTACCTGCCGGGCAGCGAGAACGAGAAGATGCAGCCCTGGGCGCAGGCGGTGTTCGACACCCTGGGCGCGATCGCCACGCCGGACGTCATCGACGAGGTGATCGACCGCGGGATGCTCGAGGTGATGCCGTTGACCCACATCCGCGGTCGATCGCTGCACGACAGCTTCGTGATCGTCGACGAGGCGCAGTCCCTGGAACGCAACGTCCTGCTCACGGTGCTGTCCCGGCTGGGAACGGGATCGCGCGTCGTGCTCACCCATGATGTCGCGCAGCGGGACAACCTGCGGGTGGGCCGGCATGACGGGGTAGCCGCGGTGATCGAGAAGCTCAAGGGGCATCCCCTGTTCGCCCACATCACCCTCACCCGGTCGGAGCGCTCACCGATCGCTGCGCTGGTCACCGAGATGCTGGAGGAGTACGCGCACTGACCAGTCGGCCGCTCTTCAAGAGCTACCAACCTGCGTGTGAGGTGCCTTGAAGAGCGGCCAACCTGAAATTTCTCACCGGTTTGGCAGACACCTCGGACGCAACCAGAGCCACGCCCGGAAAGGGATCGGAGAAAACGTCGAGGGCTTCGAGCATCTGCTGGACACAGCGGGACGCCTTCTCGTAGGACCTCTGCAGCCGGTGCCCCGTGCCGAGCCGCCGCATCGCCGAGGCATCGCTGCGGCGGTCAGCCAACTCGCGCAGAGATGTCAGGGCGTTGTCCAGGCGGGGCAACGCCTCGCCGATCGTGCCGATGGATCCAACGACCGGCGGGCGACCGGTACGGTCGCCCGGGCCCGCGCATGCCCTGAGGATCTCTTCGACGCCTTCCAGCGCCTCATCGAGGCGCAACGCACGGCGGCGCAGCTCGGTCGGAGCGTGCAGCGTCATCCCTTCCGCTGCGTCGTCTTCTGCGTCGTCTTTTGGGCCGCGCAGCGATCGTCGAGCGCCAGCGAGCATCAGTCCGCAGACGTGTCGCCAGTCGTCGTAGTATCCGCGGACGAGCAAGATTCTGGCGAGTCGCACGCCCAGCGCCCAGCCGAGCTGGCCCGACCCGACGGAGAAAGCTTGCTCGACGGCGCCCGCCGCGGCCGGCCATTCGATCTTGAACCAACCGCACGGGTCGGTGATCACAGCGTTGAGCGCCGCCTCGTCCGGTCGCCAGCAGATCCGGGCTTCGAGGGTCTCGGTGAAGGTGGAACTGGTCAGGTGTGAGGTCGCGCCTTCGGCCACCGCAAGCCAACCGCCGAACGCTCGATCCAGCGCAGCGCGCCGATCGGCTTCGCTCTCCTGGGCGGAGGCCAGCTCCCGGGCGTAGACGCGCAGCAGGTCATGGAAGCGGTAACGCAACTGTCCCGAAGCGCCGTGCCCGGCCACGTCGAGCAGATGCATATCGACCAGGGTTTCCACCAGCTCCTCGGTCCGCAACTGCGAGACGTCGAGCATGGCGGCGGCCACCCAGGGGGCGAAGTCGCGGACCTCGAGCAGCCCGAGGAGCCGGAAGGCGCGCCGAGCCATCACGTCGAGGCTCTGGTAGCTCAACGCGAGGCTGGCCCGGACGTCGAGATCTCCGAGCCGCAGCTTGTCCAGGCGGTGCCGCTCGTCGGCCAGCTCAGCCTGGAGGCGGGACAACGGCCAGTGGCGTCGACTACCCAGCCGCGCTCCCGCGACCCGCAGCGCCAACGGCAGGGAACCGCACAGCCGCACGATCTCCCTCGCCGCCGCGGGTTCGGTCGCGACCCGCCGAGGTCCGGCAAGCCGGGCCAGCAGCTCGACAGCCTGGTCCGCTTCAAAGATGTCCAGATCGATCAGCCGAGCGCCGGTCAGCCCGGCAAGCCGGGTCCGGCTGGTGACCAGCACCGCGCACCCGGGGGTGCCGGGCAGCAGCGGTCGCAGCTGAGCCTCGCACTCCGCATTGTCCAGCACGATGAGCAGCCGCCGGTCAGCCAGCCGGCTGCGATACAACGCGGCGCGTTCCTCCGCATCGTCGGGGACCGCCATCCGGTCCACCCCGAGCGAGCGCAGGAACCGGGCCAGCACGTCCGCCGGTGTGAGCGGGTCCGTTTGCCCTCGAAGGTCGACGAACAGCTGTCCGCCGGGATAATGGGCTCGCAGCCGGTGCGCGGCACGCACGGCCAGGGTGGTCTTACCCACCCCAGCCTTCCCGGTGATCGCGACGAGCACCGTTGCGACCCGATCTGCCGCGGCGGCCAGGTGCGCAACCGTCGCGAGCTGGGCCCGGCGCCCGGTGAAGTCGGTGATGTCGGCGGGCAGCTGCGCCGGCGTGATAAAGGGCGTGGTTGGAGCCCCCAACATCGGGTCGCCGGTCAGGATGGCGTGCTCCAGCCGCTGCAGCTCGTTGCCGGGCTCCAACCCGAGCTGCTCGACCAGAGCGTTCCGGGTGCGGTGGTAGACCTCCAGCGCTTCAGCCTGCCGACCGGCCTGGTACAGCGCGGTCATCAACAACCCCTGCAGCTGTTCCCGCATCGGGTGCCCGGCAGCCAGCTCGACGAGTTCGGGGATGATCGCATTGGCATGTCCGCAGGCGAGCTCAGCGCAATACAGCTGGGCGAGGCCAGCGAGCCGGCGCTCGGTCAGCCGGTCGGCCTCGGCGCGCACCAACGGTAGATCGGTGATATCGCTGAAGGGGGCCCCGCGCCACAACCGTAGCGCCGTGCGCAGTACCCCGACAGCACGCGCCGGTTCCTTGATGTCGGTACTGTCGGCGAGCGCGGACTCGAATCGCTCGGCGTCGAGCTCGCCGGGATGCACTCGCAGCGTGTAGCCGCCGTTCTCGAAGCAGAGCCGTTCCGGGTCACCCAGCACCCGGCGCAAGCGATGGACGTGCAGCTGCAGTTTCTTGGCCGCTCGAGGATCTCGCTCACCCGTCCACAGGGCATCAACCAGGACGTCTACCGGGACCGGCGTGTTCGCCCGGGTGAGCAGGACGCCGAGAAGCATGCGGGGCATAGGCGCGGAGAGTTGGATCGGCTGGTCGCCCTGCCGGGCCCGCAGCGGGCCGAGAACCTCGAAGTCCATTCCGCCACCCCGCTCCGCCGCTTCGGCCCCCAGACTGGCACCGAGTGTAGCGACATGCTGTCGCTTGGTAACCGGACGTTCCCCCAAACGGGGGCCTGTCGCGGGTCGACCGCTCACGACGACCACCATTTGGTGACGTCAGGGGCCTGTGATGCATCGGTGGGTGAACAGCGCCAAGCGGACGGAAAGCGGACGGAAAGCGGCAGAACCTAGCGTGGTCCTCGCAACCAACACGGATCCCAGGAGACGGTCGGAGCGGGGGACTGGGATTCCCACGAGTCGAGTGAGAGAGGGGCTTTCTTGATGTCTTGGACCTCCGCACGGGTGGCCGGTTCGATACTAGCTGCGACCACAGCCACACTCACGTTCGCCGCGCCGGCAAGCGCAGAAGCGCCGACACCATCACCGAAGAATCCAGGGGTGGGGGCTTCCACGATGGTGTCCTGTGGCCTCAGCTACCCGGCCAAGGACAACAGCAACTGGGTACACTTCCCCGCCAATACTGTGACTTTGCGCAGCGGCCCCAGCAACTCATGCATCCAAACCGGCCAAGGTCTGCACGACCAGCGCGCTCAGTATCTCTGCTACACCCCGGGAGACGGCGGCACCTGGACCGAAGTGCGCAATACGGCCACCGGTGACCAGGGTTGGGTTCGGGACGATCAGTTGGCCGGCTACGGCAGCAGCGTGCGCTGTGAAGACAATCCACCGCCAGCGTCTGTCAATTGAGCGGGTTGGCGTGGGGGCGGTCCCGGTGCTTGTATAACGCGCCGGGCAGCCCCACAACGTAGTGGAGGGACACCTCACTCGCCCGAGTGCTGGAGACAGATCACTATAGTTAACGCGGTTTGTTTCCAGAACGCGGGGAAAGGGCCATGCCCAGCACGTCGAGGGCGTTGTCGAGCTGCTCGGGGGTGACGGTGCCGTTGTCGAGGTGACCACGTGCGCGCACGACATCGGCAATGCTGCGCTGCTCTAGTTGCGCTTGCTTAGCGATGGAGGCCGCTTCCTCGTAGCCGAGGTAGCGGTTGAGTGAGGTCACGACCGCGGGGGAGGACTCGGCGTACCCGCGGCAGCGCGCCACGTCGGCCTGCGCGCCTTCGACGACCTTGTCGGCGAGCAACCGGGCGGCCGCGGCGAGCAGCCGGGCCGACTCCAGCACGTTGCGCGCCATCACCGGCATCATCACGTTGAGCTCCAGGTTGCCCTGCGAGCCGGCGAATGCCACGCACGCGTCGTTGCCGATCACCTGCGCGGCGACCATCATCGTCGCCTCGCAGATCACCGGGTTGACCTTGCCCGGCATGATCGAGGAGCCGGGTTGCAGATCGGGTAGCCGCAGCTCGGCCAACCCGGTGCGGGGTCCCGAACCCAGCCACCGGATGTCGTTGGCAATCTTGAAAAGCGACACCGCGACGGTGCGCAGCGCGCCGGAGCACTCCACCAGGCCGTCCCGGGCAGCCTGCGCCTCGATGTGGTCGCGGGCCTCGGTGAGCACGTCGAGACCGGTGGCGCCGCGTAGCTGTTCGACGACGGCGGCAGCAAAACCCGCCGGAGTGTTCAGGCCGGTGCCCACCGCGGTGCCCCCGATGGGCAGCTCGCCCAGCCGGGGCAGGCAGCTCGCCAGCCGCTCGACGCCGTAGCGGGCCTGCGCCGCCCACCCGCCCGCCTCCTGCCCGAGCGTGATCGGCACCGCGTCCATCAGGTGGGTGCGACCCGCCTTGACCACCTCACCCCAGTCGTTCGACTTCCGGGTCAGCGCCGAGGCCAAGTGCACCAGCGCGGGCATCACGTCCTGCGCGATCGCCTCGGTGGCGGCGAGATGGATGGTGGTCGGGAACACGTCGTTGGACGACTGTGACGCATTGACGTGGTCATTGGGATGCACGTCACAGCCGGTCGCCCGACCCGCCAGCGTGGCGATCACCTCATTGGCGTTCATGTTCGAGCTGGTGCCCGAGCCGGTCTGAAACACGTCGACGGGGAACTGCGCGTCATGCTCGCCGGCCGCCACCTCATCGGCGGCCGATGCGATCGCCTCAGCCAGCGCCGGGTCGAGCACCCCCAGTTTGGCGTTCACCCGCGCGCACGCGGCTTTGACCAACCCCAGCGCGCGGATCTGGGAGCGTTCCAGGCCGCGCCCGGAAATCGGGAAATTCTCCACGGCGCGCTGTGTCTGCGCGCGGTATAGGGCGTCGACCGGAACCGCGACCTCCCCCATGGTGTCGCGTTCGATCCGGTGCTTCTGGGTCATACGTGCGGTGCGCGCGGTAGTTGATCGAAGTCCACCGCAGCATAGTTCCGCAGCTTGGTGAGCTGGTGGTAGCTATCAATCATCCGCACTGTGCCGGACTTCGAGCGCATCACGATGGACTGCGTGCGGCATCCTCCTGCGTGATAGGTCACCCCGCGAAGCAGTTCCCCGTCGGTGATCCCGGTGGCGCAGAAGAACACGTTGTCGCCGCGGACCAAATCCTCGGTGGTGAGGATCCGGTCCAGGTCGTGCCCGGCGTCCAACGCCGCGCGGCGCTCGTCGTCGTCCCGGGGACACAGCCGGCCCTGGATAGCTCCTCCCATGCAGCGCAGCGCGGCTGCGGTGATGATTCCCTCCGGGGTGCCGCCGATGCCGATCAGCAGGTCCACCCCGGTGCCCGGGCGGGCCGCGGCGATCGCGCCGGCGACGTCCCCATCGGTGATGAAGGTGATCCGGGCACCCGCCTCGCGGACCTGGCGGGCCAGCTCATCGTGCCGCGGCCGTTCGAGGATGCATACCGTGATGTCGGAGATATCCAGCTGCTTCGCCCTGGCTACCCGCTTGATGTTCTCGGCCACCGGCGCGGAGATGTCGATGACGTCGGCCGCCTCCGGTCCGGTGGCGATCTTCTCCATGTAGAAGACCGCCGAGGGATCGAACATCGTGCCCCGCTCGGACACCGCGAGCACCGCCAGCGCGTTGGGCATTCCCTTGGCCATCAGCGTGGTGCCGTCGATCGGATCGACCGCGACATCGCACTCCGGCCCTTGCCCGTTGCCGACCTCCTCGCCGTTGAACAGCATCGGCGCTTCGTCCTTCTCCCCCTCACCGATCACCACAACACCGCGCATCGACACCGTGCCGACCAGCTTGCGCATGGCGTCCACCGCCGCCCCGTCACCGCCGTTTTTATCGCCGCGGCCAACCCATCGGCCGGCGGCCATCGCGGCGGCCTCGGTGACCCGTACCAGCTCCATCGCCAGGTTGCGGTCCGGCTCCTCCTGCTTCGGATTCTGCTGCGGAGTCGACAAAGTACTCATAAGCCCTCCCGAATGGCGTGCCGGCGTTATTGGATTGTGCCCCCAAAAAATGTGAACCCCTACAATCCTGCCAGATCCTTATTTTGTGAGGGGTTGCGTACCAGGCTGCTGCTCGCGGGCGGCGATCACCGATTCGATCCGTTCCCGGGCGCCGGCGAGGTGCCGCTCGCAGACCGCGGCGAGCTGCTCGCCGCGCTCCCACAGCGCCAGCGAGTCCTCCAGGCTCAGCCCGCCGGCTTCCAAGGCGCGCACCACTTCGGCCAGCTCGTCTCGGGCGGCCTCGTAGCCCAGTGTCGTCGGGTCTTGGGTTGCTCGGTCTTGGGTCGCCGGGTCTTGGGTGGTTCGGTCTTGATCAGGCACCGGTCACCACCGCTTGCAGGGCTCCATCCGATAGCCGCACGCGCAGTTCGGCGCCCTCGGATGCGTCGGCCACCGATCGAAGCACTGCACCGCTAGCCTGCTGGACCACGGCGTATCCGCGGGCCAGCGTGGCAGCCGGTCCGAGGGTGGTCAAGCGTGCCGAGGTGTGCTCGAGCCCTTGCTGTGCCGCTCGCATCCCGCCGAGCATGGCCCGGTCGGCGCGAGCGCGCAGGTCAACCACGGTCTGGCCGCGCTCGTGCAATAGACGGTTCGGATCGGCCACCACCGGGCGACTTCGCAGTGCATCGAGCAGACGCCGCTCCCGGTCCACCCAGCCGTACAGCGCGCGATGGCAGCGGTTGCGCAGCTGGTGCAGCGCGGCGGTCTCCTCCGCGACGTCGGGCACCACGCACTTGCCGGCATCGGTCGGGGTCGAGCAGCGCTTGTCCGCGACGTGATCTATCAGGGGGGTGTCCGGCTCGTGCCCGATCGCCGAGACCACCGGGGTGATGCATCGTGATACCGCCCGGCACAGCGCCTCGTCGGAGAACGGCAACAGGTCCTCCACGCTGCCCCCACCCCGGGCCAGCACGATGACATCCACCGCGGGGTCAGCGTCGAGCACGGTGAGTGCGTCGATGATCTGACCCACTGCGAGTGGGCCCTGCACCGCCACGTTGCGCACCTGAAACCGCACCGCGGGCCAGCGGGCCGTGGCGTTGCTGAGCACGTCGCGTTCGGCCGCGCTGGCCCGACCGGTGACCAGCCCCACGCAGCCGGGTAGCAACGGCAGCCGTCGCTTGCGTCGCGGATCGAACAGGCCCTCGGCATCCAGCAGCCTGCGGAGCCGCTCGATGCGGGCCAGCAGCTCGCCGATGCCGACCGCCCGGATCTCGTCGACGCGCAGGCTCAGCGTGCTGCGGCTCAGGTGCAACGACGGCTTGCCGTGCACCACGACCCGGCAGCCATCCACCAGCGGCGGTTGCCGGTCGCGCACTAACCCGACCGCGCAGGTCAGGGTCAGGGACACGTCGGCTACCGGATCGCGCAGCGTGAGAAACGCGGTACCGGTGCCAGGCTTGGCGCTGATTTGGGTGATCTGCCCTTCAACCCAGACTGCGCCCAACCGATCGATCCATGCCGCGATCTTGCGGGCGACGGTGCGCACCGGCCAGGGTGCCTCCGCTGTCGTGGCGGGTTCGGTCACTTCGGCGGTATCGGTCACTGTGATTCTGTTGTTTGGGAGCGGACCGTGGCGATCCGGTTCGACAGCAGGGTGACGAACGCGGGACGATCCTGGTGGACGTGTTCGTACTCCAGCATCTCCGCAAGCTGGGACAGCGACAGCTCCCGCAGCTTGCCGCGCAACTGGGCCAACGACAGCTCGTCGTAGCCGGTCAGCACCGGCGCGGTCAGGCTGGCCTCGGGCCTCGCGGTGGTGGTGCTTGCGCGCGGAGGCGTCAGGGCATGGGCTACGTCGGCCTCGTCGAATTCCCCGGCCACTGGGCCGCTGCCCGGAGCTGGTGCTGTCCCAGCGTCGGCTTCACGACGGGGCTGGTCGTCCTCGTCGAACGTGGCCCACGACGGGGTGTCCTCGACTGGACGGAACAGCGAAAACACCTCGTCGCCCTTGATCGCCAGCTCGGTGACCCGTTGCTGCACCCGCATCCCGGCCTGTACGGCACGGCTGGCGGCCGTAACAGGGAGCTCGGCGAGTTGCTCAGGCAGCTTGCGGGCCTGTTCCACAGCGGTGAGCGCCAGGCCCACGGCAACACGGACGGGCAGGGGTAGGTGGCTCATGGTTGTCAAGCCTGCCCCAGCCACCAGCCCTATGCCTACCCGGGTGTGAGGCCAGTTTGCCTCCAGGCCTGCTTTGCCACGCCCGTAGGGTAGAGATTATGACCAAGCGTGTGCTGCTGGCCAAACCCCGCGGCTACTGTGCCGGGGTCGACCGTGCAGTGGTCACCGTAGAGGAGGCCCTCGAGGCGCACGGGGCGCCGGTGTACGTGCGCAAGGAGATCGTGCATAACCGGCACGTGGTGGAGACCCTTCAGGACCGCGGGGTGGTCTTCGTCGATGAGGCCGATGAGGTGCCCGCGGGCGCCATCGTGGTCTTCTCCGCACACGGCGTGTCCCCGGCGGTGCACGAGCAGGCCGCGGTACGTGGCCTGCGCACGATTGACGCCACCTGCCCGCTGGTGACCAAGGTGCATCAGGAGGTCAAGCGGTTCGCCCGCGACGGCTACGACATCCTGCTGATCGGTCACGAGGGTCATGAGGAGGTCGAGGGCACCGCGGGGGAGGCACCCCAGCACGTTCAGCTCGTCGACGGGCCGGGCGCGGTGGATTCGGTGACCGTGCGAGACCCGTCGCGGGTGGTGTGGCTGTCCCAGACGACGCTGTCGGTGGACGAGACCATGCGAACGGTAGCTCGACTGCGGCAACGGTTCCCCGAGCTGACCGACCCGCCCAGTGACGACATCTGCTACGCCACACAGAATCGGCAAGTGGCTGTGAAGGCGATGGCGGCGCAGTGCGACCTGGTCCTGGTCGTGGGCTCGCGGAACTCGTCGAACTCGGTGCGGTTGGTGGAGGTCGCATTGGGTGCCGGTGCGCGGCTGGCGTACCTGGTGGATTATGCGCGGGAAATCGATCCCGCGTGGCTGGACGGGGTGCACACCGTCGGTGTCACCAGCGGTGCTTCGGTGCCCGAGGTGCTGGTGCAGGGCGTGCTGGACTTTCTGACCGAACATGGGTACGCCGACGTCGAAGAGATCATCACCGCGGAAGAGAAGCTGGTGTTCTCGCTACCGCGCGAACTCAAGTACTCGATCTGACGGTCCCGCGCCCTGGCGATCAGAGATCATGGCGCGAGGTCGGACGTCGTTGGGTGATCAATCGCAGCATGCCGATAGCGAGGGTGATCCCGGTGGTGATCGCCATGGCGGGGAAGCCGTTGATCAAGGGGGTGCCGACCGCGAGCGCGGTGGCGACCATGCCCCCGCCGGTGGGATGCGAGCCGATGGCCGCGATAACGCCCGGCACTGTCACCGCCAGGATCAGCGGAGGCTGCACCATCGGACCGAACAGACCTTTGCGCTGCACCACCACCACGGCAAGCAGGCAACCGAGGAAATAGCAGACCTCGAACACGGTACCCAGCCGGTTGAGCCGTTCCATATCCGCGAACGCCCCAACCGCGGCGAGCCCGAGAGCGCAGAAGGCAGCCGCCCACCAGGGCACTCCGACACCATCGGGCAGCAAAGCGCGATCGTCCCGAGACCCGCGCTGGGCGGTGCTTCGGGCCCGGGTCCCCGTCACTCGTTCACACTAGACCGCTGCTCATCCTCGCCCCGCGCCTGGTGCAGCGTCTCGTTGACCCACTCCCAGCTCTCGGGACTCAGCTCGCCGCCGGAGTCTGGCTCGCCCTGGCAGTCCGGTTTACGTTGTCCCGTCTCCAACGCGATGAGCGAGTCCGTCGCCGACGCGACGAGTTCCACCGCCTGCACTACGCGGGGACTGCGTTCCACCTGCTCGGGCGGGTCGAGCGTTTCGGTGACCACGCCGAGCTCACCGAAGCGTCGGGCAGTGACCAGTACCCGCGACTCCAGCGACGTGACCGTGCGGTTGTAGGCCTCGACCGCGCCACCGAGTTGCTTGCCCAGCCGCGCCACGTGGCCGCCCATAGTGGCCAGCCGGGAGTGCAGCTCACGGCCCAGCTCATGCACCCGCGCGGCGTTGCGCGCCAGCGACTCCTGCCGCCAGGTGTAGGCGACCGTCCGCAGCAACGCGATCAGTGTGGTCGGAGTGGCGATCACGACGTGGCGCTCGAAGGCGTGCTCGAGCAACGCTGGATCGGACTGCAGCGCTGCCTCGAGGAACGGGTCGCCCGGAACGAACAACACCACGAACTCCGGAGTGGCTTCGAAGCGCTGCCAGTAGGACTTGTGTGCCAGCGAATCGACGTGTGCGCGCAGGTGCCGCGCGTGCGCGGCCAGCCGGTCGGCCCGGCGATCCGGGTCGGTGGCCTCGACGGCCTCCAGGTAGGCCCCGAAGGGCACTTTGGCGTCCAACACGATGACCTTGTCACCGGCCAGGTGCACCACCAGGTCAGGGCGGACCAAGGCGTCGTCGTCGCCGCTGGCGTCAGTGGCGGTGACCTGACGGGAGAAGTCGCAGTGTTCGACCATGCCGGCCAGCTCCACGATCCGCTCCAGCTGCAGCTCGCCCCACCGGCCGCGGACCTGGGGGGCGCGTAGCGCGGTGACCAGCTGCCGGGTCTCGTTTTGGAGCTGTTCAGACGTGCGATGCATCGCACCGACCTGCTCGCGCAATCCCGCGTAGGCGGCTTCGCGTTCCTTTTCCACGGTGCGCAGTTGACCGTCGAGCCGGTGCAGGCTCTGGGTAATCGGGTCGAGCAGCGCCGTGATGGCCTGCTGGCGCTGGGTGGCGTCGCCGTCCGACTTGGCCGACATGGCTGCTGTGACCTTCGCGAACTGTGCCTCGGCGAGCTGGACGAACGCCTCGTTGTTGCGTGACAGCGCCTCAGCTGACAGTGCCTGAAAGCTGTCCTTGAGCTCGGCCTCGCGGTGGGTGAGCACACGTTCCCGGTCAGCCGCGGCGACCCGCTCGGCGTCGAGCGCGGCACGCAGGCCGGCCAGTTCGGCCTGCGCTGTCGCAACTCGCCCCCCGGCTTCCTCGGCACGCTGGTGGTACTGCTCGGCCCGCGCCCTCTCGGTGTCCCTGGCGGCTGCGGCACTCTCGCCCTCCCGGCGGGCCGCGACGAGCTCGGCCTCGACGGCGGCCCTGGCGGCGTCCGCGGTCCGGCCCGCTTCGGCCAACCCGACCCGGCGAAGCGCGGCGGCCACCAGCCAGCTGACCGCAGCGCCGACCGTCAACCCGACAACCAAGATGAGCAACAGTGCGTAATCCATAAGTCACAGAGTGCAGCACCCCTCCGACAGTGCCGGCAAGGCGCGCCGCCTCCAGCGCATCGCGCGGGCGCAGCGGGGTAAAGGAGCCCCCGCTAGCCCCGCTGAGCCCGCTGGATGCGGGCAACCGGGTCGGGTGCCTAGACTTGACGTCCTGTGAGCCTCACCCTCGGCATTGTCGGCCTGCCCAACGTTGGCAAGTCCACCTTATTCAACGCGCTGACCCGCAACAACGTCCTCGCGGCGAACTACGCTTTCGCCACCATCGAGCCCAATGTCGGGGTGGTGCCGCTACCCGACGAACGTCTTAGGCAGTTAGCCGAGGTCTTCGACAGCGTCAAGGTGGTACCGGCGACGGTGTCGTTCGTCGACATCGCGGGCATCGTCGCGGGCGCCTCGGAGGGCGCTGGGCTGGGCAACAAGTTCCTCGCCAACATCCGTGAGGCGAACGCGATCTGCCAGGTGGTGCGGGTTTTCGATGACCCCGACGTGCTGCACGTCGACGGGCGCGTCGACCCGGCCGATGACATCGTCACCGTCGAGACCGAGTTGGTGTTGGCCGACCTGCAAACGGTGGACCGCGCGTTGCCCCGGTTGGAGAAGGAGGCCCGCACTTACCCCCGAGAACGGCGCGCCGCGCTGACCGCAGCGCAGGCCGCGAGGGAAGTGCTCGACTCCGGGCGGACCCTGTTCGCCGCCCGCACTGGGCTCGATGTCAACGCGCTCGCTGAGCTCAGCCTGCTGACCGGCAAGCCGTTTTTGTATGTCTTCAACGCCGACGAAGGCGTGCTCGCCGACGCGGAGCGGCAGACGGAGCTGCGCAAGCTGGTCGCCCCCGCCGATGCGGTGTTCCTCGACGCCAAGGTGGAATCTGAGCTGCTCGAACTGGACCCGGAGTCCGCTCGAGAGTTGCTGGATTCGATCGGGCAGCCTGAGCCGGGGCTGCACGCGTTGGCCCGCGCCGGTTTTCACACTCTGGGCCTGCAGACGTTCCTCACAGCGGGGCCCAAGGAATCCCGAGCGTGGACGATCCGCGCCGGCGCCACCGCTCCCGAAGCCGCCGGAGTGATTCACAGCGACTTCCAGCGCGGGTTCATCAAGGCCGAGATCGTGTCCTACGACGACCTGATCGCGGCCGGATCCATGGCGCAGGCCCGGGCCGCCGGGAAGGTCCGGATGGAGGGCAAGGACTACCAAATGACCGACGGCGACGTGGTCGATTTCCGCTTCAACGTGTAGTAGAGCGCGTTTATGCAGGTCACAGTGTTGTCACCGGCTCTATGTCCGCAGGGCCCGCAGGGGCCGCAGCGGCCGAGAGCACCGACGCCATCAGTTCGGCCGCAGCGGTGCGAGTCCGGTCCTCCGCGGTGGGCCACAGGTGTAACGGCACCGTCGGTTATTGGAACTCTCGGAATGGCGGCACGGGTGCGGGCCAGTCTTCATTTCGTGGTTCGTCGTGAGGGTTGGGTTCGGCGGCTGATGTCTGCGGCGTAGGTCATCCAGTCTCCGGCTGAGGCGCGTTGCCAGGCGATGGCGACGTCGATGTGGATGCCGAGCATGCGGGCGAGTAGGGCGGCGGGGAGTTCGGTGGCGAGTTGGAACAGCGCGGTGGAACGTGCTTGACCTGGTTGGATTCCGAGGTCTTTGAGGTGTTGTCCCCAGGTGGGTGGCGCTGATCGGGTGGCCGGGTTGTCCGCCGGGAAACAGCCAGGTGAGGGGTGGCCGGCGCCGGTGGTGGCGTGGCCGCGTTTGCCGTCGAGGAGTTGCTGGGTGAGTTCGGCGACGGGGTCAGGCAGGGGTGATGGGTGTCGATCCGGGCCGGAGTGCCACCGTGGTGTCGGTGATGGTGACGTTGTCGGTGGTCAGGCGGCTGATTCGAGCGACGGGGTCTCAGCACCCCGTAGTTCTGGCCGATCTCGCGGTGGAACTCCTACCTGCCGAGCACGCCGATCACACCTATGGACTACCACTATTTTCCTCGAAAGTTCATGATCAACTAGACGCGAAGATCACCGTCACGAACTAACAATATATTTCGTCCGCAGACTTTTATGATCAACATCTGAAGACTAGCGATGTGGGGACGGGCGCCAAAACCGGCGGATGAGTACCGGGCGCTGTAACTCCGGGGCTGTCTGCGGCGATGAATAGTCAGAGGGGAAATACGGCAGGAGGCGCACGTGTCTTGGTGCAGAGATCGGAAGGTCCGTGAAGTTGTTGATGGCAACAGCTTCAACCACGGTGCGATAGCACTGGGCGTGAAGCGATGACCACCGCCGAAAAACATGCCATCGAAGACGCCATTTGGGACCTTCGTCACGATTACACTCCTGCCGCGCTCGCGGTGCTGTTGCACCTACAGAAGCAAAGTCACCTGACCCACGGTGTCGTGGTGCCGATGGCGCGAGAGGAGCAGCGGTGAGCTACGACCTTTCCCTCATGATCGACGCTGGTGGCGCCACCCTCTGAAATGCACGTTTGAGATCGACGAATCGAAGATCATGAGGACGGTGCGTTGACGGAGAGTACGCAGACCATCACTGAGCCATGAACATGCTGCGCCATCGGATGTATACGGGATATTCAGGCACGTTTCACGTTCCCTCACGATCAATTATTGCAAGCTTCACTGCTATCACCCCTGAGGAAACCGTCACGTAAGAGCAGGTACCCACCTCTAGAAGGTCACAATGATCTCCCTCGAAGCCACCGCCATCGTCGAGACTAGATGGCTCGTCACCTACCCCGACCAACCGTGCGACATCGCGCACAGTCAAGCTAGCGCCGACTACTACCTTAGCCATGGTGGTACCGCGGTGCACGTCCAGACCATCGTCCGGCACGACAACGGCCACAGAGGCTTATGCAAAACCCTCCTTGAAGAAGTACAGGCCGATAGCGGCCCG
>JRHI01000265.1_pt1 | contig 59626 bp, 53 predicted proteins | sample 215371 | NCBI WGS metagenome assembly JRHI01 (sample SAMN02929681, study PRJNA255918) | sediment metagenome | biome: cave system; feature: Ice Cave; material: Sediment; isolation source: sediment from deep within a dark volcanic ice cave with no known source of... ...
CGATCAAGGTGACTTTTCGGCGGGCAGAGCGCTGCATCAGGAGAGCCTGGCGATAATGCGTGATATGGGAGATCGGAAAGGCATCGCAAACTCGGTCAACAACCTGGGAAATGTGGCCTTCGATCAGGGGGATTTCTTCCTGTCGCGGACACTGTACGAGGAGAGCCTCGCGATCGCGCGAGAACTTGGCGATCGGGAGGGCGTCGCTCGCGTGCTCGGCAACTTGGGGAATGTGGCGAAACATGAGGGCGATTTGCTCTCCGCGCGGGCGTTGCACGAGGAGAGCCTGGCGATCAAGCGCGAACTCGGATATCGGCAGCGCATCGCCAGCTCGCTCAATAGCCTGGCCGATCTCGATTTGGATCAGGGCGATCTTGCATCCGCCCAGGCGCTGTACCGCGAGGCCCTGGCGATCGGGCGCGAGCTCGGAGAAAGGTTGCGGATCGCCTTTTCGCTCGAGGGACTCGCCGCGGTGTCCGATCTTCTGGGCCGGGCGCCCCGCGCGGCCCGCATCTGGGGCGCGGCGGAGCGATTGCGCACGGAGTCGGGATCGCCGCTGCCGCCCAAGGATCGTCCCGTCTACGACCGCCGCGTGGCCGCGGCTCGCGCGGCGTTGGGAGATGACGCCGCCTTCGACCGCGCCTGGCAGGAAGGCCGTGCCTTGACGCTCGAGCACGCGATAGAGCTCGCTTTGGAGGAAACCGTCGAGCGGCCGACGGCGTTGTAGTTGCGCAACACCCAAGCGACGGCGTGCTCAGCGGTGCTTGAAGTCAGGCTTGCGCTTGTCGATGAACGCGCGCATGCCTTCCTTCTGGTCGTCCAGCGCGAACGTGGAGTGAAATTCGCGCCGTTCGAACAGTAAACCGTCCGCCAGCGACGACTCGTAGGCGCGGTTGATCGCCTCCTTGATCTTGAGCACTACCGGCAGCGAAAAGCCGGCGATTCGAGTCGCGACCGCGAGCGCTTCGTCGAGCAGCTTGTCCGCGGGAACGACGCGCGCGACCAAGCCCGAACGCTCCGCCTCGGCGGCGTCGATCATGCGTCCGGTCAGGCACCAGTCCATGGCTTTTGCCTTGCCGACCGCTCGCGGCAGTCGCTGCGTGCCGCCCATTCCGGGCATGGTGCCGATGGTGATCTCCGGCTGGCCGAATTTCGCCGTGTCGGCGGCAATGATCATGTCGCACGTCATCGCCAATTCGCATCCGCCGCCGAGTGCGTATCCGGCGACCGCGGCGATCACCGGCTTGCGCGTGTGCTTCACCGATTCCCAGGCCATGATGTAGTTGTCGGCATAGACTTTCTGATAGCTCCAGTCGGCCATCGCGCCGATGTCCGCGCCTGCCGCAAACGCCTTGTCGTTGCCGGTGAGCACGATGGCGCCGATGTTCGGATCCGCGTCGAATGCACCGAGCGCCACACCCAGCTCCGCGGCGAGCGCATCGTTGAGCGCGTTCATGCGCTGCGGCCGATTCAGGCGAACGATGCCGACGCGGCCCTGGGTTTCGACGAGGATGTTTTCGTAGGATGGATTCATGGCGGTTCCGGGGATGGCTAGCGCTGATGAGGAGTGAAGTTCTTCGACAATCCTTCCCAGCAGCGGAAATACTCGTGCTGGAGCTGCGCCGATTCCAGCGCGAAGCGGGTTGGCCGAATGACCGCCCGCGTCTCGAACATGAACGCCATGGTGTCGGAGATGCGCTGTCCCTTCGAGACGTCCGCCTTCGACGCCTTGTCGAAGGTCTCCGCGTCCGGCCCGTGCCCGCTCATGCAGTTGTGCAGGCTCGCGCCGCCTGGCAAAAATCCTTCCGCCTTGGCGTCGTATGCGCCGTGAATCAGACCCATGAACTCGCTCGCGACATTGCGGTGGAACCACGGCGGGCGGAAGGTGTGCTCCATGACCAGCCAGCGCGGTGGAAAGATCACGAAGTCCAGCGTGTCGACGCCAGGAGTGTCGCTCTGCGCTTGCAACACCAGAAATATCGATGGGTCGGGGTGATCGTAGCTGACCGAGCCGATAGCGTTGAATTTGCGCAGATCGTATTTGTACGGCGCGTAGTTGCCGTGCCACGCCACCACGTCGAGCGGCGAGTGTCCGATCTTCGAGCTCCAGAGATTGCCCATGAACTTCGCGACTAACTCGAAGCTTCCGTCTTGGTCCTCGTACCACGCCTGCGGCGTCAAGAAGTCACGGGGATTGGCCAGTCCGTTGGAGCCGATCGGCCCTAGGTCGGGCAGCCGCAGCAACGCGCCGTAATTCTCGCAGACGTATCCACGGGCGTTGGCGTCGAGCAGCTCGACGCGAAAGCGGATGCCCCGCGGGATAACGACGATCTCCCCGGGCTCGACGTCGATGCGTCCGAGCTCGGTCGCAAAACGGAGCCGCCCCTGCTGCGGGACTATCAACAGCTCGCCGTCGGCGTCGTAAAAAAAGCGATCGGTCATCGACGCGTTGGCGGTATACATGTGGATGCCGCAGCCGCTCTGCGCCGCGGGATCGCCATTGCCGGCCATGGTCACCAGGCCATCGACAAAATCGGTCGGGGTCTGCGGCATCGGCAGCGGATCCCAGCGCAGCTGATTCGGCGGCGTGGGCACCTCGTCGAATCGACTCACGATGCGCGCGTTGTCGAGCTCGCGAAACGGTTGATGCATCGCGGCGGGCCGAATGCGGTACAGCCACGAGCGGCGGTTGGCGCCGCGTGGCGCTGTAAACGCCGTGCCCGATAGCTGCTCTGCGTAGAGACCATACGGTGCGCGCTGCGGCGAGTTCTGCCCGACGGGAAGCGCGCCCGTCAGCGCTTCGGTCGCGAATTCGTTGCCGAATCCGGACTGATAGCTCAACGCCGCGCTTTGCTCCGCGCGAGACGACGCGCCGCTTTTGCGGCCGGTGGTACTGGTTGTCATCCCGCTCTCATTTGTTGTCACCTTAGGTCGTCACCTGAGGTCGTCACCTGAGGATGTCACCCGAGTTCGGCCTCGCGTGCTCCGCCGGCTTGCGCTTCCGGCGCGATGTCCTGTCGCGCCGCTCGCATCGCATCGCGCAGGACCGCAAGGTCGCCCACGTGGTTGGCGAGCAACAGTATCAGCTTGGCGTTGACCAGCGCGCTCTGCTGCTCCGAAAGATCGCGGTGCATGTCGACCAGCTCCTGATAGAAGTCGTCCGGCGCCGGAATATTCGGCTGCGTGTTCAGCATACTGAGCAGCGAATTGAGCGGCGTCCCGGGGAGCGCATGCGCTGTCATGCCGCCACCCTCGTCTCGATGTAGGCTTGGCCTGTGGCACGCGCGATCGCCGCGCGCACCGAGGGCAGCTCGAAGCTGCGCCAGCGGGCGCACAGGTGCTGGTCCGGCCGGAACAGATAACACGTCCCCGGCTTTCCGTCATAGCGTGCCACCAAAAGGCGCTCGCTGTCGTCGATCCTGGATGCACCCGCCACGGGCTTGCCGCCGACCTGCACCACGTTGCACGAATTGGCATCGTCGGCCAATGCCTCTATTGCGTCTGCCGGCGCCGAAGCGTCGAACATCAGCAGCGTAAATCCTCCCTCCAGATACGAGAGCAGCCAGCCGCCGCGCGGCCCTTCGACGGGAGCATCGACCGCCGGTCCGCCAAGCGGTACCGCACCTGCAAACGACTCTCCGGCAGAGTCGATGGTGGTGAGCGGAGACGCGTCGAGGTTGGTCGGCAGCGACAAGCGGCCGCTGTTGACGAGCCGACGCGCGAAGGCGTGATGCTTGGCGAGCAGCAGCGCGGCGTCGCGAAACGCCCTGCTCGCCTCGCTCTTGGGCGTGATGAAGTCGGTGCTTCGCGTCGAGTGCCTGATATTCTCGTCGGCCGCGAACGTGCGCTCAGTGTCGTAACTGTCCAGAAGCGATTGCGGCGCCTGTCCGGCCATCACCAACTCCAGCTTCCAGATCAGATTGTCGACGTCCTGGATGCCGCTGTTCGCGCCGCGCGCCCCGAATGGGGAAACCAGGTGCGCGGCGTCGCCCACGAACAACGCGCGGCCATGGCGAAACGAGCGCATGCGCCGGCACTGGAAGGTATACACACTGGCCCACTCGATTTCGAATTCAGCCTCGTCCCCGAGCATGGCGCGCAAGCGCGGCATGATCTTCTCGGGCTTCTTTTCCTCGTCGGGATCGGCATCGGGGCCGAGTTGAAAATCGACGCGCCAGACATTGTCCGCCTGCCGGTGCAGCAGCGCCGATTGATGGCGGTGAAAGGGAGGGTCGAACCAGAACCACCGCTCGCTCGGAAAATCCGAGTGCATCAGCACGTCGGCGATCAGAAAGCGATCGCGGAACGCCTGACCCTCGCTTTCCAGGCCAAGCATGCCGCGGACCGGGCTACGCGCGCCGTCGGCGACGATCAGCCAATCGGCGTGGAGGGTGTATTCCCCCGCTGGCGCGGCGACGCGGATTGCGACACGATCGGCATGCTGGGTCACCCCAACGACCTTGTTTTGCCAGCGCAGCTCGGCCTGAGGCAGAGCCAGGCAGCGCTCGACCAGAAACTGCTCCACCCAGTACTGCTGCAGATTGATGAACGCGGGCCGACGGTGGCCGGCTTCCGGCTGCAGGTTGAATTGGTAGATTTGCTCGTCCCTGAAAAAGACCCTGCCCACGTTCCATTCGACGCCCTTGCCGACGATCCGATCCCCGCATCCCAGCCGGTCGAGAATCTCCAGCGTGCGCTTGGCCCAGCAGATGGCGCGCGAACCGACGCTGACAGTGTTGTCTTCATCGAGCACCACCACGTCGATACCGCGCAGCGCGAGATCGATCGCCGCGCAAAGGCCGACTGGGCCGGCGCCGGCGACGACCACCGGCCAATGATGCGGAGTGCCGCCCGGCTCGGTCGGCGCAGCGCAGGAATAGATCGGGTTGGTGTACGTCTTCACCGAACAAGCACCGCGGATTAACCTTCCAGCGACTCCCACATCGCCTTGTCGCGCTCCGCGGTCCAGATGCGCGGATCGCGATATTGTGTCGCTTCGTCGTACGCCCGAGTCACGTCGAACGGCAGGCAATGGTCGAAAATGACCCATTGTCCGAATTTTGGCTTGAGCATCGCGTACGTTTCCTTGTAAACAGTGCGCAGATCGTTTCCTGCCGCCGCGCTTTGCTTCACGGCGCTGAACATTTCACTGACGAATGCGCGCGTGCCCTCGACACCCGCCTTGACCTGGACCGGATTCATCAGCGATGCGCCTCGCCCCGGCACCAGCTTCAGCGGCTGGAGGTCGGTGATGGCGTCGAGCGTCGCCGGCCAGTCGGTCAGATACGCGTCGCCGGTGTAGGGCGTGGCGCCATATTCCACCAGATCGCCGGAGAAAAGTATCCGTTCCTGCGGCAGCCAGACGACCGTGTCGCCCTTGGTGTGGCCGCGTCCGAGCTGCATGATCTCGACCTGCAGCTTGCCGAGCCACAGCGTCAAGTGCTTTTCGAACACCAGCGTCGGCCACGTCAGGCCGGGAACCGACTCGACCGCACGAAAGAGCCGTGGAAACCGCTCGATCTCGCTTTTCATATCGGCCTCGCCGCGCTCGACGATCAGATCATGGGTATCGCGGCTGGCGATGATGTGTTCGGCCTTGTACCCGGATGCGCCGAGAACCCGCACCGCGTGATAGTGCGAGAGCACGACGTACTTGATCGGCTTGCTCGTCACCTCGCGGATGCGCCGAACGACGTCCTGAGCCATGACCGGTGTCGCCTGCGTGTCGATCACCATCACCGCGTCATCGCCGACGACGATGCCGGTGTTCGGGTCGCCCTCCGCGGTGTAGGCATATGCGTGATCGGACAGCTTGTCGAAGCTGATCTTTTTTTCCTCGAGATCGGCTTGCGAAGCGAACTTCTTGTCGCTCATCGATGAACTCCGGTGTGGACGCGTCGTTTGCACAGTAGCAATCAAAATCGTAAGCGTCAAACGTCCGTCGATGCGCTATCGGTGGTCCCGATGCATCACCCGGGATAGAGACCGCGCGTTCTGGCGTGCAGGCGCGAAAGACCGAGCAGCGCATCGAGCTGCGGCGTTCGTTCGCCGACCTTCTGCCCGATTTCGCGCACCGCGGAAAGCAGCACGTCGATCTCCACCGGCCTGCCGGCTTCGACGTCTTGCAGCATCGAGGTCTTGAATGCACCGAGCTTTCGGGTCACGGCGTTGCGATCCTCGCCGCTTTGCTCGATCGGACAGCCAATTCTGGCGCCGATCGCCGCCGCCTCGCGCATCACCTCCAGACAAAAGCCGTTGACCAGAGGATCGTCGAGAACGCGGTCGACCGTTGCGCCGGTGAGCGCGGAGACCGGGTTCATGGTCATGTTTCCCCATAACTTGTACCAGACGTCGCGCTGGATGCAGGCGGAGACTTCCACATCGAAGCCGGCGCGGGCGAGCGTTTCCGCCAGTGAGCGGACCCGCGGTGAGTCGCCGCCCTTATCGCCACTACTTGGCTCGCCGATGATCAGGCGATTGCCGACGTTGTGTCGGGTGAGCCCCGGTTCCGGGCTCGCACACGACGCGTGCACCACGCAACCGACGATGTGGCGAGCGGGAATGCCCGCGGCAATGGCTCCGTCGGGATCGATCGCCGCAAGCTGCGTGCCCGCGTATACGCCGCCAAATTCGTGAAAGAACCACCACGGCAAGCCGTTCATGGCGGTCATCACGATCGTCTCTCGCTTGAGCAAGGGCGAAATCGCTGTCGCAACGCTGGTCAGCGCCGGTCCCTTCACCGCGACCACCACCAGATCCTGCGGTCCCAGCTCGCTAGGCTCTTCGGCGACGCGTGCCGGCACCGCAACCACGCTGTTGCCAGTCTGCAAGCGCCAGCCGTGCGCGCGCAGCGCGGCGGCAGTCGCGCCGCGAGCGACTGCCGCGACCTCGCAGCCGCTTTGCGCCAGCCGGGTGCCGAGAAAACCGCCGATCGCCCCGGCGCCAAAAATCGTAAGCTTCATGCTTTCGGTCGGAGCCTAGGGCCTGTCAGCGCTACTTTCTGTACGACGTGTCGACGCGATCCAGCATGCGCGTCAGCGCGTCGAACACGTCGCGCCCGGCGCCAAACGCCGGATCGAATTGCAGCGAATCGCGCGTGCATTTGCGCTGGATGTCCTCCGACAACTCGATGACCGGGCCCATCGCCGCCGACGCGAGTTGAATTTCGCAGGCGCGATTGAGCAGCCACAGGATGGCAAAGGTACGAGGCAGCGTGTCTCCCCAGGCCAGCAGGCCGTGATTGCGCAGGATGACCGCCGGCTTGTCGCCGATATTACGGATCAGCCGGGGTCCTTCGTCGGCGTGAACCGTAATGCCCTCGAAGTCGTGATACGCGAGCTTGTCGTGAAGTTGCACCGCGTAGAAATTGCTCATCGACAATCCCGCCGCCGTGCAGGCAACGGCCATGCCGGCAGTGGTGTGAGTATGCATCACGCAATGCGCGGCGGCGATGCGGTCGTGGATGGCGGCGTGAATCGTGAAGCCCGCCGGATTCACTGGCCATTCCGACGCACCGATGATATTGCCATCAAGGTCGATCTTGACCAGATTCGTGGCGCACACCTCGGAGTAGTGCAGTCCGAACGGGTTGATCAGGAAATGCTTGTCGGGGCCCGGGAGGCGCAAGGTGATGTGGTTGTAGATCAGCTCCGTCCACCCGAGCTGCGCGAATATGCGATAGCACGCCGCGAGCTCCACGCGCGCCTGCCGTTCGCTTTCGCTCATCGCGCTAACCGGAGCGCGAGCCGGACGCATAGGTAATCGACGATTCGCCGACGATGGTGTTGCTCAAGCTCCCGATGCCATCGATCTCGGTTACCACTTCGTCGCCGTCGTGAACGCCGACCAGGCCGTTGGGAGTTCCGGTGAGGATCACGTCGCCGCAGAAGAGCGTCATGAAAGCGCTGAGATAGGCGATCAGAAAACGGATGTCGAACACCATGTCCCGGGTGCTGCCCTGCTGCATGATCCCGCCGTTGATCAGCGTTCGCAAACGCAGGTTCATCGGGTCACGGACATCGCCCGCGTCGACCAGCCAGGGTCCCAGCGGAGTGCAGGCATCCGGCCCGCGGTGCGAAGATTGGGCGAATAGTAGCTTTCGAGATAATCGCGAACCCTGTAGTCGTTGGCCACCGTGTACCCCAGGACGTACTCGTAGGCGTCGGTTCGCGTGACCCGCCGCGCGGTCTTGCCGATGACCACCGCGAGCTCGCACGCGTAATGCATGTAGGTCGCATCCGCCGGGCGGCGCGTTTCGCCGCGATGTCCGATCAAGGCGCCTGGTCCTTTGACAAAAATAAGCGGCTCATCCGGCGCCTTGAACGCCAGGTCCTTGGCGTGGTCGGTGTAATTGATCTCCACCGCAAAAATCGTCCGAGGCCGCGTGGTCGCCGGCAGCGGCGGAAGCCACACCACCACGGACTCGTTGACCAGCCGTCCGTCGTCGAGCCTCAGCCGGCCTTCCTCCTCCTCGACCGCGTCGTGCATGGCCCCGAGATAGGCGACACGGGCGCGCTTCACCGCGAGCCTCCGGCCATGAGCTCGCGCTCGGCGACGACGCGATTCTCGAGCGCGCCGATGCCATCGAACTCGATGCGCACTCGATCGCCGGCGGTGATTCTCTGAGCATTTTCCGGCGCGCCGGCATGCAGAATGTCACCGGCCGAAAGCGTCATGAATTCGGTCACATCGGCGATCAGCCTCGCCACCGAACGGACCATGTTCGCGGTGCTGTTCTCGGCCCGCAGCTCGCCATTGACCAGCACTCGCAGCGTCAGGCTGTCCGGCGATGCTACCGACTGCCTCGGCATCACCCAGGGGCCGATGGCGCAAAAGCCGTCGCGCCAGCGCTGGCGTGTCGCCGGACGGTCGTAGCTCTGGTGCGGCTCGCAAACATCGTTGACGATGGTATAGCCGGCGACAAAGTCAAGTGCGTCGACGGCGGCCACGCGGCAAGCTGTCTTGCCCATCACAATGCCAAGCGCCGCGCCTGTTTCGATGCATTCCACGTCTCTGGGGATGGGTATCGCGTCGCCATAGGCAATCCAGGTATTTGCCGGCTTGACGAAAAGGACAGGCGCCTTGGGTGGGACGAATGACCCTACACCCGCCGTCCTGAACGCCTCGAGAGCGCCGCGATAATTCAGCAGCACGCCGTAGACGGCGCCGCGCGTCGGCGTGTCCCACTGAAGCTCGTCCATGCCGAGCATCTTTCCGCCGTAGCGTATCGAGCCCGGAAGCGAATCGACCTCGAAGCGTTCCGGCTGCGCCATGAACCGAGTTCTTGCCATCACCACCGGCACCAGAGGCTCCCATGATTTTGAAGCTGCCGCGCTGATGCACCCGCCACCCGACAGGCCACCGCGCATTACCCGGTGCAGCGCCGCGCGGATAGTTTATATGCTGCAAAGGCGCGAATGCGCGTTTGAGTCGCGAAGAATGCGCGGCAAGCCACGGGCGGGCCAGGCATACCGGGCCGAGCGCGGCCGACCGAGCTCGAGTCAGCCCTTGGGCCGCTTGTCGACGACGCGCTTGGCTTTGCCGACCGAGCGCTCGATGCCTCCCGGCAGCGCCAGCAGCACCGTGGTCGACACCCCGATATAACCCTTGATGTTCTGCTCCAGCGACTTCGCCGCGGCCTGATGCGACTCCTGACCGCTCCGGGCGAGCTCCGCGCACATCTCGACGTGGACCGTCATTTCGTCGAGGCTGCCCGGCCGCGTGATTTCCAGTAAATAGTGCGGCGTGAGCTCCGGCTGTTTCAGGATCAGATCCTCTACCTGCGTCGGAAAAACATTGACGCCGCGGATGATTAGCATGTCGTCCGAGCGGCCGGTGATCTTTTCCATGCGGCGCATCGACCGTGCGCTCGGCGGCAGCAGCCGCGTGAGGTCGCGCGTGCGGTAACGAATCATCGGCAGCGCTTCCTTGGTGAGTGAGGTGAAGACCAGCTCTCCTCGCTCGCCCTCGGCGACTACTGCGCCCGTCTGCGGGTCGACGATCTCCGGATAGAAATGATCTTCCCAGATCGTCAAACCGTCCTTGGTCTCGATGCACTCCTGCGCAACGCCGGGCCCCATGATCTCCGACAGGCCATAGATGTCGATGGCATCCATGTCAAGCTTTGCTTCGATGGCGCGCCGCATCGCCGGCGTCCAGGGCTCGGCGCCGAAGATGCCGATCTTGAGCGACGTCGACCGCGGATCGACGCGCTGCCTTTCCATTTCCTCGGCGATCGCCAGCATGTACGACGGCGTCACCATGATGATGTCGGGCTTGAAATCGACGATGAGCTGCACCTGACGCTCGGTCATGCCGCCGGACATGGGGATCACGGTGCAGCCGAGCTTTTCGGCGCCGTAGTGGGCACCGAGTCCCCCGGTGAAAAGACCGTAGCCGTACGCGACGTGCACGATGTCTCCGGCTCGCCCGCCGGCGGCGCGTATCGAGCGCGCCATGACCGTGGCCCAGGTGTCGATGTCCTTCGCGGTGTAGCCGACGACAGTCGGCCGCCCCGTCGTCCCGCTCGAGGCGTGGATGCGCACTACCTGCTCGCGCGGCACGGCGAACATGCCGAAAGGATAGTGGTCGCGCAGATCGGTCTTGACCGTGAACGGAAACCTGGCCAGATCGCCAAGCGTTCGAAGATCGTGCGGTCGAACGCCCGCGGCGTCGAAGGCGGAGCGGTAATGCGCGACGTTGTCGTAGGCGTGCCGCAGCGTCCACTGCAAGCGCTGCAACTGCAGCGCCTGCAGCTCGTCGCGGCTTGCGGTTTCGATGGCCTCGAGATCGGCTGGCGCAGGTTTCCTGACTGGCATACGGCCCTCTACGGCGCAGCCTCGGCAATGACGTGCCCCTTGATCCGGTGCGACTTGCCGCGAAACAGCGCAATCGTCTCGCCGCGCTGGTTCCTGACCTCGATGTCGTAGACGCCGGTGCGGCCGCTTAAAGATCGTTCCTCGCCAATCGCGGTCAGCACGTCGTCCTCTCGTGCCGGCGCAATGAAGTCGATACTGCAGCCTGACGCCACCGTCGTCATGTTAGCGCTGTTGCAGGCAAACGCGAATGCGCTGTCGGCCAGCGTAAAGATGAATCCGCCATGGCACGTGGCATGGCTGTTCAACATGTCGGCGCGCACCTTCATCGTCAATTCGGCTCGTCCCGGCCCAACCTTGGCGATGCGCATGCCCATCGCCTGCGACGCGCGATCGCGAGCAAACATTGCCGCGGCGACGCGTTCGGCGAGCGACTGCGCTTCCGCTGAAGTGAGAGGCGCGGCAGCGGTGACGGACGTATCAGGCTTGGTCATTGACTCAAGTGCCGCTGAATCCAGGCGGCCGTTTGGCCGCGAACGCGCTCACTCCCTCGCGATAGTCCGCGCTTCTACCCAGCTCGCGCTGCACATCGCGTTCCAGATCGAGCTGCGCCTCGAGCGTGTTTTCTCCGGCGGCATAAATCGCCTGCTTGGTCGCCGCGAGCCCGCGCGTCGCCGCCGTGGACAACTGTTGCACGAGCGCCTCGACACTGGCCGGAAATTCGGCGTCGTCGACGCACCTCCAGATCAGCCCCCACGCCGCGGCCTGCTCGGCGGAAAGCTTGTCGCCGAGCATCGCCAGTCCCATCGCCCGTGCGGAGCCGACCAGGCGCGGCAGGAAATACGTGCCGCCGGAATCGGGAATCAGACCAATTTTTGAAAATGCCTGGATGAAGCTCGCCGACTTCGCCGCGATGACGATGTCGCAGGCCAGCGCGATGTTCGCTCCCGCACCCGCGGCGACACCGTTGACCGCGCAGACGACCGGCAGCGGCAATGCGCGCAGACCGAGCACCAGCGGCTTGTAGTTGCGTTCGATCGATGCGCCCAGATCTACCGGCTCGGCGCCGGGAGCGACCGCGCGGTCGCCCAAGTCCTGCCCGGCGCAAAATCCGCGTCCCGCCCCGGTCAACAATAGGACGCGCGCATCATTGCCCGCCTTGACGCGCGACAACACTTCCCTGACTTCGGCATGCATCGCGTCGTTGAAACTATTCAATCGATCCGGCCGATTGAGGGTCAGCCGCGCGACCCCGCCTTCGACGGCGTAGAGGATGTGCTGGTAATTCATGCGCTCACATGCATCCGGTGCTGCACCACGCGAAACCGGTTGGCGACAAACGCCGCGTCAGTCAACGACGCGTTGGCCGCCGGGTTGGCGCCGGTACCATGAAAGTCGGAAAACGCGGCCGACTGGTTGACGAATACCCCGCCCGTCAGGTTGATCGACAGCGCAACACCCGTGTCCTCGGCCACCGCGATCGCGTCGTCGATCACTTGTCGGTTGGTCGAGTACACCGAGAGCGTCAACGCGCCATGATCCTTGACCGCGCGCCGCGCGATGTCGAGGCTCTGCGCCGTGCCATCGGTGGCAATCACAAAGCCGATGGGCCCGAACCATTCCTTGAGATACTTGGCGTCGTCCTTGGCTTCCAGCTTCACCAGGAGCGGCGTTCGGATAGTTGCCTGCGGAAACTGCGGGTGGGTCAGCGTCTGACTGTCGAGCAGCACGGGGCCCAGGGCGCGCGCCGCGTCGATGCGCTTCGCGACGCCGTCGTTGACCACCGCGCCTAGAATCTCCACCGCCCGCGCCGGATCGCCGACCAGCTTTTGCACGCTCTCGGCCAAGGACTGCGCAACCTCGTCGAACGACAGGTGACCCTCGGCGGTGTCGATGCCGTCACGCGGCACGTAGATATTCTGCGGCGCGGTGCACATCTGGCCCGTGTACAGCGCCAGCGAAAATGCGACATTGCGCGCGACGCCTTTGATGTCGGCCGCGGAGTCGACGACGATCTGGTTCACGCCGGCCTTTTCGGTATACACCTGTGCCTGGCGTGCGTTTTTCTCCAGCCATTCGCCATTGGCGGTGCTGCCGGTGAAATCGATGAGCTTCACTTCGGGTCGCAGCGAAAGCTTCTGCGCGGTGTCGTCCCCGGCGGTGTGCGCGACCAGCGTCACGATATTCGGGTCGAACCCGGCTTCGGCGAGCACCTCGCGCGCAACCTGAACGGTGATCGCCAGCGGGAGGATGGCGTTGGGGTGCGGCTTGACGATGACCGCGTTGCCGGTGGCGAGGCTCGCGAACATCCCCGGATAGCCGTTCCAGGTTGGAAAGGTGTTGCAACCGATCACCAGCGCCACGCCGCGCGGCACGATGCGGTACTGCTTTTCCATCTTCAGCGGCTCGTTCTTGCCTTGCGGCTTCTCCCAATACGCCTTTGCCGGAATTCGTCGCAGCTCGTCCCACGCGTAAGCGATCGCCTCGAGCCCGCGATCCTGCGCATGCGGACAACCGGCCTGGAACGACATCACGAAGGCCTGGCCGGTGGTATGCATGACCGCATGCGCGAGCTCGAAGCTGCGCTTGTTGATGCGGGTCAGGATTTCCAGCGATACGCCGACCCACGCTTCGGGACCGGCCTTGCGCCACGCCGGCTCGGCCTTGGCGATGGCCGCGAAAAGTTGATCGAGGTCCACTTTCGAATAGCTGACGCCGAGCGCGATGCCGTAAGGCGACATCTCGCCACCGACCGTGCCCTGACTTCCCGGGAGCTGCATCGGGAAAGGCTTGTTCAGCAGCGCATCGAACGCCGCCTTGCCCGATTCCGCCGCGCCTTCGCCGTACACCTTGGGACTGGGCGACTCCGGAAATGCGCTCCAATACCCGCGGCCCGCAATGGCCGCGAGAGCCTGATCGAGCAGCGGCTTATGACGTTCGAACAAAGGATGAGACAAGAGAGAACCTCCGAGTGGAATGGTTTGAAGATTAGCAGCTTGTGGCGGTGCCCGGAATCGGCTTTTTGCGGCCTTTAGTCTCGTCTCATTGCGGCCTACGCACCTTGATCGAAATCGACCGTGACCTTGTCGGTCACCGGATAGCTCTGACAGCAGAGCACGAAACCACGCGCCACTTCGTAATCCTCGAGCGCGAAATTGACATCCATGTCGACCTCGCCTTCGATGAGCTTGGCGCGGCAGGTCGAGCACACTCCGCCCTTGCACGAATAGGGCAGCTCTATGCCCTGCCTCAGCGCCGCGTCGAGGATGTTTTCCTTGGTCTTTTCCAGCGTGTACTCGCGGCGGGCGCCGTCGATGATCACCGTCACCGCACATTCGGAATGACCTAGCGGCAGCGATTCCGGGATCCTGTGCTGGTGCTTCGGGATGCTCGCCGCGAAAAGCTCGATCTTGATTTGCGACTTGGGCAGGCCGTGCGCCTGCAGCGACTCCGCGACCGCCTGCATCATGCCGTCCGGCCCGCATACGAACGCGGTATCGACCTCGCTCATGTCGACCCAATGCTCCAGAAGTGCGTCGGCCTTTTTGCGGTCGATGCGTCCATTGAGGATTTCGATGTCCTGCGGCTCGCGGCTCATGACGTAGACCAGGTTGAGGCGGTTGAGGAAGCGATCCTTCAAGTCGGAAAGCTCCTCCCGGAAGATCACCGCGCTCGACGAGCGGTTGCCGTAGAAAAGCGTGAAACGGCTGTCGGCTTCCGTCAGCAGCGTCGTCTTGACGATCGACAGCAAAGGCGTGATACCGCTGCCCGCCGCAAATCCGACGTAATGCTTGCGATTCGCCGGCTCGAGCGCGACGTTGAAGTGCCCCATCGGCGGCATCACGTCGATGGTTGCGCCCTCTTTGAGGTGCTCGTTGGCCCAGGTGGAGAACGCGCCTCCGGGAGTCTTCTTGACCGCGATGCGCAGCTTGTCGTCCTGCACCGCCGAGCAGATCGAGTAGGAGCGCCGCACATGCTCGCCTCCGATATCCGCGCGCAACGTGAGATGCTGACCCTGCACGAAGCGGAACGCGTCCTCCAAGGCGGAGGGCACGTCGAAGGTCAGCGTGACCGCGTCGCGGGTTTCGCGCGCGACCGACGCGATGGTGAGCGGGTGGAACTTGCTCATTGCGATATCGAGCACTACGAAAGTGCAGGATCCCTCGGGGCTAGTGACACTCGCATTCCAAATATCGTCGTTCCCGCGAAAGCGGGAATCCATTGGCATTTAACGCAACATGGATCCCCGCTTACGCGGGGATGACGTACACGGAGTAAACGACCCATGAGAAATATCAGTGCGGCTTGAAATAGTCGAACGGCTCGAGGCAGTCGTCGCAGCGATACTGCGCCTTGCACGGTGTCGAGCCATAACGCGACTGCTGGCGGGTACGCGTCGAGTCGCAACGTGGACACGGGACGATCGCCGCCTCGGTGCGGTGGCGGCGCAAGCCGCTGACGTCGATTCGACTGACCTGGACGGACTTGGCCGCACGCGGTCCTGGAGGCGCGATGCCGTAGTCGGCAAGCCGCTGCCGGGCACCGGGCGCGATCCAGTCTGTCGTCCACGCTGGCGCGAGCCTGGTTTCGACGCGAACGCGGGCGACGCCTGCACTGATCAGCGCGCGCTGGATGTCGGCGGCGATGACTTCCGTGGCCGGGCATCCGGAATAAGTGGGTGTGACAGAGACGACCAGTTCATCGCCGATCCAATCGATGCCGCGAACGATGCCGAGATCGACCACCGAGATCACCGGGATCTCGGGATCGGGAACCGCGGCCAGCGCGCGCCATATCGCGTCCACGCCGGGCCTGTCCGTATCCGCAAGCGCAAGCACGGATGCGCTTGTGCTCACCACTGCGCACCCGGGTGAGCACGATGAAGCGATTGCATCTCCGCGAGCAGGTGGCCCAGGTGCTCGCTATGCACGCCCTGCTTACCGCCGCGCTGCATCCACGCCGCCGACGGCATGGTCAGCGTCGCCAGATCCAGCACCGCGGCGACACGATCGCGCCAGGCAGGCAAGAGCGCGCCGACGTCAGCGGCGACGCCTTCGGCGGCAAGCGCCAATTCGGTATCGTCGGCAGCGAACATCTCGCCGGTATACATCCACAGATCGTCGATTGCCGACTGCATCCTGGTGTGGCTCAGCTCGGTGCCGTCACCCAGCCGGATCACCCAATCGGCGCTGCGCTCCGCGTGATACATCACTTCCTTGAGCGCCTTGGCCGCGATTTCGGCGATGCGCGGATCGCGCGAGACCGCGAGGTTTCTCAGCAACAGCTCGTGCCAGACATCAAAATAGAATTGTCGTGCCGTCGTATCCGCATAGTTGCCGTTGGGCTGCTCGGTAAGCAGCAGATTGCGAAAGCCGCCGCCTTCGCGCATGAACGCGAACTCATCTTCGCTGCGGCCCGCGCCGCTGGACCCCACTTCGCGCCCCTCGACCTCGCCCGCGTACGCGAACCACAGCCGCGCCTGGCCGAGGAGATCGAGACCGACATTGGTCAGCGCGATGTCTTCCTCGAGTACCGGTCCGTGGCCCACCCACTCGCCGAGGCGCTGGGCGAGTACCAGGTCGCTGTCGGCAAGCCGCAGAACGTAATCGAGGAGTTGCTGGTCGGACGCCATGTCAGATGTGCTTCACTTCATCGGGCATCGGAAAAAAGGTCGGATGCCGATACACCTTGCTGCTGGCGGGCTCGAACATGGGCTCCTTTTTACCCGGAGAGCTGGCGACGATGTCGGCCGACTTGACGACCCAGATGCTGACGCCCTCATTGCGCCGGGTGTAGACGTCGCGCGCATTCTTGACTGCCATCTCCGCGTCGGGCGCGTGCAGGCTGCCGACGTGCTTGTGCGCCAGGCCGTGCTGCGACCGGATGAAGATTTCCCACAACGGCCATTCATGAATCATGGTTTCCATTCGCTTTCCACTCATTTTTCACTCATGCCGCCTTCCTGGCGCCATGCTTCTCGGCGTGTGCCATCGCCGCGTCGCGCACCCACGCGCCCTCCTCCCACGCGTCCACCCGCGCCCGAAGCCGCTCGCGATTGCACGGACCGTTGCCCTTGACGACGCTATAGAGCTCGTCCCAATCGATCGGCCCGAAATCGTAATGCTCGCGCTCGGCATTCCATTTGAGCTCCGGGTCGGGCATGCCGATGCCGAGGTAGTCCGCCTGCGGCACGGTCTGATCGACGAAGCGCTGGCGCAGCTCGTCGTTGGACAGCATCTTGATCTTCCACTGCGCCGACTGCGCGCTGTGCACGGACGTCGCGTCGGGAGGCCCGAACATCATCAGCGACGGCCACCACCATCGATTCAGCGCGTCCTGCGCCATCGCTTTCTGCTCCGCCGAGCCGCGGCACAGCGTCATCATGATGTCGAAGCCCTGGCGCTGGTGGAAGCTCTCTTCCTTGCAGACGCGGATCATCGCCCGCGAGTACGGCCCGAACGAGCACCGGCACAAGGGAATCTGGTTCATGATCGCGGCGCCGTCGACCAGCCATCCGATGGCGCCGATGTCGGCCCAGGTCAGCGTCGGATAGTTGAAGATGCTCGAATACTTGGCCTTGCCGGAATGCAGATCGGCAACCAGCTCGTCGCGCGACACGCCCAGCGTCTCGGCGGCGCAGTACAGGTAAAGGCCGTGGCCTGCTTCGTCCTGAACCTTGGCCATGAGGATCGCCTTGCGCTTCAGGCTCGGCGCGCGCGTGATCCAGTTGCCCTCGGGGAGCATGCCGACGATCTCCGAGTGCGCGTGCTGCGAGATCTGCCGGATCAGCGTCTTGCGGTACGCCTCCGGCATCCAGTCCTTGGGCTCGATCTTGATGTCGGCATCGATGCGCGCCTGGAATTCGCGTTCCTCCGGTGAGAGCTCGTCCAGCGAGCGCAGCCGCTTCGCTCCGGTATCGACCATTTGCGCATACATGAGATTTTCCTCGTCGCGGCCGGACTGGCGCCGACCTTTCGAATACGATACACTTTTTGAATGTATGTGGCAAATTCTGTATCACGACGGCGGTGGCGATGACCGCCGTCCGGCCCGACCCGGGAATGGAGCGCTGGATCCGGCGTGAACTTGCCGCGGTGCCGCCCAAAGCCAAGTCGCTGGTAGTAACCGTCTGGGGGGATTCCATCGCGCCGCACGGTGGCGCGGTATGGCTCTCCGATCTCATAGGCTTGCTTGCGCCCTTCGGCATCAACGAGCGGCTGGTTCGTACCAGCGTCTACCGGCTGGCGCAGGAAGGCTGGCTTGCCGCGCGGCAGGACGGCAGGCGCAGCCTGTATAGGCTAACAGGCCAGGGTCAACGGCGATTCGAGCACGCCTATCGCCGCGTCTACGCGCCTCCGGCGGCGGATCCGTGGGATGGCGGCTGGCATCTGGTCATCGTGCCGCCGGCGACGATCGACGAACCGTCCCGCCGCGAGCTGCGCAAGGAACTGGGCTGGGACGGCTTCGGAATGCTCGGGCCGGGGTTTTTCGCGCGGCCGGCGCTTCCCGGGACCGCCGCCGAGCTGAACGACACGACGCGAGCGCTGCGCCTCGACGGGCGTGTCGCCGTCGTGACTGCGCGCGAGCTGCCGCAGGGCGGCGGATCGATTGCAGCGCTGACGGCGGAGTGCTGGGATCTAAAAAGCGTTGCCACAGCGTACCGCGGTTTCATCGCCCGCTTTCAAGGCGTGGCCCGTGCGCTCGGCAAGGGATCCGAACCGACCTCGCAGCAGTGCTTCGTCGTGCGCACGTTGCTCATCCACGAGTTCCGACGCGTGACGCTGCACGATCCGCAGCTGCCCACCGAGCTGCTGCCATCGGACTGGCCCGAGACCGCAGCCTACGCGCTCTGCCGTGACCTCTACCGCCGGACGCACGAGCGCGCCGAGCGCCATCTTGCCGTCATGCTGGAAAACTCGCGCGGAGCGCGACGATTGGCGGCGCCCTACTTCTACGAGCGCTTCGGCGGATTACGAACTTAATTCCGAGTGGCGTTTGCTAACGAGAGCGACCGGACTTGCGGTCCTGCCAGCTTGTGTCGTGATGACGCGCCTGGCGGGCAGATGGCGGCGACGCCGGCCAGCTGCGATTACCCGCACCGTGAGCGCTGTCCGCGCGCGCGTGCGGGTGATTCGATGGACGATGATGCGCGCTGCGCGGGCTTCCCTTGCCACCGGCGTTGCCGCCTGCGCGATCAGGCCCGGTGCGCGCACGGGGCTCCAGTCCCGGAATGACGTGGGCGGCGATGGACGCGCCCGTATAGCGCTCGATCTGGCGCACTGCTCCCCGTTCGGTGTGACCCGCCAGCGATACGGCGATTCCCGCCGCACCTGCGCGCCCGGTGCGTCCGATGCGATGGACGTAGTCTCCCGCTTGCCGCGGCAGATCGAAATTGATGACATGACTGATGCCCGCGACGTCGAGGCCGCGCGCGGCAACGTCGGTTGCGACCAGCGTGCGCACGCTTCCGCGTCGCATGTCGGACAGCGTCCGGGTGCGCTCGAACTGGTTCATATCGCCGTGCAATGCCGCCGCGGCGTGGCCTTCGCCGCGCAAACGCGCCGCGAGCGACTCCGCATCGCGCTTGGTGGCGATGAAGACGATGCTCTGGGTAATCGCCACGTCGGCCAGCAGGTAGTCGAGGACGCGGTGCTTGTGTGCGTGATCGTCGGTGAAATGCACTCGCTGCTCGATCGCGGTCGGCGGCGCCTTGTCGGCATCGACTTCGATACGTACCGGGTCGCGGAGCAGCTTGCCGGCGAGGCGCGCAATCGCCGCGTCGAACGTCGCCGAGAAGAGCACCGTCTGGCGCTTCTTCGGCGTACGCGACGCGATCAGTTCCACGTCGTCGATGAACCCCATGTCCAGCATCCGGTCGGCTTCGTCGAGTACGAGCATTTCCAGCTGCGACAAATCGACGCGGCCGCGCTCGAGATGGTCGATGAGCCGGCCGGGGGTTGCGACAAGAATGTCGACTCCGCGCGCGAGCTCGCGGTTCTGAACTGGGTACGGCGCACCGCCATAAATGCAAACGGTCTTCAGACGCAGGTGGCGCCCGTACTGCACAGCTTGAGTGGCTACCTGTTGGGCAAGCTCGCGCGTTGGCGCCAATACCAGCACGCGCGGACGGCCCGTCGCGCGATGCGCAGGTGGAATGCCTGGCGCCATCGTCGACAGTCGTTGTAGCGCGGGAAGCACGAAGGCCGCGGTCTTGCCGGTGCCGGTCTGAGCCGATCCGATCACGTCACGCCCTGCAAGCAGAGGCGGGATGGTTTGCGCCTGGATCGGCGTGGGTTCGGTATAACCGCAGTCGGCAAGCGCGCGCAACAGTTCCGGTACGAGTTTTAATTCTTCGAAGTTCATTGGAAGTCCCATCGCAAACACAACCCTTGCGCGCCGGCAAAGGCGCTACGGAAGGGCGCGGGCAATAAGCAGGCGACGCCAACGTGGCGACCTGTGCCCAGAGTTCCGGAATAGCGGAAATGCGGATTGCCAAGGCGAAATCGCCGGCGGACTCAGTCGAGTACCCGCCGATCGAGCGCCCAGGCGCGCGCAAACGGCCGCAACCGGGTCGAGAACTGCAAACCCATCTTCTCTAACCGGAGATAGCCGCTCGGGGGAACTGCTTTGAGCGAAAGATTAGAAGCCGATGATCCGGTTGCCAGGAGGCGATCCTTGCGGCGGGCAACCGTGAGACAACTCGCAGATCGCCGCAAGGTGGTGATTATAACACAGATCCACTGCGCTTTGATACGTTCCGCTGTCTCAGCGGCGATTGAATACCTGGTTTGCTGTAAGTCCAGCAGCCGATCGAGTTGTGCGCAGTTGTCGCGCGCGTGACCGCACTCGCCGCCTACCAACCTACAAACCAAATCACTCCAGGGAGTCGCATTGACCGCAACATTTGGAGACACTTGACGGCTGAATCGGACACGTGTCGCCTACAAGAACAGAACATGTATGCTGTTCTTTACACTCTCTTCGGGAATCGTTGACTCGCTTACATTTGCACTGGTAATCTGAATCATTCTGCTCACAGCGCACCGTGAGTGTTTGGTTCGAGCGACGTATTCCACCACCGTCTTCCGCGCGCATCAGCCTGAGATTGGCAAGGCCTGCGGCAAGCGACGGCCACTTGAAGGAGTTTCGATGCAGCGAATCCCGCGTCACCGCTTGCTGGCGGCCGTTCTAACATTTCTCTCGCTGATGGCGATCGCGCTGCTGCCGATGGGAGGCTTCGTCAGCACCGCGTCGGCGGCGACGAATTGTCCGCCCGGCGAGGGGGGGCCAACCTGCGTCCTCGTGATCTCCGCGCCGAAGTCGGTGGCGACCGGTCGGGTCTTCACGGTCCATGTTGCCGTCACGACCGACCGCACCACCGTGGCAACGAGCGATCCCTGCGCGTCGAAGGTCCTGGTGACCCTTCGTGTCTATGGTCCGTCTGGTGAAGGCCGGGGTCCGTTAATTTTCATGCAATCAGTGAACGCGAAGGCCGGAATCGCAACCTACAGTCTCAGCGTCCAAAGTCAAGGTTCGTATGAGATCGATGCAAGCGCCGGGCCATCGGAAGGGGACGCCGCAAATTGCCAAAGGTATTCCTACTTACCCGATACAGCCAATTTCCAGGCGGTCTTGGTCGCAGCGGATCAGCCCATCGCCCCCTGTCCGGACAACGTGCCATGCGCCCAGGCAACGAGTGGTTCCGGCTCCGCGGCGACGTTGTTCGCTGACACGGGGACGTTCTCCGATGTTTTCTTCATGATGCTCCTTGACCAGGGATGCGGTGACGGCGGTCCTAAGGATATCAACGGCGTCCTGAACTTCAATTATGCCGGCGCCTCTTCGAAAACAATCATCCTGGCACTTCGCGGCGACCTCGTCACGAAGGGCATCGGGCGCTACAACATCTGCTGGAGATCCAGTAACCCGTTCACCCAACGCGGCGGCACACCTGCCCCTAGGGTCGGTATCCTTTTCACGGGCTTTCTCCCCAACTGCAGGAATAACGACTCGAACGACGACGACAACGCGCACGATGACAACAACTCGCACGGCGACAACAACGCCCACGACGAGAACAGCGCCGGGCCATGTGTCCTCTTCAGGAAGTCGGGCCAACACCACTCCGCATTCTTCGGGATTCATGCCCCGCCCGGAGATCCGCAGGCGTATCCGGGACTGTGATACGTGATAAACGCTTGTTTGCTACATAACCGAGTTAGATAGTCGCCGCCGACTAGAGCCCGATCGACGATCGCCGCACCTGCAGCGCGCCCGCAACGGGGCGCTGCAGGTAGTCATTCCTGGCGCGTTGCTTGCGGCCGCGCTTTCAATCCATCGGCGAGGAATTGGCGCACCGCCGCCGCCGAGACGAGGTTGCCCTTTTGTTCGTAGAGGGCCAGCGCCTCGGCCCCTTCGCGCGCAGCTTCATCGTGCTTGTCCGCCATCCGAAGAACCTGGGCGAGGTCGATGAGGGCGTTTGCCTGGTCGTCGATCGGATCGTCCGCACGCCGGCTCATCTCGACCGCTTCGCGCCCGAGGCGTTCGGCCTTCTCCACTTGACCCTTCCGCGCAAGGAGTTTAGCCGACACGCCACGCCAAACAACCTGCGTCGCCAGATCGTCCGACGCAGCAACGTCGGCGCTGAAGGACGCGAACGTGCCTGATTCGTCGTACCGCCCCTGCCGATACAGCGCTTCGGCGAGGTAAGCCGCAATGGTGGAGATGTAGTTGCGGTCGCCCCGCCGGTCGAGGGTCTCGTAGTCTCTCCGCAGCTCGACCTCTGCGGCGACTGGGTCGCCGGCCAGCATTTCGACCGGCCCGGATACGATCGAGCTGAGGGCCGCGGTGAAGGTCCAGCCGAGCTCCTCTAGCATCCCCCGCGCTCGCCGGTACTCGTCGCGGGCCGACTCGAAGTTACCCTGCATCGCATGCATGTGAGCGAGGCTGCCGAGCGCAATCGCCTCGACTTTGCGATCGCCTCCGGATCGGGCGATGATCTCATCGCATACGCGAATCGCCTCTTCGACGGGGGTCGGGCCGAATTCGGCGCAAATCGCGAGGTTGGGCGCGGCCCGGACCTCGAGGACGCGGTCTCCCGCCCGTCGCGCGTGCTCGATCACGTTCTCGATCGCCTTCGCGGCCGAACCCCATTGCCGCTCCACCATGCGCAGGCCGGCCATCGCCAGCCAGGCCCGGGCCAGCCCCTCATTGTCGGCGACGCGCTCCAGAACCGCGATACCCTCGCGGACCCGATCCTCCACCCGCCCCTCGACCTTTGACGGGTCCGCGTAGTATTGCTTCATCAGTATCGTCAGCCGGGCAGTCGTTTCTAGTCCCGTGTCCTGGAGCGCGGCCGCGCCGGCAATCGCCGCATCGAGGGCGGCGGTCGCGGCTCCGTACTCTCCGGTTTCCCAGAGCGCGAGGCCGAACTGAAATTGGAGCCGCGGGTGGGACGCGTGATCGGCTGGCAAAGCAGCCGCCGCGCGCCGCAACAGGTTGGCGGTGGCTGGCATGTCACCCCGTACGAACGCCCGTCGACCCGCCGATGCCAATCGCCCGGAGGCGTCGATACCGAGCGCCACACCATGCACATCGAGGGGGCCGAGCTCGGATAAGTATCGATGCGCCTGCTCGAGATGGTAGCCGAGGATTTCCTCGAACTCGGTCGCGCGATCGACCGCGCGATTGGCTTCGTCCGCCCAGGCGACGAAACGCTCGTGGAGCTCCGCGCGCGTCCGCTTGAGGAGCCCGGCATAGGCCGCATCGCGGATCATCAGGTGAGCGAAGCGGTACTCGAGGGCTTCTTCCTCCGCCGGCGTCTGGCGGCGCACGAGTTGCCGCTGCTCGAGTGTCGTCAGGTGGGCGGGGACCTGGTCCCGAACCTCGTCGTCGACGATGGCCTGGAGCGATGCCTGGACGAAGACCAGGCCGATCACCGAGGCCGGGTCGACGACCGCGCGCTCGTCGTCGGGAAGCTGGTCGAGACGCGCTGCCAGCAGCGCGTGGATCGTCGGCGGGATCGCGATCCCGCTCAAGTCGCCGGTCGGCTCCCAGCGACCATCGACGGAGCGAAGCATGCCGGTGTCGATGAGCATCGAGACGAGCTGCTCGACGAATAGCGGGTTGCCCTCGGCGGCCGCGACCACCCTGGCACGTGCGGGTGCGGACAGCCCTGCCTGGCCGAGCATGTTTTCGATGAGACGGGCCGAGTCGGCGTCCGAGAGACCCGTCAGGACGACGCGGCTCGCACCGGGCACTTCCGCCCAGGACGGTTGCTTTTCGAGAAGTACCTGGCGCGCCGTGCAAAGGAGCATCACGGGCGCATCCTCGGTCGCGGAAATCAAACGCCCGATCAAGTCGAGGAAAGTCTGTTCCGCCCAGTGAATGTCGTCGAACAGGATAGCCAGTGGCCGGTCCTTGGCGAGGATCTCGAAGAAGCGGCGGATGCCCCAGAAGAGCTCTGCGACCTGGAACGGGTCATCGAGCAGGCCGACGGCCGAGGCTACCCGGTCCGCGACCTCATCGTCGCCGACGAGCTGGCGCAGCTTCTCGCGCGCCGCCTCCGGGTTGTCCGTCTCCTCGATGCCGGCCGCATCGCCCACTACCCCGACGATGGGCCAGAACGTGATGCCCTCGCCATACGGGAGGCACCGACCGCGGACGACGCGAACGCGATCTGCGATGGAATCGAGGAATTCCTCCGTGAGACGGGTCTTACCCACGCCGGCATCACCGATGAGGGTGACCATGCGACAGGCCCGATCGGCCACCGCGGCCTCGAACGCGGCGGAGAGGAGCGTCATCTCCGCTTCGCGCCCGACCATCGCTCCATCCTTCCGCCGGCGCGCAGGCGCGACCGACCTGACAGCCAAGAGCCGGTACGCAAGGACCGGCTGCGACTTGCCCTTGAGCGTAAGCGGCGCGATCTCCTCGACGTCGGCGAAGTCGCGCACCAGCGCATAGGTCAACTGCCCCATCAGGATCTCGCGCCAGCCCGCGGCCTGCTCCAGGCGCGCGGCCACGTTGACCGCGTCGCCGGTCACGAAACGCGGCCCCATACTCGCGTGTCCGGATACCACCTCGCCCGTGTTGACGCCCATGCCGACGTCGAGGCGGATCGCCTGCTCGCGTTCCAGGGACTCCGCGAGAGTAGTCAGGCCGGCCCTCATGTCGAGCGCCGAGCGAACGGCCCGCAGGGCATCGTCCTCGTGGCGGACCGGGAGTCCGAACACCGCCATGACCGCATCGCCGATGAATTTCTCGACGGTGGCGCCATGCTTCGCCAACGCGCGCCGCGATGCCTCGAAGGCCCGCGCCATCACCTCCTTGAGCACGTCGGGTGCCAGTGGCTCGCCGAGGTCCGTGGTGGCTTTCAAATCAGCGAAGATGATCGTGACTGTTTTCCTGATCTCGCGCGCCCGCTTCGCGATCAGATGCGCGCCGCATGAGCCACAACGGCGAAAGGCGAGGAGGTTTTTCGTTCCACAGTTGGGGCAGATCCTCGCATCCGCATGCTCGGCCGCCTTGACCGGCACCGCCTCGGTGTCCCCAGCGGGGATGACCGAGACGAGGCGGTAGGCAGGCACCGGCACGGCCGCACCATGGGGTAGCACCGCGTCGGCCGGCGCCACGGTGACGCGATTCGCCACGATCCGGTACGTGGACTCGCCGACCAGGACCTCCATCGCCGGCGCCGACTGCTCCAACTTGTTCGCCAGCCGAACCACGTCTCCGACCAGGATGTGTTCGCCCGCACTGGACGGGGTGACCGCGACCTCGCCGGTCGCGATCCCCGTGCGGTTGACGAGCCGCACACCCCAGCGACGATCGAGCTGCTCATTGAGGACGCCAAGGGCGACCTGAGTCTCGGCAGCGGCTCTGACGGCTCGCAAAGCGTCGTCCGCGCCGGTCGCTGTGAGCCCGAAAACCGCGACGATCGCATCGCCGATGATCTTCTCGATCGTCCCGCCGTGCGACTCGAAGATCAGCCGCATCGCGTCGAAGTACAGGGCCAGGATCCCGAACAGCGACTCCGGGTCGAGCTTCTCGCCGAGGGCGGTGGAGCCCTTGAGGTCCGAAATGGCGATCGTGACGGTGCGGCGGATCTCCGGCAGTGGGCTACCGGCGACTAGCGACGCGCCGCAGTAGCCGCACATTGGGTAGGTTCCCGGGTTCTCCTCGCCGCAGTCGTCACAAATATGCACGATGCAATTTTACGTTGCACCAAGTCGCTTGAGTGCACCCGCGCGAATGGGTGGTGCACACTTTTCCGAACGAAGCTCCGGCATTGCGCTCAGGGCAGAACGTCCGAAAGTTGTCTACCCTGTTGGTTGGCGCGGGAGGATCGGCGCACTATCACGGCGCACGCTGGCGGCGCCGAAGTGACAGCGCCCATTGCGTTTCATCTTCGTCGTCATCGTCATCGTCGTCGGAGCCGCCGTCATCGTCGTCGGGATCGATGTTTCCGCCGCCCGAGCCGGGCCTGCTCTTGTCGTCATCGTCATCGTCATCGTCATCCACCGGAGGGATGGGCTGGGGCGTGTGCTCGTCGGATACGTGGATCGGTGCAATCATTCGCGTGGATGTCCTGTTGTGAGACGATTGAAACACTGCGCTTCCGTCTGCGCGTATGAGCCTACACCCGTCGGGCGCATTGTGAACAGGGTAAACTTACGACGAGAGCTCGGCAGGACCCGCGCACTCGCTAAACGCTCGCTGCGCACCGTCCACCGCTTGCTACCGAAACCGATTCGCCACCGAAATATTGCGCATGGCTGTCTCCACTAACGCGCTGTCTGCCCTGCCGTCGGACTGGAAGTCGGCGACGCTCCTCGGTCGCGCCTGGATCCCGGGTAATCTCGCGGGTCCTTCTCCGATTACGGTTCGGCCCGACGGCACGGTCATCGACCTTGCTGCAAGCTCCCCGACCGTCAGCGTTTTTCTCGAGTGGGACGATGTCGCCGGCGCAGTACGAACCGCGGCAACGACGGCGATGAGCCGCGCGATCGGGTCGATCGAGGAGTTGCTCTCCAACAGCCGTCCCGATTTCGACGACGCCAAGCCGCGATTGCTCGCGCCGTGCGATCTGCAGGCGATCAAGGCCGCCGGCGTCACCTTTATCGCCAGCACCCTCGAGCGCGTCATCGAGGAACAGGCGCGCGGAGACGCCAGCCGGGCCGAGGCGATTCGCGCGCGGCTGACGGGCATTCTCGGCGACAATCTCGCCTCGGTGCGCCCCGGGACCGAAGAAGCGGCGCGCATCAAGCAGGTACTGGTAGAGCAAGGGGCATGGTCGCAGTATCTGGAGGTTGGCATCGGGCCCGACGCCGAGATCTTCACCAAGACCCAGCCGATGGCTTCCGTCGGCCATGGAGCGCTGATCGGTGTGCATCCAAAATCCACCTGGAACAATCCGGAGCCGGAGATCGTGCTCGCCGTCGATTCTCGCGCCAGGATCAAGGGCGCGACGCTGGGCAACGATGTGAACCTGCGCGACTTCGAAGGCCGCAGCGCGCTCCTGCTCGGCAAGGCCAAGGACAATAACGCGTCGTGCGCCATCGGCCCGTTCATCCGGCTGTTCGATGACGGCTTCACGCTCGACGACGTCCGGCGCGCCGAGATCGTGCTCGACGTCCATGGCGCGGATGGCTTTCATCTGCGGGGGAAAAGCTCGATGGCGAAGATCAGCCGCGATCCCGCCGACCTGGTCGAGCAGGCGACCGGCTCGAACCACCAGTACCCGGATGGATTCATGCTCTTCCTGGGCACGATGTTCGCGCCGGTCGACGATCGCGGCGCGCCGGGCATGGGCTTCACGCACAAGCAGGATGACCGGGTGATCATCAGCGCCGCGCGGCTCGGCGCACTCGAAAACCGCGTGACAACGAGCGATCAGGCGCCGCCCTGGACTTTTGGCGCCGGCGAGCTGATGCGAAATCTGGCGGCGCGCAATCTGCTTCGCACGCATTGAGGACCAAAAGATCATGAGCGAGATTCACCGCAACTTCATCGGCGGCGATTGGGTGGCCGGTGCCGAGACCGCAAGGAACATCAATCCGTCGGATCTGAGCGACGTCGTCGGTGAATATGCCCGAGCGGACAAGGCGCAGGCCGACAGCGCGATTGCCGCCGCGCGCGCGGCATTTCCGGCGTGGTCGATGTCCTCGGTGCAGGATCGCGCGAATCTTCTCGACGCTGTAGGCAATACCATCCTCGCCCGCAAGGACGAGCTTGGGCGGCTGCTTTCGCGTGAAGAAGGCAAGACGCTCCCCGAAGGCATCGGCGAAGTCGTGCGCGCGGGACAGATCTTCAAGTTCTTCGGCGGCGAGGCGCTGCGGCTGGCAGGGGAAAAAATCCAGTCGATCCGCCCCGGCGTCGATGTCGAGGTAACGCGCGAACCCCTGGGCGTCATCGGCATCATCACCCCATGGAATTTTCCGGTGGCGATTCCGGCGTGGAAGATCGCACCCGCGCTCTGCTACGGAAACTGTGTGGTGTTCAAGCCCGCGGAGCTGGTGCCGGGGTCGGCATGGGCTCTGTCCGAAATCATCATCAAAGCGGGCATACCGGCGGGAGTATTCAACCTTGTCATGGGGCGCGGCAGCGTCGTCGGCGAGACCATCATCAACGACCGGCGCGTCGACGCGATCAGCTTTACCGGCTCGGTGGCAACCGGCCGCGCGATCGCGGCCGAGGCGATCGCGCGCATGGCCAAGCTGCAGTTGGAAATGGGTGGAAAGAACCCGCTGGTCGTGCTTGACGACGCTGATTTGGGAGTAGCCGTCAATTGCGCGGTCAACGGCGCGTTCTTCTCAACGGGACAGCGCTGCACGGCTTCGTCGCGTCTGATCGTCGGCGCGAACATCCACGACCGTTTTGTCGCCGCGTTGAGCGAGCGCCTCGGGTCACTCAAGGTCGATGACGCGCTGACACCGGGAACGGACATCGGACCGGTGGTCGACGAGACCCAGCTCAAGCAGAACCTGGACTACATCGGCATCGGCCAGCGCGAAGGTGCAAAGCTTGCCTGCGGCGGCGAAATGCTCAAGCGCGCCAAGCAGGGCCACTATCTCGCGCCGGCGCTCTTGACCGAGGCGACCAATGCCATGCGCACTTCGCGCGAGGAAATATTCGGACCGGTAGCCAGCGTAATCCGGGTCAAGGATTACGACGAGGCACTTGCGGTAGCCAACGACACCGACTTCGGCCTCTCGGCCGGCATCGTGACCACATCGCTCAAATACGCGTCGCACTTCAAGCGCGAAAGCCAGGCGGGCATGATCATGGTCAATCTGCCGACCGCGGGCGTCGACTATCACGTGCCCTTCGGCGGCCGCAAAGGCTCCAGCTACGGCCCGCGCGAGCAGGGCCGCTATGCGCGCGAATTCTTCACCGTCGTCAAAACGGCATACACGCTGCCGTGAACCCCGGCCGCTCGAAGCGGTCCATCGGCAATGCCGGATTCCAAGAGCCAGCTTGCGGTTAGCGCTCGATCGCTGAAAGAGCTGGACGCGGGTATCGTGCGCTGCCGCGGGTGTCCGCTCTGGGAGCGCGCGACCCAGGCGGTCTGCGGCGAAGGCGGTGTCAAGGCGAGCGTCATGCTGGTCGGCGAGCAACCGGGCGATCAGGAAGATCTCACCGGCAAGCCTTTTGTCGGGCCCGCGGGAAGGGTCCTCGACGACGCGCTGGAAAAAGCCGGTGTCGATCGCAAACAAGTTTATGTCACCAATGCGGTCAAGCATTTCAGCTGGGAGCCGCGCGGCAAGCGGCGAATGCACAAGACGCCGGCGCAGCAGGAAGTGGCCGCGTGTCTCGACTGGCTGCTCGGCGAAATCCGGCTCGTCGCTCCGCGTTTGATCGTCTGCCTGGGCGGCACCGCGATGCGCGCGCTCCTCGGTCCGAAGGTCAAGGTGCTGGTCAATCGCGGAAAATTCTTCGACAGCGAGTGGGGGCCGAAAATACTCGTGACGGTCCACCCTTCGTCCATTCTCCGCGTCCCGCCCGAGGATCGCGCTCAGGCGTTCGATTTACTGGTGAAGGATCTTGCGCGGATCAATGATCTGTAGCCGTGGCTTTATTCACATTCGACATCCCCTCCGTGCCGCCCAAGCTCTGGACTTCCCCGCTAGAGAACAGATCGAGGTCTCCCAAGTTTAGTCGCCGTCGAAGAAAGCATTGAAGGGGCGGCTCAGTTCGTTCCTTTTTTATGGCGTCCCGTCCTACACTCCTCGCAAAACTCGTCGACACTTCGCAAGCTGTCGGCGAGCACGCCGCCCGGCGCACGAAGATAGCCCGCATGGCGGACTTCCTGCGCGGGCTCGCGCCATTGGAAATCGACATTGGCGTCTCTTATCTCGCCGGCGTGACGCGGCAGGGACGAAGCGGGATCGGTCATGCGCTGATCCGCGACGCGCGACCGGCAACGAATGGCGAAGAGCCCGAGCTGACCCTGACGGAAGTTGACGCAACGCTGGAGCAGATCACTCGAGCCAGTGGCCGCGGATCGGTGGCCGAACGCAGCCGCCTCTTGTCCGCGCTTTTCGCAAAAGCGACCGCGCGCGAGCAGGACTTCCTCATGCGACTGCTGCTCGGGGAACTGCGCCAAGGCGCGCTCGAAGGCATGATGATCGAGGCCGTCGCGACTGCCGCGGAGCTGCCGGCAGTAACCGTGCGCCGGGCCGCGATGATCGCCGGCGGAATCGCGAGCGTCGCGTCGCATGCGCTGACCGAGGGCGCGGCCGGCTTGAGCCGCTTTGCGATCGCGCTCTTTCAGCCACTCGCGCCAATGCTCGCGCAGCCGGCTGACGATATCACCGACGCAATGAGGCAAATTCCCATGGCGGCGCTCGAGTGGAAGCTCGACGGCGCACGCGTGCAGGTACACAAGAGCGGCAATGAGGTGCGCATCTACACGCGCACCGGCAACGACGTGACAGCCGCCACACCCGAGATCGTGTCCACCATCCAGCAAGCGCAAGCACAGGCACTCATTCTCGACGGCGAAGCGATTGCGCTCAAACCCGGCGGAGCACCGTATCCGTTTCAGGACACGATGCGCCGCTTCGGACGGGTACTCGACATCGAAGCCATGCGCGCGACCATGCCCTTATCGGTATTTTTCTTCGACTGCCTGCGCCGCGACGAGTCCGATCTCGTGCCGATGCCCGCGGCCGCGCGCTTCGAAGCGATGACCGCCACGCTGCCCTCGGAGTTGCTGATTCCTCGCCTGGTGACGAGCGACACTGTCGCCGCGCAGGCTTTCTACGACGACGCGCTCGAACGCGGACACGAGGGCGTGATGGTCAAGGCGCTCGACGCGCCGTACGAGCCCGGCGCGCGAAGCGCTGCGTGGCTCAAGGTCAAGCGCATTCACACGCTCGACCTCGTGGTCCTTGCCGCGGAATGGGGACATGGGCGTCGCCGAGGGTGGCTTTCCAATCTGCACCTCGGTGCGATCGACCCGGCGAGCGGACAGTTCGTCATGCTCGGCAAGACGTTCAAGGGCATGACCGATGCGATGCTTGCGTGGCAAACCGAGGAGCTCCTGAAACAAGAAGTCACGCGCGACGATTGGACGGTTCGCGTTCGCCCGGAGCTTGTTGTCGAGATCACCTTCAACGATCTGCAGGCCAGCCCACGTTACCCGGGAGGCCTTGCGCTTCGCTTTGCGCGCGTCAAGGGATACCGCCCCGACAAAAAACCGCAGGACGCCGACACTATCGACACCGTCCGGGGCATCTACGCGAGACAGGACAAGTAAATGGAACGCGAACACCTGCGGTGGGGGCGCGCCTGAACTCCCGAAATATCGAGGTACTCCGACGCAAAAAAGAAGCGGCCCGAAGACCGCTCCTTTTCAATTCGCTGCAATAAGGCTTAACCGCGCGGGTCACCGTTACCGTTGACGGTCACCGTCGGCCCCGGAGGCGCGCTCATTTGCACGCGATGCGTTACGCCCCGGAAATTATAGGTGACGTCCCAGTAATCTGCCTGGCCGCTCGGAACAGTCGAGCAGCGCTGAACATTCTGGCTGTACCCACCGGTGCTGCCCCCGCCCGTGTTGGCACCGACCGCCGCGCCCGCGACGGCGCCGCCGGCGGTGGCGACATCTCTGCCTCGTCCGCCCCCGACCTGATGACCCAGCACGCCGCCAATGATTGCACCGATGACCGCGCCTGGAACGTTAGGACCGCCCCCGTCGGAGATCCGCTCGCGCTCAACCCAGCACCGCTGCTCGGGCGGACCGACGACTGCATGGACCGAAGTGACGGGCGCCTGGTAAAGACGCTCGCTCGGGCGTTGCCGGTACTCGTAAGCGGGCTCCGCGAGCGGTGCGGGCGCCTCGTTCTCGTAGTTCGTTCGATTGACCGGCCGCACCGAGGATATCTTGTCGTTCATACCCATTCCGGCAAGCGACTCGTAACTTCCCGGCCGCAGGACCACGCAGCGACCCTCGAATCGGGCGTCTTCACACACTTCCCAGCGCCCGCGCTCGACGACCGCTGACCGCGCGCGATCATTGAATCCGGTTCGCTCGAAATTCCAGATCGTCCTGTCGGCCACGAAAGCGCGCCCGCGGAAACCCTCGCCTTCGTAAAAAGTGACCTGTGCCGCCGCCTGGGTGGCCAAGCCGATCGCGGCCACACCCAGTAAAGCCTTTAACGTCAGTTTCATAGCTACCTCCTTATTTGACCCGCTGAACAGGGGCTCAACAGAAAGATACTAACGCTCATCAATCGATACGGTTGTCAGCGATAGGCGGAAAATCTGTAGGACGCAGGACCACAGTAAAAAGCACTTGGCGGTGCCCGCTCCTTCAGCGTCCTGTTGCGATCCGGACACTGCTTGGGACTGGTCCTTCGGTGTCCCGTTCTCAAGCGTTGCAATTCGTTACACTTGTCGGAACGAAACGACGGGCCGTGAAGCGCACGAAGTACAACATATTGATGAGCGCAGCACCGATGTGCGGGCGCAGGATCGCGGGAGGACAGCGACCGGCAATTGCCGCGACTCGCTGGACGCGCTCGCGACCGGCGCTACTTGGCGCTTCGCAGCTTTTTAATCGTATCGGCGTCGATCGTGCCCGTCGGAGAAAGCTTGTTGTCGCTCTGGAATTTCTTGAGCGCCTCGACCGTTCTCGGCCCAGCAACACCATCGACGGTACCCAGCTTGTAACCCAGCTCGTTCAGGCGTTCCTGCATTTCAAAGACCGTCATACCCTCGACGTTGACCCCAGGCTCCGGTTGAGGCGCGCGAGGCTGCGCCGCCGGTGCCTGCGGGGGACGAGTAGGTTGTTGCGGCGGCGGAGTGGGTCGTGCGCCGCTTGGGGCTTCCGGCGCACCCGCGCACCCGGCAAGGAACAAGGCGCCGACAAACAGCACTGACAGTGAATTGTGCAGATGTCTCATGATGGGCTCGCTTTGTAGTTGCGGAGGGTGACGGCGGCTGATTCTACACCCAAATTAAAGGGGCTCAGCAATGAGTGGTCAGGCGCACAAAAGCGCGATCCTGGGTCCCGGTCAGCCCAAGTCCCGCACGATGCGCAAGCCTTCAATAAACGCGTCTTCAGACCCTATTTCGCAAGTTGATGCTCGATCCGCGGGTCGGGGATGAGCCACATGATGGCGACCGCGACATAGATGACGCAGGCGACCCAGGGAATCACAAACGCGAGCGCAATCGCTATCGCATACAAGACCACCGAGGCGATGCCCTTGTAGTCCCTGCCCAAGGCCCGCGCCAGCATCGAGTCCTTGCCATGCTGCGCGACGAGGATGCGAGCCAGAATGTAATACGCAACACCGGCCAGGAGCAGCACCACGCCGTAGAACGCGACGGGCACTGCGGCGAAGTGATTTTCGCTCATCCAACCGGTGACGAAGGGCACCAGCGACAACCAGAACAGCAAATGCAGGTTGGCCCAGAGCACGCCGCCCGAGACATGCTGAACGGCGTGCAGCATGTGATGGTGATTGCTCCAATAGATACCGGTAAAGACAAAGCTGAGCACGTAGCTCAGGAACACCGGGATCAGCGGTAGCAGTGCCGGCAGGTCGATTCCGTGCGGCACCTTCATCTCGAGCACCATGATGGTGATGATCACGGCGATCACGCCGTCACTGAATGCTTCCAATCGCCCTTTTCCCATCGGTATCCTCGTCTGAAAAAAACGGGCCAAGGCCGAATGTAGCGGAAATATGACATCGGTGTTCGAGCGGGCGCTCTGGCGTGTATCCCGCGCGATGTTGCATACTCCGCCGTTGCAAAACCAATAAGGCGCTCGCCGTGAACCCCGCGCATCTCCTAACCGCCATCTCGACCCAATGGGACGCCGAGATCGTCCCGCAACTCACCGAGTACATTCGCATCCCGGCCAAGTCGCCGCATTTCGATCCGCAATGGGAAACCAACGGCCACATCGAGCGCGCGATCCGGCTTGCGGAAGCGTGGGTGCGGACACAGCCCGTGCGAGGGCTGACGCTCGAAATCGTGCGTCTACCCGGCCGTACGCCTCTGCTTTATTTCGACGTTGCCGGCACCGGCGATCGAAGCGTGCTGTTGTACGGTCATCTGGACAAGCAGCCGGAGATGGTCGGATGGCGCCAGGGTTTCGGCCCGTGGGATCCCCTGTTCGAGAATGGCAAACTCTACGGCCGCGGCAGCGCCGACGATGGCTATGCCGTATTCGCCGCGCTGGCCGCCATCGGCGCGCTGCAGGCCGAGGGGATCGCGCATGCCCGTTGCGTGGGCATGATCGAGACTTGCGAAGAAAGCGGCAGCTACGACCTCCCGGCGTATCTGGACGCGCTCGCGCCGCGGATGGGGAAAGTCGATTTCGTGGTCGGGCTCGACTCTGGTTGCGGCGACTACGAGCGCCTGTGGGCAACCACGTCGCTACGCGGGCTGGCCGGCGGCCGCCTGACCGTCGAAGTCCTGACCGAGGGCGTGCACTCGGGCGACGCGAGCGGCATCGTTCCGTCGTCGTTTCGCATCGCCCGAAAGCTCCTCGACCGGCTCGAGGACGCGACGACTGGCCGCGTCCTGCCCGCCGAATTTCACGCACCGATTCCGCCGGAGCGCGTCGAGCAAGCTGGGCGTGCGGCGGAAATTCTCGGCGACATCGTCATCAGCAAGTATCCGTTTGCGGACAGCACGCAGCCGATGGTCGCCGATCGCGCCGAGGCGCTGCTCAACCGAACGTGGCGCCCTGCGCTTTCGGTCACCGGCGCGGATGGCCTGCCGCCGATCGCCAATGCCGGCAACGTGCTGCGCCCGCAAACATCGCTCAAGCTTTCGCTTCGCGTGCCGCCGCCAATAGACGGCGACCAGGTGTCGCGCCATTTGAAACGCTTGCTCGAAGCCGATCCGCCCTATGGCGCGACCGTGCGTTTCGACCTCGAGTCGGGCGCCACCGGCTGGAATGCGCCCGTGACTCAAACGTGGCTCGTCAGCGCAATCGACGAGGCGTCTTCGCTGTTTTACGACAAATCCGCGGCGGCCATGGGCGAAGGCGGCACCATTCCCTTCATGGCCATGCTCGGCAAACACTTTCGCGACGCGCAGTTCCTGATCACCGGCGTCCTCGGCCCTCACGCTAACGCGCACGGACCCAACGAATTCCTGCACGTTCCCTACGCCAAGAAGCTGACCGCGTGCGTGGCCTTCGTGCTCGCAGCGCATGCTCGAAAAGAGGTGCACGCATGATCACGATCTATCATCTCGACACGTCACGCTCCGAGCGCATCGTCTGGCTGATGGAAGAGCTCGGTCTCGAATACAAGCTGGAGCTGTTTCAGCGCAACGACAACGGGTCGGCCCCGGATGCGCTGAGGAAGATTCATGCGCTCGGCAAGGCGCCGGTGATCCGCGACGGGAACACGGTGTTGGCCGAGTCAGGCGCCATCGTCGACTATATCGTTCACCGCTATGCGGGCGATCGTCTCGCCGTGGCGCCGGCGGCTGCGGATTACGCGCGCTACATCTATTGGTTTCATTTCGCCGAAGGAACCTTGATGTCGCTGCTGATACTCGCATTGGTGCTGAGCCGAGTGCCGGAAGCCGATGCAAGCCCGGTGCGGACACGGGTGCTGGAGCGGATGAAGCAGACCCTCGCCTTCATCGACTCGGAGCTCGCTCAAGCGACTTACTTTGCCGGCGCAACATTCAGCGCGGCGGATGTCATGATGACCTTCCCTTTTACGACCATGCGACACTTCCTGAAATACGACCTCGCACCTTACGCCAATATTCTCGCCTACCTGCAGCGCATCGAGTCGCGGCCGGCATACCAGAAGGCAATGGCGCTGGCGGGCCCGAAAGACAAGTAGAATCGGCGGCGAGCTTGCGAAATGGAATCCGGCGCTACAGGTTTACGGTGCGTCCCGATGCTGACGACTCTCGGACCGCATCGAGCACCTGCTGACCGCGCAGCCCGTCGGTGAAATTGGGGGCGGGCGAGCTGCCCTGCTCGATTCCCTTGGTAAAATCCCGGACCAGCAGCCGGAACGCCATCAGACGGTGGTCGCGGGGGTCGGTAAACGGTGTGTACTGCGCCGGAGTCTCGAGCTCCTGCAGCGGCGCGCCGTTGCGGCTTGCGACGACGACTCCGTTTTCCAGCGGGTTGGGCCCGGGATGCTCGGCGATCAGCGTGCCGCGCTCGCCCATGACCGCGATCTTCGCGCCGCGCGCGGGCGTGACGGCGAAGGACGACGCCATCGTCGCCATGCCGCCATTCTTGAACGCCACTGTGAACGAAAAGGTGTCGTCGGTTTCGGCCTTGACGATTTTCCCCGTCGCCGCGTCGAGCACGTCCGGTCGAAGCGCGGCCAGCCAGCCGGTCACGGAGGCGATTTCGCCGAACCAGAATCGCAGGCCGTCGATGTAATGCGAGCCTAGCGCGCCGAGCAGGCCGCCGCCTTCGGATTTGTACGCTTGCCAGGTGAGCGGGCGCGGCTCTCGCGAAACGTAGCGATCGAGGAAGAGCTCCAAGGTGCAGAGCTGGAACTTGCCGATGTAGTCCTCGGCCAGGAGCTGCCTGATGTAGGCGCGCTGAGGCGTGTGACGGAATTCGTGGGCGACCATCGCGGTCTTGCCGGACTTTGCGGCGGCGGCACGCATCTCCTCGGCCTGCTTCGCATCGAGGGCGAACGGCTTCTCGCAGAGAACATGCTTGCCCGCATTGAGCGCGGCGATGCAAAGCGGGTGATGAGAGCCAGGAGGCGTGATGATCGCGACCGCGGCGAGGTCGTCCCGTCGAATGAGCTCCATCGGATCGGTGTAGACGCTTGGAATGCCGGCCTCGTCGGCGGCTTTCTGCGCCTTCTCACGCGTGCGGCTGCAGATGGCCGCGACATCCCAGCCTTCGGAGCGGAACGCCGGGACGTGGACCTGCGCGCCGAAGCCGACGCCGATGATGCCGATGCTGTTTTTGGATGAAGCCATGCTGATCTCCGCCTACGGGCGAGTGCCCGACCCGCCAAATACTACCGGAGCCACTACCGAAGACAAATGGCCTCGGTATATGCTTCATACTCGTTGAGCCGAAAATCCAGAAAGGAACTCGAGATGCTTTCTGCACAGCGCGAACGTGCTCCGCTGGCCGCCTTTGCGGCGATCGCCTTGTTCATCGGATTCACTGCGCATGCTGCGGCGCCGTTGGCAAAGACGCAGGCGCCCGGGTATTACCGCATGATGCTGGGCGATTTCGAAGTCACCGCGCTGTCCGACGGCACGGTTCCGCTGGCGGTGGACACGCTTCTCACCAACACTTCGCCCGCCAAGGTGAACAAAGCGCTCGATCGTTGGTTCCTCAAGGAGCCGGTCGATACTTCCGTCAACGCCTATCTCATCAACACCGGCACCAAGCTGATCCTGGTCGACGCCGGTGCCGGCGCCTTGTTCGGCCCTACGCTCGGCAAGCTCTCGAACAGTCTGCGAGCCTCGGGGTACCGGCCCGATCAGGTGGACGAGATTTACATCACCCACATGCACCCGGACCACGTCGGCAGCCTGATGGCCGGCGACAAGCTTGCCTTCCCTAACGCCACCGTGCGCGCCGACAAGCACGACGCCGACTACTGGTTGAGCCAGTCGAACATGGACGCGGCGCCCAAAGACGGCAAGGATTCCTTCAAAGGCGCGATGGCCTCGATCAACTCCTACGTCGCCGCGGGGAAATTCAAAACCTTCGACGGCGACACCGAGCTGGTTCCCGGCATCAAGGCAATGGCCAGTCCTGGACACACGCCCGGCCACAGCACCTACGTCATCGAAAGCAAAGGCCAGAAGCTCGCGCTATGGGGCGACCTGATGCACGTCGCGGCAGTGCAGTTTGCGGAGCCGTCGGTCACCATCAAGTTCGACACCGATTCCAAATCCGCTGCCGCGCAACGCAAGCGCGCCTACGCCGATGCGGCCGGGAAAGGCTACTGGGTCGCGGCGGCACACCTTGCCTTCCCGGGCATCGGTCACGTCCGCGCCGAAGGCAATGGCTATGCCTGGGTGCCGGCGAACTACGCGCCGCTTCCCTAGCATTGCTGACAAGCGAGGAAAAGACGATGACTGCCGAAGGATTCACCGTCAGCCACGCGCGAGACGCGCAGTTCGAGCGCGGCCTGCGCTCTTTTTTCGAGTATCGCGACCTCGGCATCGGAAACGCGACCAAAGGACGGGTCGTGGCACACGTGATTCGCGCGGCGCCGGGCGAATCGTTCTCGGGCCAGACTCACCTGCACCGCACAACGTTCCAATTCGTATACGTGCTCAAGGGCTGGATCGAATTCGACTATGAAGGTCATGGCACCGTGCGGCTCGAGGCAGGATCGAGCGTCTACCAGCCGCCTTCGATCCGGCATCGGGAGCTGGCGCACAGCGACGATCTGGAGATGCTCGAAATCGTCATGCCGGCGAATTTTTCGACCGAGGAGGTCGCCTCGGTGCTGCACAATTCGCCTCACGCCACACCAAGCGACTAGCGGAACCGAGCGCATTTTGTTTGTTTTCCCCTTCCCGTGGACACCCGTGTGGGAAACCGCAGACATGTATTTCCGGCCGTCAGCGTCATGAACATTGCATTCGCTTCGTCGCGCGGCGCCCGCGCCCGAATAAGACGCCTGTTGTGGGGAGCATCGCTTCTGGCCATATTCGTGCTCGGCGATGCGATGGGCGAAATTTTTCGCTGCGCAGTCGATGGCCGGGTCGTCTATTCCGATCACCCGTGCGGTGACCAGTCGACAAAAGTTATCATCGATGCCCCGCCGCCAGCGAAGGCGGACGCTGCGCGCAACCTACAGGAAGAGGCAAACTTGGGCCGCGTGGTCATCGGCATGGTGGCGGCGCAGGTCGAACAGGCATGGGGCCGTCCCGCCGAGATCAACTCCGAGCGCGACAGTACCGGCACCGTTGAACGCTGGATTTACAAGCGCGCAGCCGAGACGACGACCGTTCACTTCCATGGCGGTAAGGTGTTGAAGGTCACCATGGTGAAGTCACTTGCCCCGCCTCCGGCGGCGCCCGTTGCGGAAGCGACCGGCTCGTTCACGGTGAGCGAACTCGAAGACCGCGAGCGTCGCGACAAAGCGGCCGAGCGTCGCTTTGCGCGCGCCGGCATGAGTCAGGAGGAAGTCCGCGGCAGGCTCGGGCCACCCTCCGACCGCAGAGTCGTCGCGACGCGATTCGGCATCGCCGATTGCTGGACCTATCAGCCGGCGCCGCGTGATGCGCAGACATTAACAACACTATGCTTCAGCGTCGAAGATACGCGTTTGGTGACTGTTGAGAGAACCGTGCAACGGTAAGGTTCGCGCAAGCCGCCGGGTGCGTAAGCGGCCGTTGCACACGCGCAGCGCACAGCACCCCACTCGAAAGCGAAAACTGTTATGACGAATCCCTGGCCGACACTCCCCTTCGCGGCGTGGAAAGACACCTGCGCGACGCTCCACACGTGGACGCAGATCGTCGGCAAGATACGGCTGGTCCAGTCGCCATGGGTCAATCACTCGTGGCACGTTCCGCTCTACCTTACCGCGCGAGGCATCACCACTTCTCCTATTCGCCATGACCCACGCGTTTTTCAGATCGATTTCGACTTCATCGACCACAAGCTGTTGATCCAGGCCGACGACGGGCCGGTGAAAATAATGGCGCTGCAGCCGCGCTCGGTCGCCGACTTCTATCGGAGCCTTTTCGCGCAACTTGCCGAGCTGGATATCGACGTGAAGATCAACACCACACCGAACGAGGTCGCCGATGCCATTAAATTCGAAGACGACCAGCAGCATCGCTCGTACGACGCCGAATACGCCAACCGATTCTGGCGCACGCTCCTGCAGGCCGACCGCGTTCTAAAAGAATTTCGCGCCCGCTTCAAGGGCAAATGCAGCCCGGTGCATTTCTTCTGGGGCGGCTTCGACCTGGCGGTGACACGATTCTCCGGACGCCCCGCGCCGGAGCATCCCGGCGGCGTACCGCATCTGCCGGATTGGATCGCGCGCGAGGCTTACTCCCATGAGGTCAGCAGCTGCGGCTTCTGGCCGGGCAACGAAGCGCTGCTGCCTTATGCGGCGTTTTACGCCTATGCCTATCCGGAGCCCGCGGGATTCGTCAAGGCCAAGATTCGCCCCGATGCTGCGTTCTACCATTCCGACTTGCACGAGGTCGTTCTGCCCTACGACAAAGTGCGGGAAGCGCCGTCGCCCGATGCCGTGCTGCTCGAGTTCCTGCGGAGCAGCTATGAGGCTGCTGCCGATTTGGGCAAGTGGGATCGTGCAGCACTGGAATGACCGACTGATTGCCCGCATCACAAAAATTCCGTGCCGGACGGCTGTCTCCGGAGTAATGTTCCGGCACCCGATGCAATCGAAAGGGAGAGCCCATGTACCAGCAAAGCTACGACCCGTTGGGAAATGTATTCCTCTCCACCCTGGTAGCTGCGATCCCGATCCTCGTTCTGTTGTACTTCATCGCACTGCACCGCCACCGCGATTCACAGGGCCACGTCTACTTAGGCATTTCCGCGCCCTATGCGGCGTTTTTTGGCGTCATCGCCGCATTCCTGGTGTCCTGCCTGGTCTTCAAGATGCCGATCACCTCGGCCGTCTCTGCCTTCGCGCTCGGGACGCTCTCGGGGTTTCTGGGGATCATCTGGATCGTCCTGGCCGCGATGTTCCTGTACACGATGAGCGTGGTGAGCGGCAAATTCGAGATCGTGAAGGAGTCCATCGTCCACATCTCGTTCGACCGCCGCCTTCAGTGCGTGCTGATCGCGTTTTCGTTCGGAGCGATCATCGAGGGGACATCCGGATTCGGGACGCCGGTGGCGATCGCCGGCGCGGTGATGGTGGGCTTGGGGTTCAAGCCGTTTCAATCCGCAGTCCTGAATCTTCTGGCGAACACCGCACCGGTTGCGTGGGGCGCGATTGGAACGCCGATCGTGACGCTGGCCGCGGTCAGCGGTCTGGACCAGGTGACGCTTTCCGCGATGGCAGGTCGCCAGCTGCCGTTCGTCTCGATCGTGGTTCCGTTCTGGCTGGTCGCCACGTTCGTGAAGATGGAAGGCGGGACCTGGAAGGAAGTGTTCGAAGTGTGGCCCGCCGCGCTGTGCGCGGGCGCAACGTTTGCGGTCATGCAGTTCTTTGCCTCGGGCACCAACGAGTTTCACTTGATGACCGATGTGGTTTCCGGCGTCTTCTCGGTCGTGTGCACCGCGCTGTTCCTGCGCTTTGTCTGGCACCCGAAAACTCGCTTCCTTCTGAAATCCGAGCGCGATGCGCTGGCCAAGGCCGGCAAGAGCACCGCGACAGCGACGACCGACAGGACCGAGTGGAAGTACTCCTATACGGCCAAGGAAACGATTTACGCGTGGCTGCCGTGGGTGATCCTGATCCTTTGTTGCGCCCTCTGGGGCATCCCGGAATTCAAGAAGTACCTGAACAACCTCTTCTCCGGCGTCACCTTCGCGACGACGCTTCTGGGCTCGCCGTTCGCCGGCACGCTCTCGCTGCCGGTGTGGGACATGCCGTCCTTGCACAGCTTGGTGCAACGGATGCCGCCGGTGGCCCCGATCAACGCCAAACCGGAGGCCGCGAGGTTCACCATCAACTGGCTGTCGGCCGCCGGAACCGGTGTGTTCGTCGCGGCGATTCTATCCGGCCTGGTTCTCAAGCTGAGCGCGGTGCAGTGGAAAGACTCCTTCGTTCGGACCTTGCAACGCATGAAGATTCCGGTCCTGGTGATTGGTCAGGTGCTCGGACTCGGGTTCCTGACGCGTTACGCGGGCACCGATGCGGTCCTCGGCCTCGCGTTCACCGGAGCGGGGTTCATGTACCCGTTCTTCGCCGCATATCTGGGCTGGCTCGGCGTCTTCCTCACTGGTTCCGATACTGCATCGAACGCGCTGTTCGGCAGCCTTCAACGCATCACGGCACAGCAGCTCCACCTGAATGAGATCCTGATCGTGGCCACGAACTCCACCGGCGGCGTGATGGGCAAGATGATCGATGCCCAGTCCATCATGGTCGCCTGTGCTGCATGCTATGACGATCCGAAGGAGCGGTCACATGCGCTGGGACCTATCTTCCGGACCGTGTTCTGGTACTCGATCGCCGGAGCTGCGTTGATCGGTGTGATCGCTCTTCTGCAGGCGTACGTCTTCCCGGGGATGATTCCGATTCCGCCGGTCAAGTGACGCGTGAAGAGCCGCGTCGGCTTATTGCGGCCAGGATAAAAGCGAATCGGGCCGCATTTGCGGCCCGTTTTTCGATGACGAATCTTGCGAGACTGCGACGCCTAGCTTGGTAGCTTACGTTAGGTGCGAAAGTGCCATCCCGCTGTCCGAGGCTTGTTATGTCTTCTTCGACGAGGATTTCTTACTGGGGACCTCGGCTCCCGCGCGATGCGCTTCCGAGAGTCCAATGGCAATGGCCTGCTTGCGCCTCGTCACTTTCTTGGCGGACTTGCGCAATGGTCTTGCCATCCCGCAATCGCTGTTCCCGCTGGAGTATGAGGTGGTTCAGTAGCCTAACAAGGCCGTCTTCGCGTAGGCTACTGTCGATCGCGGCGCTGTCGTAGCGCCTGCGAGTGGCAAGGAGTGCCGATGGAACGGGCCGCAAAGCCTGCAAAGGCCAACGTCGAAGCAAGGCCGCCTGTTGCCCGGAAATCGCGGAAGACCGACGGCTCTACGGGTCGGCAGCTCGAGCAGCGCTTGACGGAAGCATTGGAGCAGCAGGCGGCGACGAGCGAGATACTGCGCGTCATCAGCAGCTCGCGGACCGACGCCCAGCCGGTGTTCGATACCATCGCGGCCAAATCGCTGCGCCTGTGCGACGCTCGGTTCAGCGCCGTCTTCAGGTTCGACGGCGAGCTCATCCACATGGCCGCTTTTCAGAACCTGACCCCCGAAGGCACCGCGGCTTTTCTGACCGCATACCCGTGCCGGCCAAGCCGGGGTGGCACCACGCAGCGAGCCATCCTGACTCGCAGTATCGTCCATATGCCCGACATACGTGAGGACCCCGAGTACGTTTACCAGGACGTCGCACAGAAAGCCGACTACCGCAGCGTGCTTTCCGTGCCGATGCTGCGCGACGGTGAGGTGATCGGAACGATCACCGTGTACAGGGACGCAGCGAGACCCTTCCCGGACGCGCAGATCGAGCTCCTGAAGACGTTCGCCGACCAGGCGGTGATTGCAATCGAGAACGTGCGCCTGTTCAATGAGCTGGAAGTGCGCAATCGCGACCTCACCGAGGCCCTGGAGCAGCAGACCGCGACGAGCGAGATCCTGCGCGTCATCAGCCAGTCGCCAACCGATGTGCAACCAGTGTTCGACACCATCGCGGCAGCCGCATTGAAGCTTTGCCGTGCCGGTGCCGCCAACGTCTATACGTTCGATGGGAAGTTGATCCGGATCGCAGCGGATCCGAAAGGCGACGACCCGATACGGAGTGTCTTTCCGCGGCCACCGAGCCGCGACACGGCGATCACCCGGGCCGTGCTGACGGGCAGCGTGGTTGCGATTCCCGACGTGCTGGAAGACCCTGAATACATGATCCGGGACGTCGCGATCGCAGGCGGCTTCCGCAGCGCGCTCGCCATCCCCCTGTTGCGCGACGGAAGCCCGATCGGCGCCATCGCCCTCGGCCGGCCAGAACCCGGCCTATTCCCTGACAACCAGGTCGCCCTGCTCCAGACCTTCGCCGACCAAGCCGTCATCGCCATCGAGAACGTGCGGTTATTCAATGAGACGAAGGAAGCGCTTGAGCGGCAGACGGGAACGGCCGATATTTTGCGCGTGATTTCCGGCTCGCCGACCGATACGCAACCGGTGTTCGAGGTGATCCTCGACCGCGCAACCAAGCTGTGCGATGCCGAGACGGGAATTCTCTTCCGTTACGAGAATGGCGCCTATCACGCGCAGGCAACGCGCATTCCCAATGCGGAATTTGCGGCGATGTTCAAGGAACCGAGGCGTCCCGGGCCGGGGAGCAAGAGCGGACTCGGCCGGCTGATGCGCGAAAAGCGTACCGTGCACATTCCCGACCTGCTTCAGGACGCGGCCTCTGCCGAAGGCGACCCGATGCGGCTGCAGACGCTGCGGGGCGGCGTGCGCACATGGCTCGGTGTGCCGCTGCTCAAGGAGGGCGAACTGATCGGCGCGATCCTGGTCTACCGGAGCGAGCCGCGCGCCTTCGGCGAGCAGCAAATATCGCTGCTGGAAACCTTTGCCGACCAAGCGGTGATCGCCATCGAGAACGTGCGGTTGTTCAACGAGACCCGGGAAGCGCTCGATCAGCAGACGGCCACGGGCGAAATCTTGGCTTCGATCAGCGGATCGATGACCGATACCAAGCCCGTATTCGACGCGATCGTGCGAAACCTGCTGCGGCTGTTCGGCACGCAGTTCGCGGTCGTTGTCCTCCCGCAAGACGGAAAGCTGGAGCTTGGCGCTTTCCTGGGGGAACCGGGCTTCGAGAAGCTTGCGCAGGATTATCCGGTGCCACTCGACGGGCAATCGACCCTGGTCGGACAGGTCGCGTTCTCCGGCCAAGCGATGCAGCTCGCGCCGATGGTCGGCAACCCCGCCACGCCTCCTGTCACCGAGCGCTTCGCGCGCCAGCACGGCTTCAACGCGCAACTCTCCGCACCGATGCTCCGTGAAGGAAAGGTCATCGGCGTTATTGCGACGGCCCGGCGTGAGCCGGTGCCCTTCAATGACAAGCAGGTCGCGCTGGTCAAGGCATTTGCCGACCAAGCGGTGATCGCGATTGAGAACGTGCGGTTGTTCAACGAGACCAAGGAAGCGCTCGAGCGGCAGACGGCGACAAGCCAGATCCTGCGCGCGATTAGTGGCTCACTGACCGACATCGCTCCGGTATTCGATATCATCCTGGAGAACGCGATCAGCCTTTGCGGGGGCGACGTGGCGATACTCTGGCAGTACGACGGCAAGGTCCTGCGTGTCGCCGCGGGCAAGAACACCTCGCACGAGGGAGAGGCTTACTCGCGCGAGCACCCCTTGGAACTCGGCAGCTACAACCCGACGCCCCGGGCGGGACTGGAGCGGCGCACCATGCACGTGCTGGACGTATTCGCCGAGCCGGGCTATCGCCCGCTGGTTCCGCCGGGCATTGCACCGGACCGGCTCAAGGCACCCACGGTTCTCGCGGTACCGCTCCTGCGCGAGAACGACCTGCTCGGCGTCATCACCATCTGGCGCTTCGAGAAGCGCCTGTTCACCGAGAAGCAAGTCGAGATGGTCAACGCCTTCGCCGACCAGGCGGTGATCGCGATCGAGAACGTGCGGCTGTTCAACGAAACCAAGGAAGCGCTCGAACGGCAGACGGCGACGGCGGAGATCCTGAAGGTGATTGCCAGTTCGCCTTCGAACGTGCAGCCGGTGTTTGACGCAATCGTGCAGAGCGCCGCCCGCCTTTTCGGGCGCAGAGCAGGATTGCGGGTGGTCGAGGGAAACGTTCTTCGCAGGATGGCGCGCAGCGACGCACATTCGGCGGGATTCGGCGGCGCGGAAGTAATGCCGATCGACCGGGATAGCCTGGTCGGGACCGTCGCCCTGGACGGCAGAGGGATGCAGGTGGAGGACACGCGTGCGCCGGACGCTCCGCCGTACGCGCGCGCTCATGCCCACGAACTGGATTTCCGGTCAGTCGCGACGGCGCCCCTGGTTCGCGAGGGTGCGGTGATAGGCGTGATTTCGGTGTCCTCTCCGAACCCTGGGGCGCTTTCAGCCAAGGAAATGGCATTACTCATCACCTTCGCCGACCAGGCGGTGATTGCGATCGAGAACGTGCGGCTGTTCAAGGAGCTTCAGGCGCGCACGGAGGCGCTGACGCGCTCGGTAGGGCAGCTCACGGCGCTCGGCGAGGTGGGGCAGGCGATCAGCTCCACGCTCGATCTGGAGACGGTGCTGAAGACGATCGTGTCGCGGGCGGTGCAGCTCACGGGGCTCGACGGCGGCTCGATCTACGAGTACGACGAGCGTGCCGAAGAGTTCCGGCTGCAAGCGGCCGAGAACATGCCGCAGGATGTCACCGAGGACATCCGCAAGGCTCCCACCCGCAAGGGGGACGGCGCGCTTGGACGCACCGCCATTACGCTGGAGCCGACCCAGGTCCCCGACACTCTCGACGACAGCTACCAGAGCGCTCGCAAGGAGCTACTCATCCGCGCCGGATATCGTGCGCTCCTCGCGGTGCCGCTGCTGCGCGAGGACCGCCTGCTCGGCGGGCTGCTGGTTAACCGAAAGACACCGGGGTCGTTCGCGCCGGAGATCGTCGAACTGCTGAAAACGTTCGCCACGCAGTCCGCGCTCGCGATCCAGAACGCGCGGCTGTTCCGCGAGATCGCGGAGAAAGGCGGGCAGCTCGAAGCGGCGAGCCGGCACAAGTCGGATTTCCTCTCCAGCATGAGCCACGAGCTGCGGACGCCGTTGAACGCAATCCTGGGTTTTAATGAAATGATCCTCGGCCAGGTCTACGGCGAGGTGCCGGCCGACATGCAGGTGCCACTGACCGACATCCAGACCAGCGGAAAGCATCTCTTGCGCCTGATCAACAACGTGCTCGACCTCGCCAAGATCGAGGCCGGGCGCATGGAGCTGGCGCTCGCGGACTACTCGGTCCATGACACGGTGGAGAGCGTGCGCGCCACGATGCGTCCGTTGGCGGCGGACAAGGGGCTGGAGTTGGTCGCCACGGTACCCACCGACATTCCGCTTGGCTACGGCGATTCCGGGCGTATCACGCAGTGCCTCATGAACCTCGCCGGCAATTCGCTCAAGTTCACCAAGGCGGGAAAGGTCGAGATCTCCGTCGAGCACAAGGGCGGTCTGCTGCGCTACCGCGTCGCGGACACCGGGATCGGTATTGCCCCTGACAAGCTCGACTCGGTATTCTTGGAATTCAAGCAGAGCGACGCAACCATCGCGAGCGAGTACGGCGGCACTGGCCTGGGTCTCAGCATCAGCAAGAAGTTCGTCGAAATGCACGGCGGACGGATTTGGGTGGAGAGCGAGCTGGGCAAGGGCTCCACCTTTGTCTTCGAGATCCCTCTGCGCGCGCGCGACCGGGCGGTGGCGTGAACGCGACGACCATCCTGTATGTCGAAGACAACGAGCTGAACCGCAAGATCGTGCGCGATCTGCTCAAGCGCACCGCGTACCGCCTGATCGAGGCGCATGACGGCGAGGCCGGCGTCGCGATGGCTCTGGAGCAGCGCCCGGACCTGGTTCTCATGGACATCCAGTTGCCGAAGATTTCCGGCATGGATGCAATCCGTAGGCTGCGCGCAGAACCCACCACCGCAGCGACGCCGATCATCGCCATCACTTCGTTTGCGCTCAGCGGCGACGAGCAGAAGGCAAAGGATGCCGGGGCCACCGCCTATCTGGCGAAACCGTATAGCCCCTTTGACCTCCTGAGCCTAATCCGCAAGTTGTTACCCGAAGGGTGAGCGGAATGAATGTTCCTGTAGTACCAGGGACGGCGCACACTTTCGTGCTCGTTCTCCTGTCGAAACCGGTGATGCCAACAACGGTCGCGCAGCGACACCTTCGCAACCTCTGCCTGTCGGCGTGCTTCGTCGCATGTGCAGCGTCGTGCGTCAACCGCCCGACACCGAACGTTCCGACCACGGTGGCCATTGTCGGCGGTACCGTCATTCATCCGCAGCGCGACGCGGCTCGGGCCATCGCCCCGAACAGCGTGATCCTCATCGCGGACGGCCGCATCAGCGCCGTCGGCCCCGCCGACTCCATGGCGATTCCCGCGGGTGCGACGGTAGTGGACGCTCGCGGCAAATGGATCATCCCCGGCCTCATCGATGCGCATGTTCACTTCTTCCAGTCGGGGAATCTCTACACCCGGCCGGACGCAGCCGACCTCCGGGCAGCGCTACCCTACGCCCGCGAAGTCGCCCGAAACAAGGCACGGCTGGCTGCTACTTTCAAGGTCTATCTCGCCAGCGGTGTAACGAGCGTCGTCGACATCGGCGGCCCCTTCTGGAATTTCGATATGCGCGATGCGGCACAACGCTCGCCGGCAGCGCCGCGAGTGAGCGTCGCCGGCCCCTTGATCTCGACCGTCGACGATCCGCCGCTCGATCTGGGCGATCCGCCCATCATCAAGATCACCACGGCTGACGAAGCACGGGCACTGGTCAGGCGCGAGCTCGCGCGCCAACCAGACTACATCAAAGTCTGGTTCATTTACCGCTCCGACGCCGACATCCCGGCGCAGGAAATCATCGTCAAGGCGGCCGGAGACGAGGCACATGCTGCCGGAACGCCGCTCGCAGTGCACGCGACGCAGCTTGCGGTTGCCAAGGCAGCGCTGCGCGCCGGCGCCGATTACCTGGTGCATTCGGTCGACGACGCGCCTGTCGACGACGAATTTCTACGGCTCGCGGTCGCGCGGCGCATTGTGTACTGCCCGACGCTGTTCGTCACCGACGGCTATCGATTGGCGCTCTCGAACACCTGGAAGCCGACCGCCGCCGAGCTGCGCCTTGCCGATCCCGAAATTCTCGCAGCCATGGGCGATCTGAACCGCATCCCGCGCGAGCTCATCCCCGATCGGGTGCTCAAGTGGATGGCCAATCCGCCCCCTGCGGAGCCATCGGACTTTGCGATGAAGAATCTGCGCAAGGTCTGGGACGCCGGCATTCCGGTCGCGATGGGTACCGACGCGGGCAACATCGGCACCATGCATGGAGCCTCGGTATTCCGCGAGATGGCGCTCATGCAGCAGGCGGGATTGACGCCTCTTGAAGTCCTGCGCTCGGCAACCGTCAACGGCGCCAAGGCCGCGCGGCACGAGAACGACGTCGGCATCATCGATGCGGGCAAGCTTGCGGATTTGGTACTGCTGGACGCCGATCCGCTGATCGACGTCGGAAATCTCTCCCGTATCTACCGGGTGATCAAGGGCGGCAGCGTGTTCGACCCGGACGAGTTGATCCGGTCGATCCGTTGAGGGAAATGAAAAACGTCGGAGGTCAGCGCACCAGGAATACGCAGATCCCCCCAGGCGATTTGCTAACCTCGGACGTGCGGTCCGACGGGCGCCGCGCCGACCTCGCGCCTGTCCCAACTTGGATGCGTTGTCGCCCTCGAGGCGATCACCTCAGACGCCACCGCTTCCGGAGCGACATCGAAGCCGTCGAGCCGGTCGAGCAGAAATTTCGCGCGACGCCACGACAGCGCCGTCAGCCAGGCGCCCCCGAAAATCCACGCGAGCGCAGCCAGGACATTCAATTCGCCCTTGAAGAGCTCCGTCAGCGCCACGACTGCGCCAGTCGCAGCGACAAAGCCAAGCCGCAGCCACAGGCTGCTTGCGAGCAGCGGCCACGGGGTTTTGCCCCGGAGCGCAGGATCAGGGTAAATGTGGTAGCCGTCCATGCCGACACCTCGATGGGATAAATGATTTGGTTGCGAACAATCACACCGTAGCGGCGGCGGAATCAACTGTCCAATCGTCGTTTACGATCCGCTTCATCGGCGTTGCCAATCGACGGCGTGAGTCGTCGCGGTCGTCGATTCCGGCGGCAACCTGGTCGCCTTCCAGCGCATGGATGGCGCGCAGCTCGCCTCGATCCAGATCTCCGAGCACAAGGCGCGCGCGTCGGCGATCTTCCGTCGCGAAACCAAAGTTTACGAGCGTGGAATCCAGGGCGGCAACAACTACCTTCTTACCCTCGACGGCATCATCGGCTCGCGAGGCGGCATTCCTCTGGTCGAAGGTGGCAAGCTGATCGGCGCGATCGGCTGCTCGGGTGGCACAGGCTCACAGGATGAAGTCGCTTGCAAGGTCGGCGCCGCAACCGTCAAATAAGCTTCCTGGATCGCGAATCGTGGGCGCGCCGCGCGCACGGTTTGCGCAGCACCGGCGGCGCCGGTCTGCTGTACTGCTTCGCGGCCAAGCCACCCGACATGGCTATCGGCGCTCGCCTCGGGTACGACTGAAGCGCTACGTCGGGCAAGACCGAATTCTGCGAAAATCGAGCTGCCGCAATCTTCGCCTGGCCTCCGCCGGGCGATGCGGCAGCCCTCCCTCACCATGACTGGCCACGATGCATCCGAATTTCCCTCGTCCGATCGAGGTGCTGCGCGATACCTTTGGTTATACCGCGTTCCGCGACGCGCAAGAGGAAGTTGTCGGCCATGTCGTGGACGGTGGCGACGCGCTAGTACTCATGCCGACCGGCAGCGGCAAGTCCTTGTGCTATCAGATTCCCTCGCTGGTCCGCCGGGGTACCGGCATCGTCGTCTCGCCGCTGATCGCGTTGATGCAAGACCAGGTCGCGGCGCTCACCCAACTGGGCGTGCGCGCTGCCTTCCTCAATTCGACGCTCGACGCCCACGCGGCGCGGGCCACGGAGCGTGCGCTGCTGGCGGGTGAGCTCGACCTCCTTTACGTCGCGCCGGAGCGGCTGACCACCTCGCGCTTCCTCGATCTGCTCGACCGCGCGCAGCTGGCACTGTTCGCGATCGACGAGGCGCATTGCGTCTCGCAATGGGGCCACGATTTCCGGCCCGAATATCTGCAGTTGTCGCTGCTGCACGAACGCTATCCGCAAGTCCCCCGCATCGCGCTGACGGCAACCGCGGACCCGCAAACGCGCGCCGAGATCATCGCCCGCCTGGGGCTCGCCGACGCGCGCGTGTTTACCTCGAGCTTCGATCGCCCGAACATTCGCTACGCCATCGTCGACAAGGGCGACGCACGGGCGCAACTCCTGCGCTTCATCGAGGAAGAGCATCGAGGGGAAGCAGGCATCGTATATTGCCTTTCGCGGCGCAAGGTCGACGAGACCGCGGCGTGGCTTGTGTCCATGGGTGTTTCCGCCCTGCCCTACCATGCCGGCATGGACACTCCCTCCCGCACCGAGCACCAGGCGCGCTTTCAACGCGAGGAAGGCCTGGTGATGGTGGCGACGATCGCCTTCGGCATGGGCATCGACAAGCCGGACGTGCGCTTTGTCGCCCACCTCGACCTGCCCAAGAGCGTCGAGGGCTACTACCAGGAGACGGGGCGCGCCGGCCGCGACGGAGCGCCGGCAGACGCCTGGATGACCTATGGGCTTGCCGACGTCGTGCAGCAGCGGCGGCTAATCGACCTGTCGGAGGCCAGCGACGAATACAAGCGAGTGTCCGTTGCCAAGCTCGACGCGCTGCTCGGCCTCTGTGAGACGGCGGGCTGTCGCCGGGTGCGTCTGCTTGCTTATTTCGGCGAAGCGAGCATGCCCTGTGGCAATTGCGACACCTGCCTCGCGCCGCCGGAGACCTACGACGCCACGTCAGCGGCGCAGAAGGCGCTGTCTGCGATCTATCGCACCGGCCAGCGTTTCGGCGCGGTACATCTGATCGACGTACTGCGCGGCAAGGCCAGCGAGCGGATCGCGCGCTGGGAGCACGACAAGCTGTCGGTATACGGCATCGGCGAAGACGTCGACGAGATGGCGTGGCGCGGCGTATTCCGGCAGTTGGTGGCGTTGGGATACGCGCGCGTCGACCACGAGGCTCATGGCGCGCTGCGGCTCACCGAGGCGAGTCGGCCGGTATTGAAAGGTACCCAGCAGGTTTCGATGCGACGCGCCGTCGAGCGAGTGCGCGCTAAGCGCCGTCCAACTCGTTCTGACAACGCTCTTGATCTTTCCGCGGCGGACCGCCTTTTGCTCGATCGACTCAAGGCATGGCGGCTGACCGAATCCAGGACCCAGTCGGTGCCGGCGTTCGTGATCCTGCACGATAAAACGCTGGCCGAAATCGCGCGGCAACGGCCGCCGGATCTTGTCGCATTGCGCGATATCGCTGGCATCGGTGCGGCCAAGCTCGTGCGTTATGGACCGGTGCTGGTCGGAATCGTCGCCGGCGTCGGTGCATAATCGGCACCATCGTAAGTAACCTGTGGCGAAACCCCAGGCTCGCCTCGATCTTGTCCGTAATCGCGTTCATCCGCGTCGTCCTATTTTCCCCAACGAAGCGCCAGCGGGTCGACTCCGGTCGCCAGCTCGAGCAAGCCGGCTCGAGTCATCGGATGAAGCGCCTCGAGCGGATGGCGCACCGCATCGCTCTTGATGACACCTCCGGCCGCCATGACGGTCTTGGTCGCCCTTAATCCACATTGGCGGTTTTCATAATTGATGAGCGGAAGGATGCGCGCATACGCCGCGACTGCCTCTTTGCGTCGACCCGCCCGATGATGCTCCAGCACCGGCTTGATGAGATCGGGCAGCAGCGCGCTGGGCATCGTACCGGTCGCGCCCGCATCGAGATCCGCCATCAGCGTAATCGATTCTTCTCCGTCAAAGGGTCCCTCGATTGCATCGCCGCCCGCTTCGATCAGGCTGCGCAGCTTGGCGGCCGCGCCGGGCACCTCGATTTTGAAATAGCGCAGCGTCGGAACTTCCCGAGCGAGGCGCACCAGAAATGACACCGACAGCGCCACCCCGGAGAGCGGCGCGTCCTGAACCATGATCGGAATCGACACCGCTTCTGCGACGCGCGCGAAATGCTGCATCATCCCGGTTTCGTCCGCGCGCAGCCCGGTCCCGTGGTAGGGCGGCATCAGCATCAGCATCGCCGCGCCCGCCGCTCCGGCCAGGCGAGCGCGCTCCTCCGCAATGCGGGTGCTGAAATGACTGCAGGTGACGATCACCGGCACGCGCCCGGCGACGTGCGTCAGGCAAACGTTGAGCAGCGCGTTGCGCTCATCGTCGGAGAGCAGGAACTGCTCCGAATAGTTGGCGAGGATGCAGATGCCGTCGACGCCTTGGTCGATCATGCAGTCGAGCACGCGCCGCTGACCGGCGAGATCCAGCTCGCCCGATTCGGTGAATGGCGTTGGTGCGATGGGAAAAACTCCCGTGAAAGGCGTAGAGCTGTCACTTGAAGTAGAAGACCTCACCCGAATTTCCCCTGCGTCGATTGAGTAAGAGCGGCTCGCATCCGCGATTCGAAAATGCGGCGAAAGCTGCGCGGCTCCTCAGCCCACCGCGTTACCTGGCGCGCTACCGATCACGCCGAGCCGGCGGCCGCGTGCTCTTCAGCGTGGCGTGCATCCTCGTGCCGCGGTTCAGTCTCCGCCGCGGCGGCTTGCCGCTCGCTGAAATACTGATGGACGAAAGCAATCGCCATGCTGCCTTCGCCGACGCCCGAAGCCACACGCTTGATCGAGCCATGGCGAACGTCGCCGACCGCAAAAACGCCCGGCACGCTGGTTTCCAACAGATAGGGGTCGCGCTCGAGCGGCCATGAGCCGTTTTGTTGCGCCACGAGGTCCGTCACGTCGCGTCCGGTGCAAACGTAACCGCGCTCGTCGCAGATCACCGCCGGCGGCAGCCAGGACGTCTTGGCATCGGCGCCGATGAACACGAAAAGCGCGTCGGTTGCCTGACGTCGGCGCGCTCCGCTGCGCCGGTCCTCGATGACGATCGCTTCCAGATGTTCGCTCCCCTCGACGGCCACCACCTGACTGAAGGCTTCGATCTTTACGTTGGCCTTGCTTTCGAGCTGACCGATGAGGTAGTGCGACATAGTGGAAGACAGCGAAGGACCGCGCACCAGGATGGTCACGGTGCGCGCATAGCTGGCGAAGAACATCGCCGCCTGCCCCGCCGAGTTGCCGCCACCGATGAGAAAAATATCGTGGCCACGCGTGTTGAGGGCTTCGGTGCGGGCCGCGCCGTAGTAGATGCCGCGGCCGACCAATGACTCGGCTCCGACCACTTCGAGCTCGCGCCAGGCAACGCCGGTTGCGATGACGATGGATCGGGTTTCGACGCGGTCGCCGCCATCGAGCGGAATGCCGAGCGCGTTACCGTCGGAATCGGCCTCGATGCCGACGACATCTCGTGCGACCACGATTTCGACGCCGAATTTGGTTGCCTGCTTCAATGCGCGCGCACCGAGGTCGTCGCCCGAGATGCCGGCCGGGAATCCGAGATAGTTCTCGATCCGCGACGAGGTGCCGGCCTGTCCTCCGGGTGCCTCGCGCTCGATCAGGAGTGTGCACAGGCCCTCGGAAGCGCCATACACGGCCGCTGCCAATCCGGCGGGGCCACCGCCGGCGATGGTCAGATCGTAGCTCGTCTGCGCAGGGACGGTATTCAGGCCCACCCGCTCGGCGAGCTCGCGAAAAGTGGGTGTGACGAGCCGCGAGCCGTCGGGCAGCACCACCACCGGGTACGCTTCGTCGGCTTGCGGCGCCGCCGCCAGCCCCACCCTCGCCTCGGGGTCGCGCGGGTCGTGCCAGCGGAACTGCACGCGATTGCGCGCGAGAAAGTCGCGCACATCGTGGCAGGCGAGGTCGAAGCGATGCCCGATGATGGTCACCGTGGCAACCGGCGTGTCGAGCGCAGCCTGCTGCAAATAGCCGACGCGTGTTGCCATCATGCGCAGCAGCTCCGCATTGAGCCGGGGGCATGCGACGATCAGCTCGCGAAAGTCGTGTTCGTCGAGCCGGCACACACGCGAAGCTTTGGTTGCGCGCAGGCTCGCGATGGCCGGCGACCCGAGGAGCAAGGGCAGCTCCCCGAAAAACGTAGGGGCATCGTACTCGGAGATGACGCGCTCTATCCCGCCGTACGACTTCGAGACCGCTAGCCGGCCCGACAAGAGGATGAAGAAGGCCGCAGCTTCGCCCTCATGAATCAGCCACTCGCCGTCGCGCAAATCGATATCGGCCGCGCGCCCGGCAATAGTGGAAAGCTCGGCGTGAGGCACCTCGGCGAAAAGCGGCACGTCTTTGAGGAGATCGGGAGTAATCATGAAGGGATCGGTCCTTAGCCTGCAGGATTCGGATAGGAAATCTGGATCGCCGCGATCGCGGCCAGCGTTTCGGCGTCGAGCTCGTACTGTGCGGCTTCGATATCCTCCTCGAGTTGCTGCATCGTCGTCGCGCCGATGATCGAGCCGCCCACATGCCGGCGGCTTTTCACGTAACCGAGCGCGAGCTGCACCAGCGTCAGGCCGCGCTCCTTGGCGAGCGTCGCGTATGCATCGATGGCCTCCTCCACGATGGGCTTGCGAAAGCGCATCCCGAGCCCATCGAACAAGGTGTAGCGCGATTTCGAAGGCTTGACACCCCCGAGATACTTGCCGGAGAGCAGGCCGCCGGCCAGGGGGCTGTAGGCGAGCAGCGACATCTTTTCCCGGAACAGCACTTCGGCCAGATCGTTGTCGACACCGCGCGAGACCAGGCTGTAGCTGTTCTGAATCGTCACCGGACCGGCAACACCGAGCTCCTTGGCGACGCGGTGGAACTCGCACACGCCCCATGCCGTCTCGTTCGACAGCCCGTAGTAGCGGATCTTCCCGGCCTTGATCATCGCTGCCATGCCTTCGACCTGTTCGCGCACCGGGGGCCCGTCCTTTTCTTTCGACGGATCGAATTCGGTCGCGCCGAACATCGGCACGTTACGCTGCGGCCAATGGATTTGATAGAGGTCGATGACGTCGGTCTGCAATCGCGAGAGACTGGTATCGACGGCCTCGGCGATGACCTCGCGCGTCAGGTCCGTCCTGCCCGCGCGGATCCAGTCGCGGCGTCCCGGCCCGGCGACCTTGGTGGCAATGACCAGTCCATCGCGACGCTGTCGCGAGAGCCAGCTGCCGAGAAATGTCTCGGTGCGGCCCTGGGTTTTTCCGTTCGGCGGCACCGGATACATCTCCGCGGTGTCGATGAAGTTGATGCCTTGCGCGAGGGCATAGTCCAGCTGTTGGTGGGCCTCGGCTTCGCTGTTCTGCTCGCCCCAGGTCATAGTGCCCAAGCACACCCGGGAGACCTTGAGCTCGGTGCCGGGAAGGATTCGAAATTGCATTGAATTGACTCGTCAGGAAATGGGTCGGCGATGGCCAGAGCAAGCGTCGGTGGAATTGTACGACCGGGCAAGCGCCCGCCGCACGCTATGGCACAATGTTTTTCGCGCTCTTGTAATGAGGGAGGAACTGTGAGAGCAATCCGTTTCACGGCCGCGCTTGTCGCTGCTCTCGGCTTCGCCACTTGCGCCGCGCAGAGCGTAGTCTCCGGCGCCGGAGCAAACGCGGCCGAGGCGAAGGACATGGCGCTCGTCGGTTACCACGACCTGCAGGCGCGAAGCGCGTACCAGCCCGTGGTCCTGGAGCAGAACGGGCGCTGGATCGCCTACATCGGACATCACGGCGGCACCGAGAAAGTGGCGAAGCCGGTGAATGCGCTGACCGGAAAGCCGGAGTTCAACGGAACCTCGGTCCTCGACGTCACCGATCCCCGTTCACCGCGCTACCTCGCGCATATCCCGGGCGAGGGGGGCCAAGGCGAAAGCGGCGGTGCGCAGATGGTGCGAGTCTGCTCCGGAAAGGGCCTGCTCAAGGGCGACCAGGCCAAGTTCTACTTGTTGCGCACCTTCGGCAATTCCGCGCATGAAGTCTGGGATGTGACCGATCCCGCGAAGCCCGCGCTTCTGTCGCGTATCGGTCCGCTCAAGGGCACGCACAAGAACTGGTGGGAGTGCGACACGGGTATCGCCTACCTCGTTTCCGGCGTCGAGGGTTGGCGGACGCGCCGCATGACGCAGATCTACGACCTGAGCGATCCGGCGCATCCCCGTTTCATCCGCGATTTCGGCCTCACGGGTCAGCAGCCCGGCAGCGCCGGAGACGCACCAGTTGAGCTGCACGGCCCGATCTCGGCCGGCCCGGGGGCGAACAGGGTGTACTTCGGTTACGGCACCAACAAGGACGGCATTCTGCAGATCGTCGATCGGCAGAAGCTTCTGACCGGACCCGCCGAGCCGACGCCAGCCAACCTCCAGTTCCCCGAAGTCGGCCGGCTGACGATGGCGCCGAATGTCGGGGCGCACACGGTTTTTCCGCTGCTGAAGATGAACATCGCCGAGTTCGCGCGCGACAAGGATGGCAAGACCCGCGATTTTGTCGCCATCGTCGACGAGTCCTTGGTCAACGAATGCACCGAAGCGCGACAGATGCTCTGGATTGCCGACATCACCAACGAAGCGCGGCCGATGGGCGTGGCGAGCTGGACGGTGCCCGAGGCCAGCGGCAACTTCTGCGCGCGCGGCGGACGCTTCGGGACGCATTCGTCCAACGAGAACATGACGCCGATCTACTACAATCGCGTCTTGTTCCTGGCGCACTTCAACGCCGGCGTGCGCGCACTCGATATCCGTGACCCTTACCACCCCCGCGAGGCGGCGTATTACATCCCGGCGGTCAATGCCAATACCGAACCACGCTGCTTGAAGGTCGACGGAGCGGATCGGTGCAAGATCGCGATCCAGACCAACAACGTCGAGGTCGACGACCGCGGATACATCTACGCGGTCGATCGCGCCAATACGGGGTTGCACATCCTGTCGCTGACGGGGGAAGCGCGCGCAGTAGCGAACTTCCCGCGCTAGCGCGAGACGCGGATTGTACTTGCGGCTACGCTATCATCCAAGCCTTAGGAGCGGGGCCCAAGCCGTTGGACGCGGTGCCGCGCCTGTTGCTTCCGGCTTTGTAAAGTCCCCACGCGCCACCGGGCCATGAGACTTGCTTTCCGCCTCGCATGCATGTTGGTACTGGCAGGGTCCGCGGTCGCGATCTCCGCCGCCGATGCCGCCATCGTGCGCGATTTGCCGCCGGGCCTGCATGTACCCGAGAAGGCCATGGCGGGCCCGGCATTCGATGTTGATCGCGCGACCGCCGCCTGGCTCGATACGCTCTCTCCGGAGCAGCGCAACCTCTCCGACAGTTACTTCGAAGGCGGATACTGGTTACAGCTGTGGAAACTTCTGTATGGCCTGGGCGTTGTCGCCGCGCTGCTGTTCAGCGGCTTTTCGCGGCGCATGCGCGATCTTGCGGAGCGGATCAGCAAACGGCCGATGATCAACGTCGCGATCTACGGCGCGTTTTTTGTAGTCGTAAGCTTCGTCCTCGGATTGCCGTTGTCGATCTACAGCGACTTCGTCCGCGAGCACCAGTACGGGCTGTCGAACCTCAGCTTCGCCGGCTGGTTCGGCGAGCAAATGATCGGGCTCGCGCTCACGGTGATCCTCGGCTCGGTCGTGATCTCGCTTCTCTACGCTGGAATTCGGCGCGCGGGTGCACAGTGGTGGGTCTGGGCGACCGGCGGCGCGTTCTTGTTTTCGCTGTTTCTGACCACGATCCAGCCGGTATTCGTCGCGCCGCTTTTCAACGACTACAAGCCGCTGTCCGACGCGCGATGCATTGCTTTCGCTTGCCCGCGCCAACGAAATTCCGAACCAGCACCTGGAGTGGTTCGACGCATCCAAGCAGACGACGCGCATCAGTGCCAACGTGTCCGGCATGTTCGGCGTCACCCGCATCAGCCTGAACGACAATCTGCTGAACAAGACGTCGCTGCCCGAAATCAAGGCGGTGCTCGGGCACGAGATGGGCCACTACGTGCTCAACCACCTGTTCAAGCTGACTGTGTACCTGACCCTTCTGTACGGCATCGCATTCGCAGCGGTACACGTCGGACTCGAGCGCGCGATTGCCCGATGGGGCACGCGGCTTGGATTGCGTGGGCGTGCCGACCCGGCCGCGCTGCCGCTCCTCGTGGGCATTTTTTCCATCGTCTGGTTCGTGCTGACCCCATTGATCAACACCGTCGTTCGCACGACCGAGGCGGAGGCCGATGCTTTCGGGCTCAATGCGGCGCGCGAACCTCAGGGATTCGCGATGGCGTCGATGCGCCTTTCGACCTACCGCAAGCTCAGTCCCGGCGCGGTCGAGGAGTTTCTTTTCTAGGCTCGTCAGCGGAATCTGTGGGTAGTCATGGGTGTTGTGCGGGCCGTTCAGAGTTTGTGATCAGAAACTGATAGAGCTTGCGACAGGTGGCGTCGAAGGCATCTTGTTGCCGTTCGGTGATTCGGGGCCAGATGAGCGGACCGCAGTCGTCGTCAACGAATCGCAGCACGATCTTCGCCGCGGATTGGCGCCGCAGCTCCGGCTCGTCGTAACAGCGCCGGATGATCTCGCCGCCGAGCATCCAGAGATGATCGCGATGGCGCCGCAGCGTCGTGGTGGTCAAGCCTTGCCCGAGCAGATGAAGCAGGAACGGTTGGAAACAATCGAGGATGCGCACGCCGAGCGCGAGATCGGATGGTTGGCCGCTCCAGCGTTGCGGCCAGTCTTGCAGATCCGGACACAACGTTGCCAAGCTTTCCGCGGTCGCCATAATCGCCGTCTCGCCGACGCTTTGTTGCCCGATCATCATGCTTGTGACGCGCTTGCTCAACGCCTGCCATCACTTTCCCGGATTCGTCTACGAACGAGCACGACTGTGTGAAGA
>JRHI01000266.1_pt1 | contig 59486 bp, 58 predicted proteins | sample 215371 | NCBI WGS metagenome assembly JRHI01 (sample SAMN02929681, study PRJNA255918) | sediment metagenome | biome: cave system; feature: Ice Cave; material: Sediment; isolation source: sediment from deep within a dark volcanic ice cave with no known source of... ...
CGTCGAGACCGACCAGCTCGCCCGGCAGGTCCGCCGGCGTGGCCCGAACGAGCGCGACCGTGAACACCGCCCCCATGCTCGCCCGCACCGCCTTCGGCCCGTACGGATCGGCGCAGCCAGGGCCGAGCGCGACCGCCGACGCGCCGAAGGCATGCGCCGAGCGGAGGATCGTCCCGAGGTTCCCGGGGTCGCCCACCCCATGGAGGTAGACGCACAAGGGCCCGACCGGAGCCGCCGCCCAGCGCTGCTCGTACACGGCGATCACGCGCGAGCCCGAGCCGAGCGTCGACACGGCCCCGAGCAGGTCGGGCGCGACCTCGAGCCACGGGCCCCCGCCGGGCGCGACCCCCCCGGGGGGACAGGTCCCGACCGGGCAGAAGCGGGCGACCGGCTCCCACCCGGCAAGCGCGGCCGCCGCATAGAGATCCTCCCCCTCGGCAACGAAACGGCCGCTGCGCACGCGCCCTGCCGGCCGGGCGAGCTTGCGCAGTTCCTTGAGATGTTGGTTGTCGGGTGAGGAGATCATAAAAAAAGGGCGCCCTTCTCGAAGAAAGCGGCGCCCTGGGAGGTTCGTGTTCGTCGGTCGCGGTCAGGCAGCCGACGCCTCGCGGGCGGCATCAGCGAATCGCCGGAAGGTCTCCGGGTCGCGCACGGCGATGTCGGCCAGCACCTTGCGGTCGAGCTCGATCCCCGCGAGACCAAGGCCGTGGATGAACGTCGAGTAGCTCATGTCGTTGAGGCGGGCGGCCGCGTTGATCCGGGTGATCCAGAGGCGACGGAAGTCGCGCTTGCGGTTGCGCCGGTCGCGGTACGCGTAGGCGTCCGCCTTCATCAACGCTTCCTTGGCGCGCTTGTAGTTCGAGTTCGCCTCGCCGCGGAAGCCCTTCGTCCGCTCGAGCGTCGCCCGACGTTTCTTCTTTGCGCTTACCGAACGCTTGACGCGGGTCACTTGCCGACCCCGAGCAGCTTCTTCACGCGTGGAGCGTCATGGCTCGAGAGGATCGCCGGCTGGCCGAGCGTGCGACGGCGCTTGGCGGACTTCTTCTCAAGGATGTGGCTCGTGTACGCGTGATGGCCGCGAACCTTGCCGCCGGCCGTCACCTTGAAGCGCTTCTTCGCGCCGGAGTGTGTCTTCATCTTGGGCATTCGGCGCTGAAGGTTAGCGATCCGGCCGCCGGAGCGCTTGCGCGCCCCCTGATCAGCCGGACTTCGGCGTCGCCTGCGCAAGCGCCGGCGAGTCGTCCTCCGCCTGGCGATCACGGCGTGGCGGGAGCGCGGCCATCGCCTCGCTCATCGCCGGTGCCGCCTTTGCTACCCGACGTGGTTTTGCTGGAGCGGTTGCCGCTTGAACCGGCGTGGCCGGTCCACCGTTGACGGAGATCCCCTCGGCCCCGTCCGCGTCGCCGTCGGTCGGCGTGGTCTCCTGCGCATCCGTCGTGGTCGCGCCATCCACACCGCCCTCGGCCTCCTGCTGCCCGACCTCACCCTGCGCGACCTCGTCCTGCCCGACCTCGTCCGCGACGCCGTCCAGCGCCTCCTGGGTGACCTCGCCGCGCTTGCTGTCGTCGAACTGCCCCGCCAGGACCGCCTTCGAGGGACCGAGCATCATCGTCATGTTGCGCCCATCCTGGATCGGGCGCTGCTCGACGATCGCCAACTCCGCCAGCTCCTCGGCCAGGCGGTCGAGGATCATCACACCGCGCTCGGGGTGGGTCACCTCGCGGCCGCGGAACATGATCGTGACCTTGACCTTGTCCTTGTGCTTGAGGAACCGCTCGATGTGACCCTTCTTCGTCGAGTAGTCGTGCTGAGCGATTTTCGGGCGGAACTTGATCTCGCGGATCGTGATCTGCTGCTGGTGCTTGCGCGCCTGCTTTACCTTCTGCGCCTGCTCGTACTTGTACTTCGAGTAGTCGAGCACCCGGCAGACGGGCGGCTTGGCCTCCGGCGCGACCTCGACCAGGTCGAGATCGAGGTTCTGGGCATAGCGGACGGCATCGTCGATCTTGAGCACGCCGATCTGTGCCCCGTCCTCGCCGATCAGGCGAACCTCGGGGACGCGGATGCGCTCGTTGATCCTTGTCGTGTCCCGCTCCGGCGGGCGCCGATCGAACCGGCGGGGAACCGGCACTAGGCGACGCTCCGATCAGCGATCCGCGTGCGCGGATCCGCGGAGGGCGCATCGAGCTGGGCGCCTGAGAGTTCCCCGAGCGGGGTATGGAGCCGCGAACGCGTCAAGCCGTGCGGCCGCGCTGCGCGGTGGATGTCACTGAAGCCAAGATCTCCAAGTATAGCTGCCCTGCGCGAGCGGTGTGGATTCTCGCTCAGGCCGAGCGCCCACGCGACTCCGCGCCAATCCTGGCGACCAGCTCCGCGACGGGGACGCTGCCAACGTCCCCGCGGTGGCGCTCGCGCACGGCGACCGTGCCGTCGGCTGCCTCACGCTCGCCGACGACCAGCATGTAGGGGATCTTGCGCAGCTCGGCGTCGCGGATCTTGCGCCCGACCGACTCCGAGCGATCGTCGAGCTCGCCCCTGGCGCCAGCCGCCCCCAGCGCGGCGAGCACGCCCGCGGCAACCGGGACGAAGCGGTCGGAGATCGGCAGCACGATCGCCTGAACCGGCGTCAGCCAGACGGGGAACGCCCCGGCGTAGTGCTCGGTGAGAATGCCGATGAAGCGCTCGAATGTTCCCATCAGGGCTCGATGGATCACCACCGGGCGGTGCTCGGCGTTGTCGGCCCCGATGTAGGTCATGTCGAAGCGCTCGGGGTTCCCGTAGTCGAGCTGCACGGTGCCGAGCTGCCATGAGCGGCCGATCGCGTCGGTCATGTGGAGGTCGATCTTCGGGCCGTAGAAGGCGCCGTCGCCCGCGTTGACCTTGTAGACGAGGCCGCGGTTCTCGAGCGCCCGCGCGAGCTCGGCCTCCGCCCGATCCCACAGCGCGTCGTCGCCGATCCGCTGCTCCGGGCGGGTCGAGAGCTCCAGCTCCGGCTCGAAGCCGAACATCCGGTAGATCTCGAAGCCCATGTCGAGGCAGCCGGCGACCTCGCCCTGGATCTGCTCCGCCGTGCACATGATGTGCGCGTCGTCCTGGGTGAAGTGGCGGACGCGCAGCAGGCCGTGGAGCGTCCCCGAGGCCTCGTTGCGGTGAAGCAGACCCGGTTCTGCGTAGCGCACCGGCAGGTCGCGATAGGAGTGACGCTGCGAGTTGTAGAGCAGGAAGTGCCCCGGGCAGTTCATCGGCTTGAGCGCCATCTGGCGCTCCTCGGACTCTGTGATGAACATGTTCTCGCGGTACTTGTCCCAGTGACCGGAGATCCGCCAGAGCTCAGCGTCGTAGAGCTGCGGGGTCTTCACCTCGTCGTAGCCGTGCTTCGCCGTCAACTCGCGCGAGACGCCGAGCAGTGTGTTCCAGAGCGTCGTCCCGTTCGCCGTCCAGAACGCCGAACCTGGGGAGCGATCGTTGAAGTGGAAGAGGCCGAGCTCGCGGCCGAGCTTGCGGTGGTCGCGCGCCCGCGCCTGCTCGAGCCGCTCGAGGTGGGCGGCGAGGTCCTCCTTGGAGAAGAACGCCGTCCCATAGACCCGCGTCAACATCGTGCGCTTGGAGTCCCCGCGCCAATAGGCCCCGGCGACCGACTGGAGCTTGAACGCCTTGATCGCCTTCGTGCTCGGTGCATGCGGGCCGCGGCAGAGATCGGTGAACGGGCCGTTGGTGTAGAGCGACACCGTGCGCAGCGGCGCGGCCGGATCGGCCGCGCTGAGCAGGTCGTCAATCAGCTCAACCTTGTAGTCCTCGTGCCCCGCCGCGAAGCGGGCGCGGGCCTCCGCCACCGGCACGTCCTCGCGGACGAATGCCTCCCCCGCCTTGATGTGTGCGCGCATCTGCGCCTCGATCGCCGGGAAGTCGTCCTGCGAGACGGCGACGCCGTCGGGAAACTCGAAGTCGTAGTAGAAGCCATGTTCGATCGGCGGTCCGATCGAGATCTTCACCCCCGGGTAGAGCTCGGTGACGGCCGCGGCGAGGACGTGGGCCGCGTCGTGGCGGATCAGCTCGAGCGCCGCCGGCCCGCTCGAGCGGGTCACGATCGTCAGCTCAGCGCCATCCTCGAGGGGCCGCACGAGGTCGCGCAGCTCACCGCCGACCTCGATCGCCAGCGCCGCCCTGGCGAGCCCTGCCCCGATCGCCGCTGCCGCATCGGCCCCGGTCGCCCCGTCCGGCAGCTCGAGGACCGTGCCGTCGGGAAGGTTCACCCTGATCGCCATCGAGCAGGCGATGCTATCCATCGTCGCCGTCCCACACCGCGCACGGACGGGCCGCGGCGCGGCTCGTGGGTTCGTCACGGCGGTTCTCGCCCGCGCAGCGTTGCACGATTGAGGACGTCTCCTGCGGGTAGAGGACCCACTGCACCCGACACCGAGCCCGGGACGGCAACGACCAAACGGGGATGCGTTGTCGCGCAGCCGCTGCCATATCGACGCCTCACCCAGACGCGTGTTCGCGGTTCTCGCCGAGCCCGCCAACTACGCCTACTGGGTGGTGGGCGCGCGGCGGATCCGCGCGGCCGACCCTGACTGGCCGGCGCTCGGCAGCGTGTTCCATCACGCCGTCGGCCTCGGACCGCTGCGAATCACCGACCACACCAGGGTCGAGGCGGTGCAGCCTCGCCGGATGCTGCGTCTCAAGGCCAAGGCCCGCCCGCTCGGAACCGCGCGCGTCACGCTCGAACTGCGCCGCCGGGGCAGGGGAACCGAGGTGACGATGACCGAAGGACCGGGCGATGTCCTGTCGGCGCTGATCTTCAACCCCTTGAGCAACCTCCTGATCCGCGGGCGCAACGACTGGTCGCTCGAGCGCCTGAAGGCCCTCGCCGAAGGAACGATGACGATGACGGAGACCGACCGGCCCTCCCGCTGGGATGTCAGACGCCGCCGCAGCAAATGAGCGCCGACGCGGTGATCATCGGCGCCGGATCCAACGGCCTGCTGGCAGCGAACGTCCTCGCCGACGCCGGCTGGGACGTGCTCGTGCTCGAGGCCGGCTCAGATCCCGGCGGCAGCGTCCGCTCGGCCGAGCTGATCGAGCCCGGCTTCGTCAACGACGTCTTCTCCTCCTTCTATCCGCTCGCCGCGGCCTCGCCCCATATTCGCGGACTCGAGCTCGAGCGCAACGGCCTCGAATGGACGCGCAGCGAGACGGTGATCGCCCACCCGAGCCAGTCCGGCGACTGCGCGATCCTCTCGACCGACCTCGAGGCGACCGCCGCCTCGCTCGACGCCTTCGCCGCCGGCGACGGCGAGGCATGGCGTGAGCTCTACGCCCTGTGGGAGCGCGCCGGCGCGCATCTGCTCGGCACGCTGTTCGACCCGTTCCCCCCGCTCGGCGCCGGCCTGCGCCTCGGCGCGAGCCTCGGTCCGCGCGATCTCGTCGAGTTCATCCGCTTCTCGCTGCTGACGGTCCGGCGGATGGGCGAGGAGAGCTTCCGCGGCGAAGGCGCCCGGCGCCTGCTGGCCGGGAGCGCCCTGCACGCCGATCTCGGCCCCGACACCCCACCGAGCGGCACCTACGGCTGGGTCCTCTGCGGCCTCGGGCAGGAACGTGGCTTCCCCGTCCCGCGCGGCGGTGCCGGGCAGCTGACCCGGGCGATGGTCGACCGGCTCATCGCCCGCGGCGGCCGGATCGTCTTCGAGGCGGACGTCTCGTCGATACTCGTGCGGCGGGGTCGTGCGACCGGCGTGGCAACCGTCGCCGGCGAGCAGTTCGGCGCCCGTCGGGCGGTGCTCGCCGATGTCGGCGCACCACAGCTCTACCAGCGCCTCCTCCGCCACGAGCAGCTCCCCAGCCGCCTGCTCGGCGCGCTCGAACGGTTCGAGTACGACTCGGCGACCGTCAAGGTCGACTGGACGCTCGAGCGGCCGATCCCGTGGACGGCCGACGCGGCGCGCCGGGCGGGGACGATCCACGTCGGGGAGGACGTCGATGCCCTCGCGAAGCACTCGAGCGAGCTCGCCCGGGGACTGGTGCCGGCCAGCCCCTACCTCGTGATGGGTCAGTACGCCCACTTCGACCCGACCCGCCAGCCGCCGGGCAACGACACCGCCTGGGCCTACACCCACGTTCCCCAGCGGATCAAGGGCGACGCCGGTGAGGGCGTAACAGGCGCCTGGGACGACTCCGACACCGAGCGGTTCGCCGCCCGGATCGAGGATGAGATCGAGGCGCTCGCGCCCGGCTTTCGCCAGCTGATCCGCGGCCGACACGTCTTCACGCCGCCGACGATGGAGGCGACCAACCAGAACCTCGTCGGCGGCGCGATCAACGGCGGCACCTCACAGCTCCACCAGCAGTTCATCTTCCGCCCGACCCCGGCGATGGCCGGACCGCATACCCCTGTGCGTCGTCTCTTCCTAGCCTCGGCCTCCGCTCACCCCGGCGGCGGCGTCCACGGGACGTGCGGAGCGAACGCCGCCCGCGCCGCCCAGGGCCTCCGTCACGGGCAGCTCAAACTGCCCGTCATGGGTCTCCTCGCCCGCGCCCAGCAGCGCTGAACGCCTGTCCGCGCGGTGCGGCGAGCGCGTGCCCCGGGGTCTGCGTGAGGCGATTTGCGCGGCGGCGCCGACCGTGGGCGGAGAGCTCGATCGCGATCAGCGCGAGCGCAATCGGCACCGTCGCCGGCAGCTCGGGCACCGCAAGGAAGAGCAGGTCGAACGCCAGCGCGAACGCCGCGGTCAGGACGGCGGCCCGGCGCTGAGTCGGCCGGTCGGCTGCGAGCAGCGCCCCGAGTGCCGCCGCGATGAACAGGTCGCCGTAGCCCATCTGGGCCGAGCCGAACGCCACGCTCTGGAGCTGGGGCAAGCCTGCCCCCGGAGCAGCGGCGCTGAGCACTCGGTTCGGGGCCTGGAGCAGGTCTGCGGCAACGAGCCCGGCGTCGAGCGCGGCCATCGCGACGATCCCGAGCTTCAGCCACCCCGGCGGCGCGACCGCCGCGAGCAGCACGCCGAGGGCGACGCAGCTGAAGGCCCCGAGCGCGAGCCCGGAGCCCTGACCGGCGAGCGACGCCGGCACCGCCCAGGCCAGCCCGAAGAGCGGCACCACACCCAGGGCCAGCGCGCCGCGCGAGTGTCGCATCGCCCATCCGAGCGCGAGCGCCGCGAGCAGCGGAACGCCGCCCAGAGCAAGATAGGTCAGCCCGTCGGCGGTCTGCCCTGTGGCACTGACGCCGGCGACGGCCGCGCCCACCGAGACGGCCGGCGCGATCGCCCACCAGCGGCTGCGCAGGCGACCCGCGAGCGGTAGGTGACGGGCGGCCGGGAGCAGCACGGTCGCGCCCTGGGCAAGCGAGAGCCCGCCGATCGAGACCCAGAAAGGCAGCAAGCTCAGACGGGGACCAACGTCGCCCGGCGCCAGAGCGCGTCGTCGCCGAGCGGGGTCCGTATCACCCGCCCGGCGCAGGCGAGGTCGATCAGCGCCTGCTCAGCGGCCCGGCGGTCAGGAGCATCGAGTCCGCTGGTCATCACGGCCGACACTTCAGCGGTGGTCAGCCCGAACTCGAACCGCTCGAGCACCGGCAGCGGATTCTCCGGCGGCGGCGTGCGCACAAGCGTCGTGTCGAGGTTGGCAATGATCACGTCGTATGCCTCGAGCGGTTGGAAGCCGCCGGCCTCGAGGCGACGGCCGGCGTACTCGAAGATCAGCGAGGGAGCCGTGTAGCGCACCGATCCGTCCGTCGCGGCAGCCTTGCCCTGGAAATCGGTCGGGCTGCCGGCCGCCGTCCGGGCGTACGCCCGGTCGCGCTCGTATTCCTCGCTCACCTCTGGGCGGTCGAGCGCCGCGATGACCGCCGCGGCGTCCAGCCCGTCGACCCGGGCCAGCGCGCGGAGCAGGTCGGCGTCGTCGTCGAACACGACCGCGTCGGTGAAGTTGCCGAACTGCAGCGCCCGAAACACCTCGTGCTCGAGCTCCGGGGCCGCCAGGCGGGTGGCGACGATCGCCCGGCAGGCGCGCGCCGTCGCCGAGATCCGCGCACGTGGGCCGGTCGAGAACGGCATCCCGAAACGCTCACGGTAATTCAGGTAGCCGCGGGACTGGCGCGCAGTCGTGTAGCCACGCTCGAGGTACTGGCTCGCGTGCTCTGTCAGGCCGATCGTCACCAGCCGCCAGTTGAGCTGCGCGCCGTAGCGCCACTGGAGGACAGCGAGCGCCGGGCTCGCCGAGTACGCCCACGGACAGCCTGGGTCGGTGAAGTGGGTGGTCTGGATCGCCACGCTCTTGAGCGTAGCTGCTGCGCGGCAGCCCTCTACGCTGTAGGCGTGGACTCGCTTCGCGGCAAGCTGCTGATCGCGTCGCCGGCGCTGATCGACCCGAACTTCAACCGGACGGTGATCCTGGTCGCTGCCCACGATGGCGACGGCGCGCTGGGCCTCGTGCTCAACAGACCGTCGGAGCTCGTCGTCGCCGACGCGGTGGAGCGCCTGGCTCCGGTCTGCGCCGCCTACGAGCGGCTCTTCGTCGGCGGGCCGGTCGAGCCCGGAGCGGTGCTCGTCCTCGCCGAGTTCACGCACCCGGCGCTCGCGGCGATGCTGATCGACGGCGACCTCGGCTTGCCCAACATCGACGCCGATGCGGACTTGCTGGCCGGCGGCGTGCGCCGCGCCCGCTGCTTCGCCGGCCACTCCGGCTGGGGCCCCGGGCAGCTCGACGCCGAGCTCGCAGGCGAAGCCTGGATCGTCGAAACGCTCGCCCCGGAGGACCCGTGGACCGAGGCGGGCGCCGAGCTCTGGAGCCGCGTGCTCGAGCGCAAGGGCGGGGAGTACGCCCTGCTCGCCCGGATGCCTGTCGATCCGTCCGTGAACTAGGCCAAGGGCGCTACTGGCCGCGCAGCTCCGCGATCGTGTCCATCGTCAGATCGGCCGCGCGCGCGACGGCCGAACGGACCGTGTCGCTCAGGCCCATGTCCATCTCGTCGACGTGCTCGACGACGAGCTCCGGCTCGCAGGCGAGCACGAGCACCTGAGCCGGCAGTGACCCGCTCACCTGCTTGACGAAGCGGAGCACCGCCGTCGGGTTCATCCCGTGGAGGTCGAGCGTGCCGCCCTCGGCGATCTGGCGGTCGATCTCGTCCTCATCGGGCTCGATCGTGTAGAGCGTCCCCGGCGGGTGACCCTGTCGGGCGATGTCGATCAGGATCAGCGCGTCGTACCCGGCCATCACCTCGTAGGCCAGGTTGAGACCACCGGTGCCGAAGTCGATCACCACGACGCCCGGCGGCATCTCGCGGGCGAGCAGGAGCTTCGCGACGGCCGGACCGAAGCCGTCATCCTGCAGCCATTCGTTGCCGACCGCCGCGACGAGGATTCGCGGAGCGAGCGCCGGCGGAGGCTCGCTCGCGCCGCCGTGCGGGACGACGGGGGTGGATTCGCTCATGGAACCTCCAGCTCGTGGGATCTCAAATCTAGCGCTCGCGGCCGGTCAACCGGAGAGCGCGGCGCTGACCGGTCCGAGCTTGCGAACCAGCCCGAGCGCACGCGCCCGCCGCAGGACGGCGATCCGCTGCTCGCGCTCGAGACCTGCGGCGAGCGGTGCGAGGCGCCGCTGGAGTGTCGGTCCGAGCAGCACGACCAGACGCAGGCCGGTACTCAGGAGACCCGCCGCGAGGACGTGGGCGACCAGCCCGGGGACGACGTCCCCGATGCCGGCGTCGAGCGCCTGGCCGGCCATCTGGCGCAGCCGGGCTCGGGGCAGCGTCCTTGCCTGGGCGATGATCTCCGACCAGACCACCGACTGTGCGGCCGCCGGCAGCAGGCCGGCGAACGGCACGAGGTCGAGCCAAAGCTCCGCCTGGGCGGCGACGTTGACGATCCGCCGCAGCACCTCGGGATCCTGGAGCGAGGGCAGGCCGGCGAAACGCGCGCGCCCGCCCGGGCTCATCCGGCCGGTGACCGCCAGCACTACATCCCAGAGCTCGTCGCGCTGCGCCGTGGCGACCATCCCTTCGAGCACGACGTCATCCTCGAGCGCGGCCAGATCGGCGAGCCTCCCGGCGCGCACGTCCGAGACCCGCGTCAGCAGGTCGAGTGCCTGCGGCCACAGGTCGTCGGTCGTCGCCGCCCGGATCGCCCCGCGAATCCGGTCCTCTGCAAGCAGGCCGACCACATGGTCGAGCTTCTCCTTGGCCTCGACGAAGTAGGACAGCCGCAGCAGCGACGCATCGTCGATCACCGCGAACGACGCGACGATCGCCGCATCGGTCATGTAGCCGACGAACCGCCCCATCACGATGTGCTCCTTGCGCAGCGTCAGCTCGGCTGCGACCTCGGCGATCCGGTGCGGCGGCAGCGCGGCGATCAGCGCCGGCGCCCGCCGCGGGTCGAGCTCGATCGCGAGATCGGCGACGAACGCCGTCGGCAGCCGCATTGCGATCTCCACTGCGAGCCGCGTGTCGAGCAGTCCGGCGACCCGCGCGCATAGCAGCGGACCGAATGCGTGCTCGGCGATGAACGTCGTCAGCGCCACCGGCGGCAGGCGACTCGCCAGCGCCACGCGATGGAAGCGGTGGCCGTCGGCCGCGTAGAGGGAGTCGGTCATCCGCTCGCGCACGAGGCGGATCTCGGCGGGCGCCAGCGCCTCGAGGTACGCGTGTCGCTCCGCCGCGGTGCCGAGCAGGCGCGCGAGCTTCAGCACCTCGGCGTGCCCCTCGAGCGTCACGGACCGACCACGATCAACCGAGCAGCACTCTGCGCACGACGCCGCGCAGGAGCCAGGGCAGGTAGTCGAGCGCCTTTTCGATTGAGCCGTCCAGCGCGACCGACTGACGCTCGTGGGCCTCGGTCAGCGCGCTCTCGAGGTCGGCGACCTGGTCGTCAGGCAGAGCCCAGAGGCGGTCGGGCAGCCCTCCGTCGAGTCGGAGGCGCAGAGCTTGGCGGGGGTCGTCTGGCATCAGGCGCGGTGCTGCGGGCGGGTGACTTCACGAAACCGGACGTTCTGACCGGGCCGCAGCTGCCCGGCAAGCGGAAGATCAACGCTACACACGACGGCGATCACCGGGTAGCCACCCGTGCTCGGATGGTCGGCGAGCAGCAGGATCGGCGATCCGCCGGGCGGGACCTGGAGCGCTCCGGTCGTCAATCCCTCCGACTTGAGCTCGTCCTCCCGGCAGCGCGGCAGCTCGGGACCAACCAGTCGGACGCCGATTCGGTTCGACGTGTCGCTCACCGAGTACCGCTCGCCGATCAGCCGGGCGCGAGCCTCCGCAGTGAACCAGTCGTCCCGTGGACCGAAAACGATGCGCAGCGTCGGCTCGCTCGCGAGCGCCGGGATCGGCGCGACGTCGACCGCGGGGAAGCCCGCCGGGGTCCGCCCGATCGCGAGCTGCGCTCCCGCCCGCAACGGCGGCGGACCCAGCCCGCTGAGGACGTCCGTCGACGCGCTTCCCAGTGTCAGCTCGCACTCCAGGCCGCCGCGAACGGCGATGTAGATGCGCAGCCCGGCGCTCGCCGCCCCGACGTCGAGCGTCTCACCAGCGCGCACGTAGACCGGCGCGTTCATCGCGACCGCCCGACCGCCTGCGCGAGCCTCGACGCTCGCCCCGGTGATCGCCACAACCGCGCTCTCCTCGAAGCGAAGCCTTGGCCCGATCAGGGTGGCCTCGAGCGCCGCGGCGCCGTCCGGGTTTGCGAGCAGGCGGTTGGCGAGGCGCAGCGATCGTGTATCTGCGGCGCCGCCGCGCGAGACGCCGACATGCGCCCAGCCCGGGCGCCCGAGATCCTGGATCGTGGTCAGCGCGCCCGGCTCCAAGACCTCGATCACGGGACGCTCACTGCGACTCGAAGATCACACGAGTCCCGGCCGCCAGCAGCGCCGGCCGGTCGCTGCAGGGATCGAAGAGGACGGCATCAGTGCGGCCGATCAAATGCCAGCCTCCCGGAGCGCTCGCCGGGTAGATCGCCGTGTATGTGCTGGCGATCGCGACCGATCCGCCAGGCACGCGCGGGCGCGGCTGAGCCCGCCTGGCGAGATGCAGCTCTGGCCGCAGGCCGTTCAAGTAGGCGAAACCCGGCGCGAACCCGATGAACGCGGCGCGGTACTCGCACTGGCTGTGGAGCTCGATCACCTCCGCCACGTCGAGGCCGAGCTTCATCGCGACCGACGCGAGATCGGGGCCGTCGTAACGCACGGGGATCCTGATCAGGCGCCCCTGCCCGGTCGCTGGTGGGGCGTCGCCGAGACGGCCGACAACCGATGCGATCTCCGCAAGGCCGGGCGGCGGCGCGCCGAAGCGGAGCAGGACCGTCGCCTCGCCGGGGACCGCGTCCTCTAGCGCCGGGCCGTAACGATCACGCGCCGCTGCGGCCACTAGATCGACCCGCCGACCCTGCGGGACCTCCACGAGAGCAGCACGGTCACCGACCGGCCTCACGCTCCAACGCTCTCGCTCATCCGCCTCGCCGGCGATCACGCGAACGCCCGGAACTCGACGCCGGCCAACTCGAGGCGGTCCCGAACCCGCCGCGCGAGCCGGGCGGCTCCGGGCGTGTCGCTATGGACGCAGAGCGAGCCGACGATTAGCCGGAGCGGCGTGCCGTCGGCGGCGACCGCCCGCCCCGCACACGCAAGCCGCTCGGCCTGCTCGAGCGCGGCGGCCGGTGCAAGCACGCTCCCCGGCCGGCCGCGCGCCATCAGCTCACCGTTGGCGAGGTAGGCCCGGTCGACGAATCCCTCGGCCACCGGGACGAGACCGCGGGCCGCAGCCGCCGCGAGGAGCTCGGAGTCCGGTGGTCCGAGCAGCGCGAGCGGCCGCTCGAATGCCGCGGCGGCCGCAGCGATCGCATCCGCCGCCGGCCGATCGGCGACGCAACGGGCGTAGAGCGCCCCGTGCGGTTTGACGTAGGCCAGCCGACCCCCGACCGCCTCGGCGCAGGACTCGAGCGCGTCGAGCTGGTAGCTCGTCTCGTCGCGCAGCCGGGCTGCCGCCACGCCCAGCTCGCGCCGACCGAAGCCTGCCCGATCGTCGTAGCCGACGTGAGCTCCGATGCGCACGCCGCGAGCCACCGCGGCCTCGCAGCTCGCGCGCATCGTCTCGGCATCGCCAGCGTGCAGGCCGCACGCGACGTTGGCGCTCGTCACCGCGTCGAGGATTGCCGCGTCGTCGGCGAGCAGTTCGCGCCCTGGGCGCTCGCCGACATCGGCGTTGAGGTCGATCACCTGCAAGCTGCTCCGCGACCCGTCGTACTCGTGCGGCATTCGGCTCGTCGCGACCGCTCGGGCGATCGCGAGAGCGCCGACCGTGTCAGTGGCCCACCCAGCACTCGACGCAGTCTTCGCACGTGCGCGGCCAGTTCTCAAGTGACCAGAGCGAGCCCATCGCGGTCAGCTCGTGAAAGCCCGAATGGCCGCAGTAATAGCAGCGCAGCTCCTCGGCGGGGAGTCCGATCCCGGTGTGCGACAGGAGTAGCTCGTGGAGCGAGCGCGGAACCTCACGTTCGGCGAGGTAGCGGTAGTCATAGTCGTCGTAGTCCCGCGGCGGCCCTCCCGCCACCTCGGTCTCCCCCCCGAGCACCCATGCAGGCGGGTCGGCGGCCGGGTGGGTGAGGTCAACCAGCCGGCCGGTCAGGTCGACCCCGATGCTGGCAAGCTTGACGGACGAGTCGTTGTCCGGATCGTCGCCGGTGCCAACGCTCGACACGTGCCAGCCGCGCGGTCCGCGCGGCGACACCGTCTCCGTCGTCCCCTTGCCGATCAGCCGTGAGCGCCGCTTCGTCTCGGGCAGCCCGAGATGGTCGGCGCCGGGGTTGCCGGCGGCCTTCATGCGCGGAACGAACGTCGCGAGGACCGAGTTGATCTGCCCGACCAGACTTTGGTAGCGCGCCGCCTCGAGACTCCGCCGATGCTGTCGCTCGAGCTCGCGGCAGCCGCTCGAGCAGACGCGCCCGGAGCCGTCGGCGACGCTGTGATCGCGGCATAGGTAGCTGCCGCAATCAGCGCAGCGAGCCACCGCGTAGATCCCGCAGCGGCAGGTGAATGAGGCTAGCTCGGCGATCAACGGACTCTACTGAGCCGGAGGCGTTCTCGCCACCAATTTGATGCGCTCCCCGACGCCGTCGCGCCGGTGGTCGACGTCACCCGCCGGAGTACGACCAGAAGGCGATGCCGGTGATGATCGTCATCGCGACGCCACCCAGGATGCAGCCGATGATGAAGGCGCTCAGAACGGTCAACGGCGTCGAGCCGATGTCCAGCGAGCGCCGCTCCACATCTCGCGTCTGCTGCTGCTGCGGCTGCGGCTGCGGCTGGGCGACGATCCGCGGACGCGACGCGAGCTGCGGATTCTCGCGCTGCCAGCGCTCGATCATCTCGCGCTGCTCCGACGCTGAGGCGTGCGGCGAGGACACGTATCCCTGCTTTGGCGCCGGCGGTGCCGCCAATCGCTGACGTGCGGCCGCGGTCGCGGGCGCGGCGCCGCTCAGCAGGTTGGAATGCTCGGCCTGCCATTGCTCGAGCATCTCCCGTGATCGGGTGGTGGTCGCCATGTCGTCTAGAGCTCCTCGGGCGAGCGGGAGAACAAGGGGGACGGTCCGCGCATCGTTACAAAGCGTACCCCTCGGGTTGGGTCGGCTGGATTAACGGCGTGTTGTGGGGCCTGGGGATGATGGGCGATACTGGGCTCGAACCAGTGACCTCCGCCTTGTCGAGGCGGCGCTCTCCCAGCTGAGCTAATCGTCCGGGAGCGGTAAATGTAGCGTGAGCAGGCCCGCGGGACGGTTAAACTCGGCTGGGATGAGGAGGGGGATCTTCACGGCGCTCGCGACATTTGCTGTGGTTGGCGGCGCTCTCGCCGGAGCCGCTGCGGCCGGCCCCGGAATCGTCGTGAGGCCGGAGCGGGGTGGACCGGCCACCCGTTTCGCGGTCAGCTTTAGTGCGCCTAACGCTGCGGGCGTCACCGGAGCGCTGCAGCGCTACTACCGGCTCGACGGCGGCACCCGTCAGGGAGTGAAGTGCGCCGCCGGCTTCTCGGTCCGCGCGCCGGCGGGCGCGGCTGGCTCGCGCATCAGCGTTGACCTCCGAGCCGCGGATGACAGCGCGCATTGGTGTGCGGGCACGTTCCACGGTCGGATCGAGGAGATCGCCGCTCCCGTGTGTTCGAAGGGGAAGCTCTGCCCCGCATTCCTGGTCGAAGTTCGCCAGGTGGGCACCTTCGGCTTCCGGGTCTCGAAGCAGCCGCGCCACCGCGTCTCGCCCCAGCCGCACCACTAGCATGCGGCGCCCATGGACCTCGAGCTACCTGACGGCAAGACACTAACCCTGCCCGACGGCGCCACCGGCGCCGACGCCGCTGCCGCGATCGGTTCGGGCCTGGCCCGCGCCGCTCTGGCGGTCAAGGTGAACGGGGAGACCCGCGACCTGTCACGCCCGCTGCCCGAAGGCGAAGGCGGGGCCGAGAAGATCGCGATCGTCACCGACCGCAGCGGGGACGAGGCCCTCGAGCTGATCCGCCACGACGCGGCACACGTGCTGGCGGCGGCGGTGATGGAGCTCTACCCGGGGGTCAAGATCTCGATCGGGCCGCCGATCGAGAGCGGCTTCTACTACGACTTCGACTTTCCCGACGGCACGACCCTGAGCGACGCCGACTTCGAGCGCGTCGAGGCGAAGATGCGGGAACACATCAGTGCGGATGAACCATTCGTGCGGGAAGACGTGCCGGTCGCCGAAGCGCTGCAGCGCTTCGAGTCCGAAGCTCAGGACTACAAGGTCGAGTTGATCGAGGATCTCGTTCGTGATCAGCACGTCGAGACCGTCTCGCTGTACACCAACGGCCCGTTCACCGACCTGTGCCGCGGCCCGCACTCGCCGAGCACGAGCCGGGTCAGGGCGTTCAAGCTGCAGTCGGTCGCCGGCGCCTACTGGCGTGGGGACTCGAGCCGGCCGATGCTCACGCGCGTGTATGGGACCGCGTTCTTCTCCAAGCAGGCGCTGGTCGAGCACCTCGAACGGCTCGAGCGCGCTCGCGCCAACGACCACCGCCGGCTCGGGCCGCAGCTCAACATGTTCATGTTCTCCGACGTCGCGCCGGGATCCGCGTTCTGGCTGCCGGCGGGGACCGAGGTGTTCAACTCGCTCGTGGCGCTGAGCCGCGAGATGGGCCGAGCGCGTGGCTATACCGAGGTCAAGACGCCGCTGCTGTTCGACCGCGCGCTGTGGGTGACCTCCGGGCACTGGGAGAAGTACCGCGAGCACATGTTCGTGACCGAGTCCGAGGACCGGCCGATGGCGATCAAGCCGATGAACTGCCCCGGCCACTGCCAGCTCTTCTCGCTGCGCCCGCATTCCTACCGGGATCTGCCGGTGCGCTACTCCGAGCCCGGCTTGTTGCACCGCAACGAGCCGAGCGGCAGCTTGCACGGCCTCCTGCGCGTGCGTCACTTCATCCAGGACGACGGCCACATCTTCTGCACCGAGGACCAGATCCGCGACGAGGTTGTGGGGGTGCTCGAGTTCGCCTTCGCGACCTACGACGTGTTCGGGATCGACGTCCGCCTGGAGCTCTCGACCCGGCCCGAGCAGCGGATCGGCGCAGACGAGCTGTGGGACAAGAGCGAGGCGGCGCTGCTCAGGGCCCTGGAGGACCAGGGGCTGGCGTACGACCTCAACGAGGGCGACGGCGCGTTTTACGGGCCGAAGATCGACATGCACATGACCGACTCGCTCGGTCGCTCGTGGCAGCTCGGCACGATTCAGCTGGACTACAACTTTCCTGAACGCTTCGAGCTCACCTACACGGGCGCGGACAACGTCGAGCACCGGCCGGTGATGATCCACCGTGCGCTGATGGGCTCCTACGAGCGCTTCATCGGCATCCTGCTCGAGCACTTCGGCGGCGAGCTTCCCGTGTGGCTGGCCCCGGTGCAGGCGATCCTGCTGCCGATCTCCGACCGGCACTCGGCGTATGCCGAGACGGTGGCCGCGCGGTTGCGCGAGGCCGGGCTGCGCGCCGAGACGGATGATCGGACCGAGTCCGTCGGGCGCAAGATTCGTGACGCGGAGATGCGTAGAATCCCATACATGCTCGTGGTCGGCGATCGCGAGCAGGAGTCCGAACAGCTTTCGCTGCGTGAGCACGGGCACGGCGACTCAGGGTCCGTCGGAACGGCTGAGTTCATCGAGCGGTTGGGCGATGAGGCGAAAAGTCGCACTCGGCGCTAATTCCGCCGCTATACTTTCCTGCGTTGACCCAACTGCTCCGTCACACACGGCTCCGCGTCGCTTGACGTTTCGCCGCCTCTCTCACTAGTGCCGGTCCCTCGCAGGTTTGACCGGCGTCCGCCGGAGCGGGACCAGACGCGGATCAATGACCGTATCCGCGTGCCTGAGGTCCGGCTGATCGGCGAAGACGGGAACCAGATCGGCGTCGTCAAGACGTCCGAGGCTCTGTCGTATGCCCAACAGCGTGATCTCGACCTGGTCGAGGTGGCGCCCGAGGCCCGGCCGCCCGTCGTTCGCGTGCTCGACTACTCGAAGTACAAGTACGAGCTCGCCCAGAAGCAGAAGGCCGCGCGCAAGCACCAGCAGCAGATCACGATCCGGGAGATCAAGTTCCGGCCGAAGATCGCCCAGAACGACTACGACACCAAGAAGGGCCACGTCGCCCGTTTCCTCAAGGGCAAGGACAAGGTCAAGATCACGATCATGTTCCGTGGCCGCGAGGTCACGCACCCCGAGCGGGGTACCGCCCTGCTCAGCCGTCTCTCCGAGGAGCTGTCGGAGATCGCGATCGTCGAGCAGATGCCGATTCAGGACGGCCGCAACATGACGATGATGCTGGGCCCGTCGAAGTCCGTCCTGGCGGGCGGCGAGAAGGACAGGACCGACGAGAGCACACAGAACGGCGCCGGCGCGGCCGAGACGCAAACGCCCGCCGCCTCCGAGACGCAAACGCCCGCCGCCTCTGAGACGCCCGCCGCCCCACAGCCCGCCGCCGCCCCACAGCCCGCCGCCGCGCCGCTCGCCCCAAAGGAGGAGCCGCCCGCGCCCGCCGCTGAGGCCCCCGCAGCCCAGACGCCGCCCCCCGCCGTGCCTGAGAAGCAGCCCGCAGGCGCGTCGAGCGACGCGTCCCGCTAGCGCAAGACGCGCAACGGGCCCACAACCGCGGTTCTGCTTTACTGGGTCGGCCCATGCCCAAGATGAAGACCCATTCCGGCGCCAAGAAGCGCTTCAAGCTGACCGCCACGGGTAAGGTGCGCGGCCGGCACTCCTTCACGAGCCACATTCTCGAGAAGAAGTCACCAAAGCGCAAGCGCCACCTGGGTACACCCGCCGTGATCTCCAAGCACGACGAGAAGCAGGTCAAGACGCTGCTCGGAGCCAAGCGCTCGGGAGCCAAGCGCCCATGACGCGCGTCAAGCGTTCGGTTCACGCTCGCAAGAAGCGCCGCGCGACCCTGGAGATGGCGAAGGGCTACCGCGGAGACGCGAGCCGCCATTACCGGAACGCCAAAGAGGCGGTGCTCAAAGCCGATCAGTACCGCTACCGGGATCGCCGCAACCGCAAGCGTGACTTCCGGCGCTTGTGGATCACCCGCATCAACGCCGCCGCACGCCAGAACGGCATGTCCTACTCGCAGTTCATCCACGGCCTCCAGCAGGCCGGGGTCGAACTCGATCGCAAGATCCTGGCTGACATTGCCGTGCGCGACGCCGACACGTTCCGACGTTTTGCCGACCGCGCCCGCGAGGCGCTGGCGGCCGGCTGAGCACCCGCTCAAGGCACCAGCACCGCCGATCGGGCGCCGCTCCAACCGGAGGGCGCCCTTTTTTTCGTCCATGACCATCACCAGCACTCACAATCAGAAGCTCAAGGAGATCCGAAAGCTGCGGATGCGCCGCCGTGAGCGCGACCGCGCGGGGATGTTCGTGGCCGAGGGTGAGGACCTGTTGGCCGCAGCCGACGCGGCCGGTTGGCAGCCGGTCGAGCGCTTCTGCGCGGCGGGCAGCGGCCTGCCCGGAATCGAGGTCGAGCCCCAGCTGCTGGCGGACGCGTCCGGGCTGGCTTCCGGCACCCGAGCGCTGGCGGTCTACGAGGAGCGGTGGTCGGGCAGCGTCCCCGGGCCGATCTGTGTCTATCTCCATGGCGTTCAGGATCCGGGCAACGTCGGGACGATTCTCCGCTCCGCGCTCGCATTTGGCGCTTCGTGCGTGGCGTTCGGGCCCGGCAGCGCCGACCCGTTCAGCCCCAAAGCGGTCCGCGCGAGCATGGGCGCGGTGTTCGCCGTCGCGCTCGCCCGGACGCAGACGATCACCGATCTGCCCGGAGCCAAGATCGCGCTCGTCGCCGACGCAGGTAAGCCGCTGGCGGATGTCCAGCCCGAGCCCACCGGGGACATCACCCTGCTGATCGGCTCCGAGCGCGAGGGCCTTCCGGATGAGCTGGTCAGCCAGGCCGACGTGACCGCGCATATCCCGATCGCGATTCATTCCCTGAACGCCGCCATGGCCACCACCGTGGCGCTCTACGAGGTGACTAGGATGGCGCGCGCATGACTGAGCGGATCGACGCGATCAGGAACGAGGCTCTGGCGGCCATCGACGCCGCCACGGACACGCAGGCACTCGAGGAGGTCCGGATCCGCTACCTCGGTCGCAAGGCGGAGCTCCCGAATCTGCTGCGGGGGGTGGCCGCGCTGCCCCCGCACGAGCGGGCCGCCAGCGGCAAGGCGGCCAACGCCGCGCGGCAAGCGCTCGAGCGGGCCCTCGAGCGCCGGGCGCGGGACCTGTCCGCCCAGGAGCTCGAGCAGCGACTCGCCCAGGACCGAATCGACGTCAGCCTCCCGGCCGACCCGCAGCCCGCAGTCGGCCGGCTGCACCTGATCACCCAGACACGACGGGAGATCGAGGATGTGTTCGTCGGCCTCGGGTTCAACGTCGCCGAGGGGCCCGAGGTGGAGCGCGTCTACTACAACTTCGACGCCCTCAACACGCCGGTGACCCATCCGTCACGGCTGACCACCGACACGTTCTACATCAAGCCCGTAGAGGACCTGTTCGATCCCCAGACGATTCTTCTGCGCGTCCACACATCGCCCGTTCAGGTCCGCGCGATGCAGACCCAGCCGCCGCCCATCTACATCATCGTGCCCGGGCGGGTCTACCGACCGGATTCCGACGCCACCCACACTCCACAGTTTCATCAGATCGAGGGCCTGGCCGTCGACACGGACATCACGCTCGCCGACCTCAAGGGGACGTTGCTGGCCTTCGCTCGCGCGATCTTCGGTGCCGAACGCCAGGTCCGACTGCGACCTCACTTCTTTCCCTTCACCGAGCCGAGCGTTGAGGTCGACGTGTCCTGCTTCAACTGCGTCGACGGCGTCACCGCGGACGGCCAGCGCTGTCCGCTGTGCAAGGGCACCGCGTGGATCGAGATCCTCGGCGCTGGCATGGTCGACCCCAACGTGTTCGAGCACGTCTGCGAGTACGGTTATGACCCCGAGAAGGTCCAGGGCTTCGCCTTCGGGATGGGGATCGAGCGGATCGCCATGCTCAAGCACGGAATTCCGGATCTGCGGCGGTTCTACGACAACGACGTGCGGTTTCTGGAGCAGTTCGGCTGATGCGGGTCCCGCTCGAATGGCTTCACGAGTACTGCGCGCCGTCGATCGAGATCGCGGTGCTGGCTGAGCGCCTGGCTCTGACCGGGACCGAGGTCGAGCGTGTGGAGCATCACGGCGTCGGCGCCCCCGAGCAGTTCGTGATCGGAAAGGTGCTCGAGCGCCGTCGTCATCCCGATGCGGACCGCCTCAGCGTGTGCATGGTCGATGTCGGCGGGAGCACTCCCTCCGAGATCGTCTGCGGCGCCGACAACGTGGCCGCCGGCCAGACGGTTGCGGTGGCGCGACCCGGCGCGGTGATGCCCGACGGCATCCGTCTCGACAAGGTCAAGCTCAGGGGGATCGAGTCCAACGGGATGATCCTCGCCGAGGATGAGCTGGCGATCGGGACCGATCACGCCGGGATCATCGTGATCGAGCAGGATGGGCTGGCGCCGGGAACGCCGTTGGCGGACTTCATGTCGATCTCGACCGATGTGCTGGTGCTGGAGATCACACCGAACCGGCCTGACTGCCTCGGGCTCTACGGAGTGGCGCGGGAAGTGCACGCCGCCACCGGCGCGCCGCTGCAGCCGCCTCCCTGGTCGCAGGACCCGGGCAGCGCGGGCGAGCTCGCCGGGGTGAGCATCGACGTGCGGTGCCCGGAGCTGTGCCCCCGCTTCACCGCCCGCGGCTTTGAGGACGTGAAGATCGGCCCTAGCCCACTGTGGCTGAAGGCACGGTTGATGGCGGCCGGACAGCGGCCCATCTCCAACGTCGTCGACATCACCAATTACGTGATGCTGCTGACCGGTCAGCCGCTGCACGCGTTCGATCTCGACCGGATCGCCTCAGCGATGCTGACCGTGCGCACGGCGCAGACCGGGGAGCGCATCGAAACCCTCGACGGTCAGACCCGGCAGCTCGACTCGCAGATGGTCCTGATCGCCGACGGCGAGGGTCCCACCTCGATCGCCGGGACGATGGGCGGCGCGCGCTCGGAGGTGGATGGGGACACCACCCGGGTGCTGATGGAGGCCGCCAACTGGAACGGTCCGAACATCCACCGGACCTCGCTCGAGCTCGGTCTCCGCAGCGAGGCCTCGGCCCGGTTCGAGAAGGGGCTCCAGCCTGAACAGGCGATCGAGGCCCAGGCCGTGGCCGCGGCGTTGATGCTCGAGCTGTGCGGCGCGCGCCTGCTGCCGGGGACGATCGACATCGGTGGACCCGGACCGCAGCTCCAGACGATCCGGTTGCGCGATGAGCGCCTCAGCGGCCTCCTCGGGACGCCGATTCCGCGCCCGCGCTGCCGGGAGATCCTCCAGGCGCTTGAGTTCATTACCGCCGAGCGCTCCGACGGTCTCGACGTCACCGTCCCCGCCTTCCGGCGCGCCGACATCACCCGCGAGGCGGATCTGATCGAGGAGGTCGCCCGGCTCGACGGCGTGGACAAGCTGCCGGCCACGCTTCCCTCCCGCCACGGCGCGGCCGGACGCCTGACGGCGACCCAGCGCCAGCGCCGGGCGGCCGCCGATGCGCTCACCGCGCAGGGTCACCACGAGGTCGTCGGCTGGAGCTTCGTCGGCGCCGAGCTGGCCGAGCGATTGCGCCTGCGCGACGTCGCGGCCGTGGAGCTCGAGAACCCGATGTCGGCGGACCAGTCGCAGCTGCGCACCACCCTGCTCGGATCGCTGCTCGAGGCCGCCCGCCGCAACCGCGCCCAGAGCGTTTCCGCGCTGCGGCTGTTCGAGGCCGGAGCGGTCTACCTGCCCTCGGCCCGGGGGGAGCTCCCGCGCGAGCCGCATCACGTCGCCGCGCTGCTCACCGGTCGGATCCATCCGCCGACGTGGCGCGAGCCGGAGCCTCGCGCAGCTGACTTCTTCGCCGCCAAGGGCGTGCTGGCGGGTCTGCTCGAACGTCTGCGCGTGGCGTGGGAGCTCGAGTCCGCGCATGAGCCATTTCTGCATCCCGGGCGCTCGGCGAGGATCCTTGTCGGCGGTCAGCCGGCTGGATGGCTGGGCGAGATCCATCCCTTGGTCGCCCAGGAGTGGGATCTGAGCGGCGCCGTGGCGGCGTTCGAGCTTGATCTCGAGGTTCTGCCTGAGCCCCAGACGCCACTCTACGAGGACCTGACCAGCTTCCCCGAGGTCCGGGAGGACCTGGCCGTCGTCGTGCCCGATCGGGTCAGCGCCGCCCAGGTCATCGCCACCGTGCGGGAGGCCGGCCAACCGCTGCTGGCCCATGCCGCAGTATTCGATGTCTACCGGGACGCCGAGCGCCTGGGGGAGGGCAACGTCTCACTCGCACTTGCTCTGTCCTATCGGGCGCCCGACCGGACGTTGACCGACGAGCAGGTGGCCGCCCAGCGGGAGACGATCGTCGCCGCGCTCGAGCGAAATCTGGGGGGAAGGGTCCGTGTCGCCTAGCGTCTCCGTGTTCGGCGCGGCCGGTTTCACCGGCGCGCTCACCGCTCGCCTGCTGCACCGCCATCCGTCCTTCGATCTGCGCGCGGTCACGGCGCGCTCGGACGTGGGCCGTCGCCTCGACCATCTGTATCCGCAGCACCGGGTCCCGCTCGAGCTCGAGCACTTCGAGCTCGACGCCCATGGCGATGTCGATGCTGCCGTCGTCGCCTATCCGCATGGAGCGGCGGCTGAGATCGTGGCGAAGCTGCGTGAGCGCGGCGTCCGTATCGTCGATCTGAGCGCGGACTTCCGGCTGCGTGACCTGGCGGTCTACGAGCTCTGGTACCGGGAGCATCCCGTGCCGGGGCTGATCGAGCAGGCGGTCTACGGGCTTCCCGAATCCTACCGCCGGGAGATCCAGAGCGCCGATCTGGTCGCCAATCCGGGCTGTTACCCCACCGCTACGCTGCTCTCCCTTGCCCCCCTGGCTCGCGCCGGAGTGATCGCGGACGTGGTCGTCGACGCCAAGTCAGGCGTGTCCGGAGCGGGACGAGCCGCCACTGAGAAGACGCACTTCGTGAGCGCCGATGAGAACGTCACTCCCTACGGGGTGCCCAGCCATCGCCACACCCCGGAGATCGAGCAAGAACTCGCCGTCCTCGGCTCCGACGTGCGGATCACCTTCACGCCCCATCTGCTCCCGCTGGACCAGGGCGAGCTCGTCTCCTGCTACGTCACCCTCAACAACGCTGACGAGTCGTTGGACCTCGACGAGCTCTACGCCGACACCTACGCCGATGAGCCGTTTGTGGAGATCAGCGCCGACCCCCCGGGGGTGAGGTCGGTGCGGGAGACCAATATCTGCCGGATCTCCGTGCACCGCGACGCTCGCACCGGCCGGGTGCTCGTGTTCGGCGCGATCGACAACCTCTGGAAGGGGGCGGCGTCCCAGGCCGTCCAGAACCTGAACCTGATGTTCGGGCGACCCGAGGGCGAGGGGATCTCGTGAGCGAGTTCTTCACCTCGCGGTGGATCGATGCCCCCGCATACGCCCGGGTACGCGTGGACCCGGGGCTACCGCGCGGCTTCAGAGCGGCCGGCGTCCCGTGTGGCATCAAGCCGAGCGGTGGCCGTGACCTCGGATTGCTGGTCTGCAGCTCCGAGCGCACGACCAGCGCGGCGCGCTTCACCCGCTCGGGCACGCTCGCCGCCCCCGTGCTGCTGACCATCGAGCAGGCCCGGCTCCACGGCCTGCGCGCGGTCGTCGTGAACTCGGGCAACGCCAACGCCGCGACGGGTGCCCTCGGCCTCGAGCACGCCGCGAACATGCAGCAGGCGGCCGCCGCCGTCGCCGGCACGCCCCCGGATGCCGTGGCCGTGGCGTCGACCGGGGTGATCGGGGTGCCGCTGCCGATCGAGCTGGTGCAGGCGGGTATCGAGGCCGCGGCGGCGCAGCTGCGTGAGGACGGGGAGGCGGATTTCTCGCAGGCGATCCGGACCACCGACGCATTCGAGAAGCGCGTGTCGCTCGAGCTCGAACTGAGCGGCGGAACGGTTCGCCTGAGCGCGCAGGCCAAGGGTGCCGGCATGATCTCCCCGGGCTTTGCCACGCTGCTCGTGTTCGTCCAGACCGACGCCCGGCTCTCGCCCGAGACCTGCGATCTGCTGTTGAGCGTCACGGTGACGCGCTCGTTTGAGCGGGTCAGCGTCGACGGCCAGCTGTCGACGAGCGACACGGTGATCCTCCAGTGCAGTGGAGAGTCCGGCGTGGCGGTGGAGCCCGAGAGCCCGGACGAGCTGCGCTTCGGCGAGGCCCTCGACGCCACCCTGCGTCAGCTCGCGCTGATGGTGGTGCGTGATGGTGAAGGGGCCCGGCGCGTGGGCCGGGTGCTCGTCCGGGGCGGGGACGAGGCGGCCGTGTCGAGGGTGGCGCGCGGGGTGGCGGACTCCTCGCTGGTCAAGACCGCGCTCTACGGCGGCGACGCCAACTGGGGCCGGATCGTGCAGGCCGTGGGCGCGGCGATGCCCGGAACCGCCCCGCTGGCGGTCGACATCGCGATCGAGGGGGTACAGGTCTGCTCACGCGGGGCGTACGTCCCCCACGACCGTGAGGCCCTGGCCGCGGCGGTTCAGCGCGACGAGGTCGAGTACGAGATCGGCCTGCCCGGCGAGGGAATCGAGACCGAGCTGTTCTTCTCCGACCTCGGGCACGAGTACGTGACCATCAACGCCGACTACACCACCTGAGCATGCGCGACGTAGCCACCCTGCTCGAGGCGCTGCCCTACATCCGGGAGTTCCACGGCCGGACCGTGGTGATCAAGTACGGCGGCGCGGCGATGATCGACCCGCTGCTGAAGGTCGAGTTCGCCCGGGACGTGGTGCTGCTCAAGTACGTCGGGATGAACCCGGTGATCGTGCACGGCGGCGGACCCGAGATCACGAGCTACATGGAGCGGCTTGCACTGCCGGKGGCCTTCGTCGACGGCCTGCGGGTCTCTGATGCGGCCACCGTCGAGGTGGCGAAGATGGTCCTGGTGGGGAAGGTCAACAAGGACATCGTGCTGCTGCTGGGGCGCCACGGGCAGCCCGCCGTCGGGCTCTGCGGCGACGACGGCCTGCTCTTCCGTGCCGCGCGCCGCGCCGCGCCGAGCGGTCAGGACATCGGCTTCGTCGGCCGTATCGAGCACGTCGACGTGGACGTCCTCAACCATGTCGCTCAGGACTACGTCCCCGTCGTGGCCAGCGTGGGCTCGGATCTGGAGGGAAACTCCTACAACATCAACGCCGATGAGGCGGCCGGCGCTGTGGCCCGCGCGCTCGGCGCGCACAAGGTGATGTTCCTGACCGACGTCCCCGGATGGCTGCGGGATCCAGAGGACCCCCAGAGCATCGTCTCCGAAGCCGATGCGGAAGCGGTGGCAAGGGCGCTGGGGGCGGTGTCGGGGGGGATGCGGCCCAAGCTGGCCGCCTGTCTCGATGCGATCTCGGGCGGGGTCACCTCGGCCCACATCGTCGACGGCCGCGTCCCGCACTCGCTGCTGCTGGAGCTGTTCACCGACGCCGGCCAGGGCACGAAGATCACCTGATGTCCCTGGCCGAGCTTCAGGCGCTGGAGCGCGACTACGCGATCCCGACCTACGCCCGCAACCCGGTGGAGTTCGTCCGCGGCTCCGGCTGCCGCCTGTGGGACGCCGATGGCAACGAGTACCTGGATCTACTCGCCGGCATCTCGGTGCTGAACGTCGGCCACTGTCACCCGCGTGTGGTGGAGGCCGTCCAGCGGCAGACCGAGCAGCTGATGCATGCCACCAATCTGTACTACACCGCTCCGGCGCTCCGGCTTTCCGCCGCTTTGGCGCAGAGCTCGCTGGGCGGCAAGGTCTTCCTGTGCAACTCCGGCGCCGAGGCGAACGAGGCGGCGATCAAGCTGGTGCGCCGGGCCCGGCCGGGGGGTCGGATCGTGGTCGTCGAAGGCGGTTTCCACGGCCGGACCTACGGAGCCCTCTCGGCCACGCCGCAGGAATCCAAGCAGGCGCCTTTCGCGCCGCTGGTCCCCGGCTTCGTCGTGGTACCCAAGCGCCCCGAGGCGCTGGCCGGCGCCGTTGACGAGAGCACCGCGGCCGTGCTGCTCGAGCCGATCCAGGGTGAGACCGGGATCCACGTGCTGTCCGACGAGCTGCTCGAGGCGGCGCGCGCCGCCTGTGATCGCGTCGGTGCGGCACTCGTGTTCGACGAGATCCAAACCGGGATGGGCCGAACCGGGACGCTGTGGGCCTATGAGCAGGCGCCGGTCGTGCCGGACGCCCTGACCAGCGCGAAAGCACTCGGCGGCGGCCTGCCGGTGGGCGCGTTGGTAACCGGCCCCCGGTTGGCTGACGTGTTTGAGCCGGGCGACCACGGCTCGACCTTCGCCGGCGGCCCGGTGACCGCGTCAGCGGCCCTGGTCGCGCTCGAGCTGTGTTCCGATCCCGGTCTGCTGAGCCGCGTGCAGTCGCTCGGCGCTCGGCTGCTCAGCGGCCTGCGCTCGCTCCCCTTCACCGACGTGGCACGGGGACGAGGGCTGATGCTGGCGATCGATCTCAAGCCGGGGACCCCGGCGCCCGAGCTTGCGCGCCGGGCGCTGCTGGAACAACGCCTGGTGGTGAACGCCACCGGCCCGGGCACGATTCGCTTCGAGCCTCCGCTGATCATCTCCGAGGCGGAGATCGACGAGGCCCTGGAACGTCTGGCGCGGTTGGCGCCATGAGCGCCACCGAATTCCTTCCGTCCGACCAGACCAGCCTGGAAGCCGCGGCTGAGCTCATCACGGCGCGCCTAGAGGTGCAACCGGGCGAAGTGCACGCCACCGACCGGACCTTCTACGACACCTTCGACGGGCTCGTCTGGGACGCCGGGCGCTCGGTGCTCCACGAGCGCGGCCGCGTGTCGCTGATCGACCGGGACTCGGGTCTCGAGGAGGTGGGGGAGGCGATGACCCAGCCAACTCGCCCGCTGCTCGCCCGCGAGCTCGCGCCCGGGCGCCTGCGGGACGCGCTGGCCCCCGTGATCGAGCTCAGGGCGCTGCTGGCGCTCGTGCACGTCCACAGCCGTGCCCGCGCGCTGAACGTCCTCGACAGCGAACGCAAGACCGTCGTCCGGATGATCCTCGAGGAACCGGCGGTGGTCGCCTCGAGCAGCCGGCACATCCAGCTCCGGCCGCGGCTGCGGCTCACCGCGGTGCGCGGATACGCGGACGAGCTCGAGCGGGTGGCCCGGGAGCTGACCGAGAGGATGGGCTTCCGGGCGGCCGACCAACCGCTGGTCGACGAAGCCGTGCGGGCGGCCGGCGGAGTGCCGGGCGGCATCCGGAGCAAGGTCGAGCTGGCGCTTGCCCCGACCCAGCGGGCCGACGCTGCGGCCGCGGCGGTGCTGCGAGCGCTACTCGAAGTGATGGCGGCGAACCTCGAGGGCACGATCGCAGGCATCGATCCGGAGTTCCTGCACGATTTTCGCGTCTCGCTCCGTCGCTCACGCTCGGTGCAGCGGGAGTTCAAGAGGGTGTTTCCGCCCGCCCAGCTGCCCTACTTCCGCCACGAGCTCAAGTGGCTCCAGCAGGCCACCAGCGATGCCCGCGATCTCGACGTCTACGTGCTCGAATTCGATGATCTGGCCGAGCTCCTGCCCGCGATGATGCATGCGGACCTCGCACCCCTGCTCCGGGTGCTCGAGGGCCACCGCCAGGGGGCCCGGGGCGAGATGGCGCGTGAGCTGCGCTCCGAGCGCGCGGCAAAGCTGTTCGAGGACTGGGCGGCGTTCCTCGAGGAGCTCGTCGAGCTGCCCCTGGAGGATCGGGAGCTGGCCCAGCGGCCGGTCGTCGAGGTGGCGGCGCAGCGGGTCGTCAAAATCTATCGCCGGATGGTCAGGATGGGCACCGAGATCACCCCCTCGAGCCCGGCCGAAGATTTTCACGCGCTGCGTAAGCGGGGCAAGGAGCTCCGGTACCTGCTGGAGCTGTTCGGTGCATCACTGTTCCCTTCGGAGGTTGTCGAGCCGATGATCAAGGCCCTGAAGGCGCTCCAGGACGTGCTCGGGCGTCAGCAGGACCGCGAGGTCCAGATCTCCCTGCTGCGATCCCTTTCGGGCGAGGTGGCGAGTCACAGAGGCGCTCCCGCGGCGCTGATGGCGGTCGGGGTGCTGATCGAACGGCTGGGCGCCGACGCGCAGGCGGCCCGGTTGGAGTTCTCCGGACGCTTCGAGGCCTTTGCCTCCGGAGCTCAGCGCAAGCGCGTGAAGGAGATCTTCTCGTGACGACGGTGCTTGCCACCTACAACATCAAGGGCGGCGTCGGCAAGACCTCGGCAGCCGTCAACCTCGCGTACCTCGCCTCCCGGGGCGGGGCGCCGACGTTGCTCTGGGATCTCGACCCGCAGGGGGCATCCACGTACCTGTTCCGGGTCAAGCCGAAGGTGCGAGGCGGGGGGCGCGGCCTCGTCGGGCTCAAATCGCCGGTCGACGCCCTGATCAAGGGGACCGATCATCCCAGCCTCGACCTGCTCCCGGCCGACTTCTCCTACCGGCACATGGACCTCGCACTGGACACGTTCAAACGGCCCACCCGGCGCCTGGCCCGGGTGCTCGACCCGCTGCGCGAGGAGTACGAGTACATCTTTCTGGACTGCCCCCCGAGCATCTCCCTGGTCTCCGAGAGCGTGTTCGAGGCTGCGGACGCCCTGCTCGTCCCGGTGATCCCGGCCACCCTGTCCTCACGCACGTTCGAGCAGCTCGAGGAGCTGGTCGCCCACGGCCCGCAGGTGCTGGCGTTCTTCTCGATGGTCGAGGTCCGAAAGTCACTGCACCGGGAGGTGATGGCGCGGCTGCGGGCCACCCATCCCCAGGCGATGCTCGGGGCCGCGATTCCGGGCTGTGACGAGGTTGAGCGGATGGGCGTCGACCGAACCGTAATCGCGGAGCTGGCACCCGGATCCCGGGGGGCGATCGCCTACGAGGCGCTGTGGTGGGACGTACGGCGTCGACTCCAGCGCCGGTAGAGCTACATTCACGCTCCGTGGACGAACCGACAGCCTCATACCAAGCCAACCCGTCTGAAGTGCACCGCGTGCTGCTGCTCTACAGCGGCGGCCTCGACACCAGCGTGATGTTGAAGTGGATCCAGGACGAGTACGAGGCCGAGGTCGTGGCGCTGACCATCAATCTCGGCCAGCCCGGCGAGGACTACGACGTGGTCCGCGGCAAGGCGCTGGGGATCGGCGCCAGCGAATGCCACGTGATCGATGCCCGGGAGGAATTCGCGCGGGACTACGTGCTGCCGGCGATCAAGGCCAACGCCATCTACGGCCTCGGCTATCCGCTGTTCACCGCCCTCGGCCGCCCGCTGATCGCCAAGCTCGCCGTCGACTTCGCGCGCCGGACGGGGTGCGACACGATCGCCCATGGCTGCACCGGCAAGGGGAACGACCAGGTGCGAATCGAGGCCACGGTCGCCACCCTTGCGCCGGAGCTGAAGGTGATAGCGCCGGTTCGGACCTGGCGGATGGGACGCGATGAGGAGATCGCCTACGCCCGTGAGCACGGCATCCCGGTCAAGGGAGGCACCGAAGCGGCGCCCTACTCGATCGACGACAACCTATGGGGCCGCTCGAGCGAAGGCCGCTGGATCGAAGATCTCGCTCACGCTCCCGAGGACGACGTGTTTCAGCTCGTGACCCGCCCCGAGGAGGCGCCAGCGGAGCCCGAGATCGTCGAGCTGGAGTTCGAGCAGGGGGTGCCGGTGGCGCTGAATGGCGAGCGCCTCGAGTTGGTGGAGCTGCTCGAGCGGGCCGGCGCGCTCGGGGCTCGCCACGGCATCGGGATCGTCGACCACATCGAGGACCGGATCGTGGGGCTGAAGGTGCGTGACATCTACGAGGTGCCGGCGGCAGCGATTCTCCTGCTGGCCCACCGGGAGCTCGAGCGCCTGGTCGGCACGATCCACCAGAACCAGTTCAAGACGATGCTCGACCAGAAGTGGGCCTACCTCGTCTACGCCGGGCTGTGGTGGGAGCCGCTGCGGACCGATCTCGATGCCTACATGGAGGCCGCCAACGCCCAGGTCACCGGCACGATCGGGGTTAAGCTGTACAAGGGCTCGGTGCGCGCGGTCACGCGGTCCTCGCCCTACGCGGTCTATGACGCTCAGCTGGCCAGCTTCGCGCAGTCCGGTGGCTTGTTCTCGCAGCAGGCCTCACCGGGGTTCATCGAGCTGTGGTCACTGCAGTCGAGAATGGCCTGGCGCGTCAGGCATGGCGCGGACGGGTAGCATCGGCGCATGCCCTACAAGGTTCTTGGTTACGTGGTCTGGCGGGGAGGCAAGTGGTACGTCCGCCGTCGCTTCGCCGGGACTCGGCGCAAGCTCGCGCTGGCCGCCGTATCGACGGCCGTGGTCGCCGGCCTGGTGGCCGCGCAGCGCCTTCCCAACCGAGACTGAGTTTGGCCCCAGTCGCTTTCCGGGCTAACGTACCGCGATCGTGGCTGACCGGCCGGCAGCCGAATCGTCGCTCCTCAACGTGATGGAGTGCTTAGCGTTCGATCAGGACATGCTCGCCGTGCGCCTGCACGGCCAACGGAGCGGCCGTCGCCACACGCCGGAGGTCCAGGCGGTCCTGGTCGTCGAGGTCGACGGCCGAGGTCACCGGTTTGCTGGTGCACCGCCTCCCGCTGCGGGCGTGGAGCCGGTCCGGGTCTTGGGCGGCCAGCTTTTCGCTCCCCGCCTGGCTCGCGCCGGGCCTCGACGGGCACATCACCCTGTCGGTGGGGGAGCTCGGGCCGGACGTACACGGCTTCCCGGCGAACGGTGCCGAGCCGAGCGCACGAGAAGATGGGCGCACGATGACGACGCTCCCGCCCGAGGATGAGCAGGAGGCTGCAGTGACGGATGCACGCGAAGCCACCGACTCCGACGATGGTCCACGCCCATCCGTCACGCCCGATGCTGGCGAGGAGCTGGTCGGCGACGGCGCGATCTTCGCGCTGCGCGCCGAGCTCCACCAGCGTGCCGCCGCGCAGGCCCGCACGCAGGGCGAGCTCGCCGATGCCAAGGCCGAGCTCGAGGCGCGGGTCGCCAACCAGGAGCGCCTGCGCGCCACCCACGACCAGTTGCGGGCCGAGCTTGAACGGCTGAGCGGGCTCGTCCGCCGGCAGGACAAGCAGCGAGCCGACGTCGAGTCCAGGGCCGTGATCCTGGCCGCCGAGCTGGGGGACGCCCAAGCCCAGGTCGATGACCTCGTCACCGCGCGGACAGAGCTGATGCTCGAGCGCGACGTCCTCGCGCACGAGGTGGCCACGCTGCGCTCTGCCGTGGCGGGCGCAGTCGTCAGCACGGAGGCGGCCGCCGCCGAGGCGGACGGCTTGCGAGAAGAGCTCGGTCGGCTTGGCAATGAGCTTGCGCAGGCACGAGAGGCGCTCGGCAGCCGGGAGGCGGGCCTCGACGAAGCCGTGTCGCTGCTCGACGAGGCCCGCGCGCTGAGCGCCAGCATGCGCGAGCAGTAGCGCGCGACCCGAACCCCGCTGGTCCGTCCGCCCGGAGCCATACCGTTGAGGATGTGAGCGAACCCCCTGGAGTGCGGTCCGCGCTCGGTATCGAAGCGGTCGAATGGTTCGCCCGCGGGGACGAGAACCTGACCGTTCGCGTGACCGGACGCTGGCGGCGCCGGCGCCCCGCGCTCGGCGGCCAGCCGCTGCTGGTGATCGAGGCGGCCGGGCAGCGTCACCGGTTTCCCGCGACGCCTGAGCCGCCCGGGCTCACCGGCGCCGCCCCCGGGACCAGGCAGCTCAGTTTCACCGTTCCGGCTGCGCTGGCCTCCCCGGCGCTCGAGCGGGCATGGCTCCAGATGGGCGCCGTGGTGATGCCGTTGCCGGTGGCGGTCGAGGCGCAGAAACCGGGCGCGGCGACGGAATCGGACGCGGGCGTTCGGCACGACGGGGAGGCCGCCGACCCGCAGCTGCTGGCCGAGCGCCGCCTGCGCAGCTCGGAGTTGGCGCTGCAGGCCGCCCGCATGAGAGCCACCCAGGCCGAGCAGAGCGCGGCTGAGCTGGCCGCCCGCGCCGCGGAGCTCGAACGCGAGCTGGACGGGCTCCGCGTCGAGCCCGCGCGGCTGCAGGCGCTGCTGCGGGAGCGCGATTCTGCTCGACGCGCCGCTGATCAGCGGGCCCACGCCGAGCGAGCGATGCGTATCGAGCTCCAGGAGGAGCTGGCGGAGCGCCGGCGGGAGGAGGACGACGCCGACTCTGTCCTTGACGAGTTGGAGCTCGCCCGCGCTCGTATGGCCAACCTGGAGGCCGAGATCGAGCAGCTGCGCCGCCGCGCCGACGAGGCCGACCAGATTGCGGCGGCCGCCAGCGCGGCGCGGGACGAGGCGCAAGGAGCCTTGGCGCGGCGGGGCGCAGAGACCCGGGAATCGGGGCTGCGGATGCCCGACCTCGCCCTACGGATCGCCGCCGAGGCACGTCTGGTACCAGGGCTCGTGGCGCTCACCGTCGCCCCGGCGCTTCTCAGGCCGCATCGGTGGCCACCCTCGAAGGCGCTCGCGGCCGAGCGCCGCCTGATCATCGTCCACGGGCGCTCCGGCGCAACCGCTCATGTCGACGACGCGATGCCCGCAACCCTGCGCCGGGAGCTGGCCAGCCGCGCGTCCGCCGGGGCTCAATTGCGAAGCCTGCTCGCACGCCCGGTCGAGCACGCTGCCGGCTCACCACACGATCGCTCGCTGACTGCGACGCACCTCGCGCTGCGCGCCGAGTTCGTCGAACTGCGAGCACTCTCCGAGGCCGAACGCGCGCGCCGCCACGCGGCGGAGCGCAGGGCACTCGAGCTCGAACGCCAGGTCGACGACTACGCAGCGCGCTGCGCCGGCGCCTACGAGGCGATCGAGCAGCTCCGACCCCGGCTCGAAGACCTGCGACGCGCCATCGCCTTCGCGTCTTCGGGGACCGCGTCGGCCGTCCCGCACCGGGAGACTGAGCGCACGGACACCCCGGGGGTCCCCGTCCAAGCCGTCGCGGGGCGGGGCAGGCTGGACCCCGGCCGCCTGGACGCCGCGCTGTTCCGCCTGCGCGAGTCCGCGGCGGCACACGAGGCGCAGGCGGCGACGCCGCCCCCCGAGCCGGTCGCGGCCGACTCGCCCCGCCCATGGCTGGCCCGGGTCTTCTCGTTGCTGGCCGAGCGTGACCCCGGCGCGGCGGCCCGGCTGCTGCTGGCGCTGCTCCCGGCCCAGGGGCTGGTCTGCGCCCGGCCGCTGGCCTACGACCTCGTATTGCAGGGTCTCGGCTGCGTGCAGGTCACCGTCGAGAACCCTGAGCACACCGCCACCGTGCGGCTCACCGACACTCCGCGTTCGATGAGCGCGGTGCAGTTCGCGATCGCGGGCGATCCCGCCCGTCTGGCCGCGCTGGTGGCCTCAGGGTCGCTGGGCCGCCGCTTCCGCCGCCGCCGCGTCCGCATCAGCGGTGAGCGGGCAGTCGCCGCGGCGCTGCTCGACCTCGTGCACACGCCGCTCCGGCTGGGTCAGCTGCTCGCGGCCGGGTTCACGGTCGATCCGTGGCTGGCCCTGACCATGGTCTCGCTGATGATCGACCCAGCCTGGACCCGCGGAGAGCGCTTCTCGGTCGCCCTCCAGGAGCCGGAGAGCGTCGCTCCGGGGCCGCAGCTCCAGATCCGAGATGGGCGACGGCCATGCGTGAGCGAAACCAAGCTGAGCCTCCCGCCGGCGACAAGAATCGACTGCGCCGGCGATCGGTTGCTGCCGGCGCTCGCCGGCGAGCCCAGCGGGGTGGTACGGGTCTGTGGCGAGGCCCGGCCGATGGCCCTGCTGCAGCAGTGGATAGAGCGCGCACAGAGCGGCTGAAACCGCCTTCTGGCGATCCCGAGCGGGCGAAAATGTCCGCGTCGGCGCCTATGCTCGAACCGTCCGCATGAGCCCGACCTGCGCCCACCTTCATGTCCACTCCGAGTACTCCCTGCTCGACGGGGCATGCAACATCGATGATCTGGCGGCACGGGCGGCTGCATTCGATCAGCCCGCCTTGGCGCTGACCGATCACGGGGTGATGAACGGTGCCGTGGAGCTGTTCATGGCCGCCCACAAGCACGGGATCAAGCCGATCCTAGGCTGCGAGGTCTATGTCGTCGACGATCACACCCGGCGCGTGCCCGGCAAGCTCGATCGATTCCATCTGACGCTTGTGGCCGCGACGCCCACCGGCTATCGCAACCTGGTCAAGCTGTCCTCCGCCGGTTTCCTCGAGGGCTACCAACGCGGGAAGCCGTCGGTTGATCTCGCGCAGATGGCGGCTCACGCCGACGGCGTGATCGCGATGACCGGGTGCCTGCAGTCGCGCTTCTGTCAGCACCTGCTCGGGGATCGACCCGCCGACGCCCGCGCTCACGCCGACGAGCTGATCGGCATCTTCGGGCCCGAGGATGTGTATTTCGAGGTCCAGAAGAACGGGCTGGCCGCTCAGGACAAGGTAAACGAAGGCGTGGTGCGGATCGCGCGTGAGCTGGGACGGCCGCTGGTGGGCACCGGCGACGTTCACTACCTGAGGCGTGAGGACTACCACCACCACGCAGCACTGCTCTGCGTGCAGACCAAGTCGACGCTGACCCAGCCGAAGATCAGCTTCGACACGAACGAGTTCTATCTCCGCTCCAGCGACGAGATGACCCAGGCGTTTGCGCAGTGGCCGGAGGCGATCGCCTCCACGCTGGAGATCGCTGAGCGAGTCGACGTCGAGCTCGAGCTCGGTCGGCAGCTGATTCCGCGCTACCCCGCTCCCGAGGGCATGGAAGAGGGGGCCTACCTGCGCTCGCTGGTCGATCAGGGCCTGCGCAAACGCTACGGCGACCCGCCGTCCGCCGAGGCGCGCAAGCGCGTGGAGTACGAGCTCGGGGTGATCGATCGGATGGGCTTCAACGCCTACTTCCTGATCGTCTGGGACTTCGTCAAGTACGCCAAGGACTCAGGCATCGCCGTGGGGCCCGGCCGCGGCTCGGCCGCCGGCTCGATAGTCGCGTACTGCCTGCAGATCACCGACATCGACCCGCTGCGCTATGACCTCCTGTTCGAGCGCTTCCTGAATCCGGAGCGGGTGTCGATGCCGGACATCGACATCGACTTCTCGGTCCGCGGCCGTGAGCAGGTGATCCGTTACGTGACCGGCAAGTACGGCAAGGAGTCGGTGGCCCAGATCGTCACGTTCGGCAAGATGTTCCCGCGTGCGGCCACGCGCGATGCCGCGCGCGTGCTGGGGCACGACTACGGGGCCGGGGATCGCCTCGCGAAGCTGATCCCGGACCCGATCATGGGCCGTTCGCCGAGCTTTGCGGACTGCCTCAAACCCGGGCAGCCGCTGCGCGCGGAGGTCGACCGGGACCCAATTGCCAAGCAGATCGTCGACGTGGCCGTCGGGCTCGAGGGGATCGTCCGCAACTCCTCGATCCACGCCGCCGCCGTGGTGATCGCCGACCGGCCGCTGACCGATATCGTGCCGCTGCAGATCGCCGACGCAGGATCAGACGAGAACGGCGACCGGGTGTTCCGCACGGTCACGCAGTTCTCGATGAAGCCGGTGGAGCAGCTCGGCCTGCTGAAGATGGACTTTCTCGGGCTGCGCAACCTCGACGTGATCGAGGACGCGCTCGACATCATCGAGCGCTCGACCGGTGAGCGCCCGAACATGACGACGCTGCCGCTCGACGACGCCAAGACGTACGAGATGATGGCCCGCGGAGACTCCATCGGAGTGTTCCAGTTCGAGTCCGAGGGCATGCGCGAGACGCTCAGGAGGGTCCGGCCCACCGAGCTCGAGCACCTGATCGCGCTGAACGCGCTCTACCGGCCGGGGCCGATGGAACAGATCCCGACCTACACGCGGGGCAAGCACAACCCCGACTCGGTGTCCTACGCCGACGAGCGCCTGCGCCCGATCCTCGAGTCGACCAACGGCGTCGTCGTCTACCAGGAGCAGGCGATGCAGATCGCCAAGGAGATCGCCGGGTTCAGCGGCGCCAAGGCCGACGACCTGCGTAAGGCGATCGGCAAGAAGAACCGCGAGGCGATGGCGAAGCTGAAGCCGGAGTTCTTCGCCGGCTGCCGCGCCTCGGTCACCGCCGAGCCGGTGATCGAACAGCTGTGGACGACGAACGAGCGATCAGCCGACTACTCATTTAACAAATCGCACTCGGCCTGCTACGCGCTGATCGCGTACCACACCGCGTGGCTGAAGGCCAACTATCCGGCCGAGTACATGGCCGCGCTGATCTCCTCGGTGATGGACACCAAGGACAAGGTCCCGTTCTTCGTCGCGCAGGCCGAGCAGATGGGGATCTCGATCCTGCCGCCCGACGTCAACCTCTCAGACCACGAGTTCGTGGTCGTCGACTGCAACATCCGCTTCGGGCTCGACGCAGTCAAGGGCGTCGGCTTCCAGGCGGTGGAGGCGATCAAGCGCGCCCGGGAGGAGCTCGGTCCGTTCACCGACCTGTGGGAGTTCTGTGCTCGGGTCGACGGACGCGCGGTCAACAAAAAGGCGATCGAGGCACTGATCAAATGCGGAGCGTTCGGCTCGACCGGGGCTTCGCGCAAGGGCATGCTGTCGGTGCTGGAGCAGGCCCAGGGCGCCGGTCAGAAGTCGCAGCAGGACGCGCAGATCGGTCAGGGATCGATCTTTGACCTCGGCACCGATCTGGGCGGCGCCGGCCCGACCGCCGCTGCCTTCGCCACTCCCAGCCACGCGCCGATCCCCGGCGAGGAGTTCGAGCGGGCGGACCTGCTGGCGGCCGAGAAGGAGGCGATCGGGCTGTTCATCTCCGCCCATCCGCTCAAGGAGGTGGGCGCCGCGCTCGGGGCCAAGGTTGACTGCTCGCTGGCCGCCCTGTCCGATCGCCGGGACGGTGACTGGGTGACGATCGGAGGGATGATCACCCAGACAAGGCGGATCCGGACCAAGAAGGGCGACCCGATGATGTTCGCCACCCTCGATGACCTCGAAGGCTCGGTCGAGATCGTCATGTTCGAAAAGGCCATCGCTTCCTACGAAGGGGAGTTGGGGACAGACTCGATCGTGCTCGTACGCGGCCGCGTCGACCTCAAAGACCGGGAGAAGACCTGCGTCATCGCCCAGCAGGTCGACCGCTTCGAGCCGACGGAGGATGAGATCCAGCAGGCCGAGCTTCAGGCCGCCAAGGCCACGGTCGCGCCGAGCGCGCTGCGGTTGCACCTCGACGCCTCCGCCCTGCCGGCGACGATCCTCGGGGAGCTCAAGGACCTGCTGGCGGGTTTCCCGGGCGAATGCGACGTCCTGGTCGAGCTCCGGACCTCGGTCGGCGATCGCCGGCTGCGGCTCGGCGCAGACTTCCGCGTCGCGCGCAGCGCCAGCCTGCACGCCGAGCTCGAAGCGCTGCTCGGCGCCGCGCTGATCGCCACGGCCACGGTCGAGCCCGACGACCCGCCCACCGCGCAGGCCACGACCGCAGAGCCCGCCAGCGCCGTCGGCTAGTGGGTTACCGGTGCGGTCTCACCCTGGGGCGGGTAGCCACGGGTGGTGCCAGCAGCCAAAGCCGGCCATCAGCGCGTCGGTGCCCTCCGGGCCCCACGAACCCTGCGGGTAGGGCTTCACCGGCGGTGGCGAGCTCAGCAACGCGTCCAGGATCCGCCACGTCTCCTCGACGCTGTCCTGACGGGTGAAGTTGGTGCTGTCGCCGATCAGCGCGGCGTGCAGCAGAACCTCGTACGGGGTCGGTCCCTCACCGCCTTCGTGCGCGAAGTCCATGTCGAGCTCGATCTCCTGGGGACCGTCAGCGTCGGCGCGGTGAGCGTCGAGGATCATCCGGATCCCCGGGGCGGGGTCGATTCTGAATACGACCTGGCTGGGCGCCGGCGGCCGGCGCGCGGCCCCCATGAACTGCAGCCGCGGCGGTCGTTTGAACACCAGCCGCAACTCGGTCTGGGTGACCGGAAGCCGTTTGCCGGCCCGGATGAAGAACGGAACCCCGGCCCAGCGCCAGTTGTCGACCTCGAGCCGGAGAGCCGCGAAGGTCTCCGTCTCGGAGTTCGGCGCGACACCGGCCACCTGGCGGTATCCCTCGTACTGGCCGCGGACGTAATGGCGCGGATCGACCTCGGGCATGGCGCGGAACACGGCGACCTTGGCAGCGCTCAAAGTACCGGGGTCGCCCCCGGCCGGCGGCTCCATCGCGGCGGCGGCGAGCAGCTGCAGCAGGTGGTTGACGACGACGTCTCGCGTGGCCCCAACGTGGTCGTAGAAATGACCGCGGTCGTCGACGCCGAAGCTCTCGGCCATGGTGATCTCCACGTAGCCGACGTAGTTGCGGTTCCAGACGGGCTCGAGCATCGTGTTGGCGAAGCGGAGGTAGAGGATCTCCTCAAGTCCGAGCTTGCCGAGGAAATGATCGATCCGGTAGAGCTGTGATTCGCGGACGTGCTGGTGGAGTTCGGCGGCCAGCTGCTGCGCCGAGCGCAGATCGTGTCCGAACGGCTTCTCGATGATCACGCGCTGACCCTGGGCCACCAGTTTGGCGCCCGCCAGTCCCGCTACGACCCGGGCGAACAAGGCCGGCGGGATCTCCAGGTAGTACGCCGCGAACGCGTCGCCGACGGCCTGCGCGACCTCGTTATAGGTCCGCGGCTCACCGAAGTCACCGCTGATGTAGCTCATCCGGCCCGCGAGGCGGTGGAACACCTCGTCGTCGAGCGGCTCGCCGGTCGCCGTGATCGCCTCCCGGGCGTGGTCGCGCAGCCGTTCGAGGCTCCACGGTTCGACCGCCACGCCGATCACGCGGCAGTCCAGCAGGCGGCGACGCTCGAGCCGGTAGAGCGAGCGCAGCGTCATCTTCCGCGCCAGGTCGCCGGTGATCCCGAAGATGACCAGCGTGTCGGCGACTCGCTGGGCGGTGGCTGCTCTCATTTGCCTCTCCATTTCTTGCGCGCGCGGGCCGTTTTGCCTCGCTTGCGCAGTTTGAACGCGTCCGCCACATCCTCGGCGCCGACCCCACCGCCGTCGCGGCCGGTCTCCAGCACGCACGGCAGCTCCTCGAACCGGGGCTCCGAGAGAAACGTCGCGCAGCCGCTCTCGCCGAGTTCCCCCTGGCCGATCACGGCGTGACGATCGCGGTTGGAACCGAGCGGGGTCATCGAATCGTTAAAGTGCAGCGAGCGCAGCCGGTCGAGCCCGACGATCCGATCGCACTGCACCAGCGTCTCGTGGAGCCCCTCCGGTGTGCGGACGTCGTAGCCGGAAGCCAGCAGATGGCAGGAGTCAAGGCACATGCCCAGCCGACGGTCCGCTCCCGCGGCCTCGACCAGCGCCGCCAGCTCTTCGAACGAGCGGCCGAGCGTGCCGCCGGCTCCGGCGGTGTCCTCGAGGTGCAGAGCGCAGTCCTGTGATTGCGCCAGCGCCTCCTTGATCACGCTCCCGGCCCGCTTGATCGCCTTGCTGACGTCTCCGGTCTTGGCCGATCCAGGGTGCAGCACCACCCCAACCGCGCCGATGCCGGCACCGACGCGGAGCGACTGGATCAGGGAGGCCAACGACTTGCTGCGGATCTCGTTGTCCTCGGAGGCGCAGTTGAGCAGATAGACGGCGTGAATCAGCACAGCGTCGATCCGGCTGGCGTCGATCGCCTCACGGAACGCGGCGAAGTCCTCGTCGCCGTAGGCCGTCGGGCGCCACATGAGCGGAGACTGGTTGAAGATCTGGATCGCCCGGCAGCCCCGCTCGGTGCCGCGTCCCACCGCCTTGGCCAGGCCGCCGGCCGGGGACACGTGGGCGCCGATTAGCATGGGTGCAGTTCTGTCATGCGCGTTCGCTTTGCTCCATCACCGACCGGCGCCCTCCACATCGGGGGGGCCCGCACCGCGTTGTACAACTGGCTCCTGGCTCACCGTACGAACGACGGGGCTGCGGGAAGGGCTGGCGTGCTCGTGCTGCGCATCGAAGATACCGACCGAGAGCGATCGACCCCGGAGAACGTGGAGCAGATCCTCGATGCGCTTCGCTGGCTGGCGCTGGACTGGGACGAGGGTCCGATTTTTCAAGCCGAGCGCGCGCTGCGCCATTCCGAGGTGCTCCAGCAGCTGATCGAGGGCGGCCACGCCTACCACTCGAACGCGACCACGGCGGACGTCAGGGCGTTCAAGGAGCGCCACGGCTCCGATCGGGGATTCCGCGGTGAAGTCGAGCCGGCTGGGGCGGTGCGGCTGCGGGTGCCTGATTCAGGCGAGACGGTCGTCGATGACGTGATCCGGGGGGAGACCAGGTTTCCCAACGCGAACATGGACGATCCCGTGATCGCTCGGGCCGACGGCTCCGCGCTTTACAATTTCGCCGTCGCCATCGACGACCTTGACGCCGAGATCACGCACGTGGTACGCGGCGAAGACCATCTCTCGAACACCCCCAAGCAGCTGCTGGTGTTCGAGGCGCTGGGGGTTCCGGCGCCCAAGTACGCCCACCTGCCGCTGCTGCACGGCCCCGATGGGCGCAAGCTGTCAAAGCGGCACGGTGCCGCGTCGGTGCAGGAGCTCCGAGACGCGGGCTATCTCCCCGAGGCGGTGACCAACTACATCGCGCTGCTGGGTGCCGGCTTCGCCACCGACGAGGAGCACTTCAGCCGTGACGAGCTGGCCGAGCGGTTTCGGCTCGAGCGCGTCTCCCGGAACCCGGCGGTGTTCGACGTGCGCAAGCTCCGTCACATCAATGGCCGATGGTTGCGTCGGCTTGGCGTGGACGAGCTGACCGAGCGCCTTGAGCAGTTCACCGGCCGTGCCGGTCTGCGGGACGCGGTCGAGATCGCGGCCGACAAGATCCAGACGCTGGCCGAGTTCTGGCCGCTGGTCGCATTTCTGTTCGACGGCCCGGCCGATGATCCGGCCGCGTTCGAGAAGGTGATCTGCCCGGATGGCGCGGCCGAGAATCTCCAACGCTCACGCGATGCCCTGTCCCGCGCCGAGCCGTTCGACGCCGACCACGTCGAGCGGGCGCTCCGCGACGTGGTCGAGGACTGCGGGGTGAAGCCGGGGCAGGTCTTCCAGCCGGTGCGCGTCGCGATCGCCGGGACGACCGTGTCCCCGGGTATCTTCGAGAGCATCGCCGTGCTCGGACGCGAGGAGACGCTCGGGCGTATCGACACCGCTCTGGCCCGGGCGTCCAGATCCGACTAAACCGGGATCGAACCTTTGCCGATAATGAGGCTAGGCAGGGAGCGCCCGCTCAATTCGGAGCCGTTTCCTGGGTCAAATCGAAGCTAGGGATGAGCGAACCCAGTGGCAGCCGTGGCTGCGGTGAGCACTTCACCAACCGATCCGTACGCGTCGCGCGATAGACACCACAACGAGGGTCACGGGCGGCGCCTGACGGCGGCGTTTGAAATGCTGGAGGCATTTCCGGTTCTCGTCGAGTCACGCAACCGCGTTCTGCGTCTGTTCGAAGCCGGCAATCCCACCACTGCAGACGTCGTCGCCGCGGTCGAAGGCGACGTCGCGCTGGCCGTGGCGGTGCTGAGGCTGGCCAACCAGGTCGACGGCCGGGGCCGCGTCGAGAGCGCCGTCCAGGGCGTCGAAGTCCTCTCGCCCACCACCGTGCAGGCGATCGCCAGCCGGGCGCGGACGTTTGACTTCTTCGAGCGGACCTCGGCCTGGCAGGGGATCCCCGAGCGCTTTCGCCTGCATGCAGTCGCCACACAGCGAGCGGCTGACCGCCTGGCCCGCGAGATCAACTACGAGTTCCGTGACCGCCTGATGGTTACCTCGCTCCTGCACGACATCGGCAAGCTCGTCCTGGTTCACGCCTATCCCGGCTATCCCCGGCAGATCCACGGCGACGCCCGAACGCCTGAGGACAGGATTCAGCGTGAACGTCGCGAGCTCGGTGTTGACCACGCGCTCGTGGGCGGCGTGCTGGCCCGGCGGTGGGGTCTGCCGAACTCCGTGGCCAGCGTGATCGAGCGCCACCATGCCGAGGAGGGGGAGGGGGAGGCTCCGCTGATCCGCCTGGCCGACATGCTTGCCCACTACGTGTTCGGTGGAGCGCTCTCGCCATCCGAACTCCTCGCCGCGGCCCGGGTCGTGGGGGTCAAGCCGGCCGAGCTCCGGACGGTCATGTACGACCTCCCGCTTCCCAACAGCGGCGCCCGTCCGCGCCAGATCGACCCGTGCCCGATGTCCGCGCGTGAGCTCGACGTGCTTCGTTGGCTCGCCCGCGGGATGGTCTACAAGCAGATCGCCACCGAGCTGGGGCTCTCGACGAGCACGGTCCGCACCCACCTTCACAACGTCTACGGCAAGGTCGGCGCGATGGACCGCGCACAGGCCGTTCTGATCGCCACCGAGCGGGGCTGGATCTAGCGGCCCGCTCCCGCACGGCTGGCCAACGATGCAGTTAGCATCGGGTCGGGATGATCTCGATCACCACCAAGTCCCCGTACGCCGTCCGCGCGCTGGTCGAGTTGCACCGCCACGGTGACAGCGGCCCGGTGCCGATCGCCGAGCTGGCGCGCCGAGGCCAAATCCCCGTGCAGTTCCTGGAGCAGCTGTTCGCGACGCTACGGCGAGCCGGGCTCCTGCGCTCCCAGCGCGGCGTCAAGGGCGGCTACAGCTTCGCCCGTCCGGCGCAGGAGATCCCCGTGTTGGAGATCGTCGAGCTGCTCGACGGCCCGCTGGGACGCGACGCTACCGGCGTGTTCGCGGACGCCGCCAACGCCGCGCGAGCCGTGCTCGCGGAGACGACAGTGGCCGACGTGCTGGCCGCCGAGGCGCGAGCCGCGGGCTCGTCCATGTACCACATTTAGGGAGAAGCCATCGGTCGCCCCTTCAGTGCAACCTCGGTCCCGGGAGTCGCGGTTGATCACGGTGCCCGGAGGCCGACCGTCTCGACCGAGCCCAGCCTCAGCCGCCGCGGCCCGGGTTGACGCGCGGGGGCGGTTTCGATCACATCCTCCACGTGGGCGAACGTGGTGCCGCGCAGTTAGTTCCCCGGGACGTGCACGAGCGAGGCCGACCCGCGGCGCGAACTCGTAATACCCTGCAATGGTGAGAATCCCGACCAACATTTCCGACTACGTTGGCCGGACTCCGATCATCCAGCTCACGCGTATCGCCCGGAACCTCGACGTCGAGCTGTTCGGCAAGCTCGAGGCCCTCAACCCGGGCGGCAGTGTGAAGGACCGGATCGGAGTGGCGATGATCGAAGCCGCCGAGCGAGAAGGCCGGATCGAACCAGGGCGCACGACGATCGTCGAAGCGACCAGCGGCAACACTGGAATCGCCCTCGCCTTCGTCTGCGCGGCCAAGGGATACAAGCTCGTGCTGACGATGCCGCAGGGGATGAGCCGGGAGCGGGAAGGCCTGCTGCGTCTGTACGGGGCCAGCGTCGAGGTGACTGAGTCACTCGGGGGAATGGACGAGGCCGTCGACGCGGCTCAGGCGCTGGCCGGTGAAGCCGACGTGTTCCTCCCGGACCAGTTCTCCAATCCGGCCAATCCCGACATCCACCGCCGCACGACCGGACCGGAGATCCTCGAGGCCCTCGAGGGTCGTGTCGATGTGTTCGTCGCCGGCGTGGGCACGGGCGGGACGATCACCGGCGCCGGCGAGGTGATCAAGCAGCGCTGTCCGGATTGCCGCATCGTGGCCGTCGAACCGCGGGGCTCTGCCGTGCTCTCCGGCGGGCGACCGGGCCCGCACAAGATCCAGGGAATCGGTGCCGGCTTCATCCCGCAGGTGCTGAACCGCCAGCTCCTGGATGAAATCATCCCGATCGAGGATGAGAATGCGATCGAGACGGCACGCCGGCTGGCCCGCGAGGAGGGCGTACTGGCCGGGATTTCGTGCGGCGCCGCGGTCGCCGCGGCGCTCCAGATCGCGACGCGCCCCGAGTCCCGCGGGGCGCGGATCGTCACGGTGCTCCCGGACTCCGGCGAGCGTTATGTTTCGACGCCGTTCTTCGCGCCGTAGCCCTCGTGGTCGCGACCGAAGCCGAGCGGCCGGATAGCTACGCTTAGACGATGTTCGGCCTGGGTCTGATCACGCGGACCGTGGCGGAGATCAGACAGGACGTCGCCGCTGCGCATAGCCGGGATCCCGCTGCCCGCGGCGTCGGCTGGGTGGAGGTGCTCGCCACCTGGCCGGGGGTCCACGCGCTGCTGGCCCACCGGGTGGCTCACGCGCTGCACGGGGTCGGCGTACCCCTGCTGCCTCGCCTGATCGCGGCGATCGCGCGCTCGGTCACCGGAATTGAGATCCACCCCGCGGCGACGGTCGGCAACGGCTTCTTCATCGATCACGGGATGGGGGTGGTGATCGGCGAGACGGCCGAGATCGGCGCCGACGTGACGCTGTACCAGGGGGTGACGCTGGGGGGCACCGGCTTCGCCACCGGCAAGCGTCATCCGACCGTTCAGGACAACGTCACGATCGGCTCCGGGGCCAAGCTGCTCGGACCGATCACGGTCGGACACGGCTCAAAGATCGGTGCCAACAGCGTCGTGATCCACGACGTGCCGGCGAATTCGACCGTGGTCGGAAACCCCGGTCATCCGGTGCGGGTCGAGGGGCGCCGCCCCGAAGGTCCGGACGCGGACTGGGTGCACCTTCCCGATCCGATCGCTGACGCAATCAAGGCGCTGGCGAGCCGCATCACCGACCTAGAGCGTGCCGTCAACGAGTTGGACGGCGCCGACGCCGCGCTCACTCCGCTGGGCGGCTCAGCTGACAGCGAGAAACGCGTGACCAGGGGTCCCAACCGGGCCATCGGACCGAATCCGGCCGGTGGCTAGCCGGCGTCAGGGCTCCGCTCGGAGGCGAGCGGAAGCGGTTCACGCAGCGTTTCCGGAGCGGCGATGTTCCGGCGCGCCCTGACCAGATAAAGCGGCCGGCCCTTGACCTCGTCGTAGATCCTTCCCACGTACTCGCCGATGATCCCGATCGCGATCAGCTGGATTCCGCCGAGCAGCAGGACGGCGATCGTGATCGCCCCGAATCCCGGCAGGTAGGAACCCATGATCCGCAGCGCGATGACGACCGGGATGGCCACGAATGCGAGGGTCGAGATCAGAAAGCCGAGCAGCGTCGCCAGCTGCAGCGGCCGGTGTGAGAACGATGAGATCGCATCGAGCGAGAACCGCAGCATCTTCGGCAGCGTGTACTTCGTCTCGCCGGCATAACGGGAATCCCGCTTGTAGGGCACCGCCGCCTGGGTGTAGCCGACCCAGACGGTCATCCCGCGCAGGAACCGGTTGCGCTCACGCATCGACAGCAGCGCGTCGAGCGCGCGCCGGTCGAGAAGTCGAAAGTCCCCGGAGTTGTGCTGGAGCTCGACCTGAGCGAGCTTGTCGAACAGGCTGTAGAACCAGCGGGCGGTGGTGAGCTTGAACCGGGACTCTCCCTCCCGCTCCTCCCGGACGGCGTAGACCACGTCGCACCCGGCGCGCCAGTGGTCGAGCATCCGCGGAATCAGCTCGGGCGGGTCCTGCAGGTCGGCGTCCAGCATCACCACTGCGTCACCGCGCGCGTGGTCAAGTCCCGCGGTCAGTGCTGTCTGATGACCGAAGTTTCTCGACAGGTACACCACGCGCAGACGAGGGTCGGTCGCGGCGAGCCGGTCGAGCACCGCTGGGGACCCGTCGGTTGAACCATCATCGACCAGCACCAGCTCAAATGCCAGGCCTTCCATCGCGCTGCACACGCGGGCGTAGAACTCGTCGATCAGGGCTTCCTCGTTGTAAACCGGCGCGACGACGCTGAGCAGATCGAGCATGCGGGGGCCATTCTCGAGGTTGTCGGTCGTCGCGGTCATCAGCTCATGGTACGCCCAGGCAACTCAGAGTCCCAGCAGCGATTTGCCATGGGGGAGGAATCCGATCATCTGTATTCCCAGTACCACGCCCGTTATGACCAGGGAAGCGCGCCACAGGCGGCGGTCGGCTCCCAGCGCGGCCAGGGGTATCAACCAGGCGACGTACCACGGCAGCATCGAGCCGGCGGTGATCAGCAACGCCACAGCCGTCCAGCCGGCACCATCGATCCAGTCCATCTCGCCCCGCCACACCCTGCGCACCAACCACACGAATACCCCGGCGAAGATGACGCCGAGGCACAAGCCCGCTATGTGCCCGATCGCACCTAGCCCGAGACGAGTCGAGATGAAGCCCGGAATGCTGTGCCAGTCGCCTTCGCTCTGCGTCTTCTGCAACGTCCCGAGCAGGTGCAGCGGACCGCTGCCGAATGCCGCAAAGCCGAGGATCGCCACCACCACGGCGGCCACCGAGGCGCCGACCAGGATCCCCCGGCGACGGCTACGTGCGCCCAACCCGCTGTTCGACGCCAGCATGAAGGGCAGGAAAAGACCCGCGGTCAGCTTGACGCCCGCCCCGATCACGGTCATCGCGCCGGCCGTTCGCTGACGGTGCTGCAGCAGTGCGTAGATGGCTGCCATCAGCAGCACGAGCATCAGCAGGTCGTTGTGGCCGCCCCCGACCCCGTAGACGACGAGCAGCGGATTCAGGCCGACGAGCGCTGCAGCCTTGGCCGGACTTACGCCGCGCAGCCGCGCCGCATTCCAGACCAGCGCGACGGTGGCGAGGCTCGCGACGGCCGCAATCGCCTTGTAGGCCAGCACGCTCGCAGCGATCGACAGCGGAGCCAGCGCATAGCTGAGCGACGTGAACACCGGACCGTACGCAGTCGGCGTCGTCACCCATTTCGCGCCGATGAACGGATACAGCGGATCGAGGGCGATTACGTGCGGTCCCTGCAGGTATGGATTGGCGCCGTATAGGGCCCACATCCGCGCGTAGGCCTGGTAACTGAAGACGTCGGTCGAGAGCAGCGGCGGCGCGAGCAGGATCACTGCATGGAGCGCCGCGATCCCCGTCAAGATCATCCGCGGCGAGAGGCGCTCGGACTCGCGCAGGACGAGCATGTACCCGCCGAACATGAGCGCGAACACGGCGATCAAACCGACGACGCCGAGATCGAGGCCGGTGCTACCGAGCGGTCCGGCGAGCCAGCTCGGCACTGGCCGAACCGACTCGGGGAGCAACGCGTCGGTGTGCGCGGCGCCGATTGAGATCAGCAGCCCGCTGAGCAGGATCCCGGCGAGCCCGAGCAGCCCAAGCCGCGTACGAGCGGTGGCCTCCCCGGCCACAAGGCCCCCGCGCCGATCCAACCCGCGCGAGCGGAGCTCGAACGTGCCGCCCTGAGGCGTCGCGCCGAGTGGTCCGTGGAGGCTCATCTATCCGAGGATGCCGGTCGGGTGGTCGGCTGCGGTTTGGACAACATTGCGATCAAGTTAGGTAGCTCCTCTGCGGTCAGTGAGTGCTGATCCTGCGCCGGTGGACCGACTCCTGGTCGATCGCCAGGCGCGCGGTGCGGCGCAGGCGCGGGACCAGCCACATCGCCTCGATGGCGATGCGGGTTGACATCTTGCTGGAGCCGGCAGTCCTGTCACGAAACACGATGGGCACCTCGCGAATCCTGAATCCCGCCAACAGTGCACGATACGTGACCTCGATTTGGAAGACATAACCCTCAGCTCGGACGCTGTGAAGATCGATCGCCTCGAGCACCTCGCGGCGGATGCATTTGAAGCCGCCGGTCAGATCCCGCACGTCTACCCGTAGAAGCGCGCGGGCATACCAGCCTCCCCCGCGACTGACGAGCCGCCGCAGCAGCCCCCAGTCACGTACGCCGCCTCCGGGCACGTACCGAGAGCCGAGCACCAGATCGGCGTCCCCGGAGGCCGCCAGCAGATCCCCCAGGTAGCGTGGGTCGTGCGAGAAGTCGGCGTCCATCTCGATGACCACCTGCGCGCCTCCTTCGAGGGCTCTGGCAAACCCGGCCAGATAGGCGTGCCCGAGGCCGTCCTTGATCTGTCGGTGGAGCACCTCCACCACGGGGAGCTCGCCGGCCAGCGCGTCGGCGAGCTCCCCGGTCCCATCCGGGGAGCCGTCGTCGACGATCAGGATCCGGTGGGAGCCCGGAGCCAGCCGCCCCAGCACGGCGGCGGTCGCGCGCACGATCGCTTCCACGTTCTCCGCTTCGTTGTACGTTGGCATCACCACCCAGATCGGCGTCAGCATGGGAGCGGAGCGTAATCGCCGCGCCCATGGGGAGCGGGCATCTCATCCCGCGCAGTGCGGTGCGCCGAGCGACGCGGCATCATCAGGCGTGGGGATAGAACGATGGATGACGGAACCACCGCACTTCGCTACCCGCCCAAACCGGGTTCTGAGCAATCGCCGCGTCTGGCTCGGCGCCCCAGCCCCGAGCCTCACCATCGCCGGCGGAGGATGCTCGCGCTCGGGCTCCTGGCTGCCCTCGCGCTGATCCTCGGGGCCATCGCGGGCTCCGGGGGTGGCACCGTCGTCCATCCCGCCGCTCAGCTCGCACCGGGGTTCTTCTCACGCATCCAAACGCTCGCCGGCACCAGCCAGGGCTCATTCACCGCGGCTGAGAAAGCGGCCGAGAACACCGCGATCGACCGCACACTTGCGCTCACGCCGTACATCCGCGTCGCCGGTGCCCAGCATAAGGAGATCGCGCTGACCTTCGACGACGGTCCCGGGCCGTACACGCCGCAGCTGTTGTCGGTACTCGAGCGCAAGAACACCCCGGCGACGTTCTTCGAGGTCGGCGTGCTCGAGCACTACTTTCACGCTTCGACCAGCCAGATCGTCGCCGATGGCTATCCGATCGGCGACCACACCCAGTCCCACGCGCCGATGTCCAAGCTGTCGCCGGCCGAACAGCAGAGACAGATGGTCCAGCAGATCTCGTCCACGGGGACCTACGGAGCGTCGTTTCCCCGGATGTTCCGCCCGCCCTACGGACTGTTCAACGCCGCGACCCTGACGCTGCTGAAGAAGTACCGGATGCTGATGGTGCTATGGACGATCGACACGAGTGACTATCGCCAGCCCGGCGTGACGGCGATCGTCAACTCCGTTCTCTCAGGTGCGCGTCCGGGGGCGATCGTGCTAATGCACGACGCCGGCGGCGCCCGGGCCGAAACGGTCGCGGCGCTGCCGCGGATCATTTCGGGCCTGCGCGCACGGGGCTACAAGCTGGTGACGGTCCCGCGGCTGCTGCTCGACAACCCGGCCCCGGCGAACCAGCAGATCGGTGCGCTCGCCGGCTCGGGTGGTTAGCAGCCAGGAGCCTCGGGCGTCGCTCAGCGGCGCACGTAGGCGACCTTATTCCAGCTCGGCTCGGGGGCGAGCTCGATCGGCTCCCCGCCACGATGCGGCTGGACGTAGACGAAGGCGCTGGAATCCTCGTCGAAGACGACGTCGAGCTCGCCCTCCTTGACGCGCTGGTCCAGCCACGCACTGCGAAAGATCAGACGACGCAGCCAATGGACCAGCGACCGATCGGAGGGCCCGACCAGCTCCGGCCAGCAGTCGTTGACGTGCTCCCCCAGCGCCGAGGCAGGGTCGGTCACCTCGCCGTTGACGACCAGGTTGATCAGATCCTCGGCTTCGTCTTCCTCGACGGAGGCCCCGAGAAACCCGAGTTTGCGCGCTGCCTGCTCACATCGCTCGCGGAAATCCCGCTCGTTGAAAGTGAACCGGAGCTCGCCATATTCGAGCACGAAGTCTTCGCCGGAGCTGTAGTTCCCGCGTCGGTACATAGAGCGTCGGCATCATATGTGGGAATCCTCCCCCGGCGCAGCGCCTGAACGTGATGTTGCAGCCTTGAGGGGGTGGAGAATCGCCCCGGCCCGGCTCTCAGGAGCATGCCCAACTCAGGCGCCACGATCCTGGTCGTCGAGGATCATCGCGCAACTCGCACCTTTCTGGCGGACAACCTCGCTGCCGATGGCTACGAGATCCTCGAATCCGAGTCTGCCGCAGAGGCGCACAGGTTGATCGCGAGCGAATATCCGGACCTCGCCATCGTCGATCTGGGTCTGCCCGACCGCGACGGGCTCGAGCTGCTGCGCTCGGTCCGTGAAGCCGACCGCGTCGCCGCCCGCGTCGACCCGGATCTCCCCGTGCTCGTCCTCTCGGGCCGCGCCACCGAGCTCGAGCGCCTGCGCGGATTCGAGCGCGGATGTGACGATTACATCGTCAAGCCGTTCAGTTACCCGGAGCTCCATGCCAGGATCGAGGCGCTGCTGCGCCGAACCCGGCTGCGTCCCGGTGCCGGCCGCCTGCGGGTGGGGCCGCTGGAGATCGATCCGGTGTCCCGACAGGCGTGGCTGGATGGCCAGCCGCTGCCGCTGTCCAAGAAGGAGTTCAGCCTGTTGCGCGCGCTGGCTGGTGAGCCGACGCGGGTTTTCACGCGCGAGGAATTGCTGCGGGGCGTCTGGGGGTTCCGCTCGCCAGGCGCCACCCGGACGCTCGACTCCCACGCCTCGCGGCTGCGCAAGAAGCTGAACCGCCAGGGCGCGGCGTTCGTGGTCAACGTATGGGGGGTGGGGTACCGGCTGTTGGATGGAGGCCTCGACTGATGCACCCGGGCTTCGCGGCCATCGGCTGGCTGGCTGCGTCGATCGCCGTGGTGGTCGCGATCGTCGCCCTGCGCTGGCACGCGGCGACGCTCGAGTCGGTCGCCCGGGTCTCGCATGAGCTGCGCGGTCCGCTCACTGCGGCCCGGCTCGGCCTGCACCTGGGCATCCGCGGCGCGGAGCTGACCGAGGCCCGGATCCGAGCGCTCGACCTGGAGCTCTCCCGCGCGGCGATCGCGCTCGATGACCTCAGCGCCGTCCGGCGCCGGCCGGTACTGGCCGGACCGGGCGTCGGTGAGCGACCCTGCGCTGGAGCGGGCGGGTTGGTCGACCTGAGCGCCTTGCTCTCGGATTGTGCCGAGGCCGCGAAGGCGGCGGCCACGGCCGCTGGAGCCACACTCAGGCTGACCGTCGCCGAGACGCCCGTGCTGGTGCGCGGGGACCGCGTCCGCCTGGCGCAGGCCGCCGGGAACCTGATCGCCAACGCGATCGAGCACGGGCGAGGCGAGATCGAGATCCGCTGCCGTGGCGCCGGCACCGCGACGCGCGTCGAGGTGATCGACGGCGGCGCTGGGCTGCCCGCTCCGGTGAGTGCCCTGATCCGGCGCCCGCGCGCGGGCCGGGGCGTGCGGGGCCGGGGGCTGGCGATAGCCTCCGCGGTGGCCGAGAGCCACGGCGGTCGGCTGTCCTCTGCCCCGTCTGAGCGCGGCGCGCGGCTGGTCCTGGAGCTGCCGCCGATCGGCGACGTCCGTCCGGCGTCGCCGAGCCCGGGGTAGACCGGGCCACCGACAGCGATTGGCCGCACCTGCACATTCCCCGGACGGAAGCGGGCGGGTTCTGCAAGCCCGCTCTCAGTTCGGCCAGATGCACCTGATCGTGCATCCGCCTGACCGCGTTCGGAGACGTTCAAATCCGGCCGCGAACGACGCCTGCATCTGACGTTTTCGGCCTCGGAGGGAGGAAGACGGCGCGGGGTGGGGGAGGGAATGGGAACTGGGTTGCATTGTGGGAGAGAGTGGGTTACAGTGGGCCTCGCATGCAGGACCCGGGTGGCAGGGCTCCTCCCACCCAGCCACCCGGGTTCGAACTTCGGTCAGCCGAATGAGAACCCTTGATCTTTCGCGGAACCTTCGAACACGCGCTCGACGCGAAGCACCGGCTAACGGTTCCCTCGAAGTTCCGCGCGGCGTTGGCGGGCGGCGTCGTGCTCGCCGCTTCGCACGAAGTCTCCGAAGGCTCGCCGCGGTGCGTCTCGATCTGGACGCCGGACTCCTACGAGGCCTTCACCGGTCACACGCTCGACGGTCTGAATGCGCTCTCGCCCCGCGCGCGGGAGCTCAAGCGCTTTTTCTTCGGCTCATCGTTTGACAGCGAACTCGATTCCGCCAACCGGCTGATGATCCCCCCGCCCCTGATGCGCTACGCGAGCCTCGATAAGGACGTCATCGTGACCGGCTCGGGCGATTGCATCGAGGTCTGGAACCGGAGCGCCTACGAGAGCTATCGCGAGGACGTTCTGACCCGTATCTCCGACATCGCGGCGAGTCTTGGCGACACTGCTTGACATGACCCAGACGCACATCCCGGTGCTCGCCGGCGAGCTGATCGATCTACTCGATCCGCATCCCGGGGAAACAGCCGTGGATTGCACGTTCGGCGGCGGCGGACAAGCACGCCTGATCGCCGAGCGGATCGGCCCCGCGGGAGTGCTGATCGGGATCGACCGCGACCCCCTGGCCGAGGAGCGGTTCGCCGAGCTGTCTGCCGAGGTGTCCTGCCAGACGCGGTTCATCCGCGCGGACTTCGTCAGCGGCCTCACCCAACTGCTGCAGGAGGGGGCCGAGCCCGACCTCATCTATCTGGACCTGGGGATGTCCTCGATGCAGGTCGACACGTGGGCCCGGGGCTTCTCCTACGCCTACGACGCCCCGCTGGACATGCGGATGGACCCCGACCAGGAGCTGACCGCGCAGGAAATCATCAACACCTGGGACGAGCGCCGGATCTCCCGGCTGCTGCGGGAATACGGCGAGGAGCGCTATGCCAACCAGATCGCCCGCGCCATCGGTCGCGCTCGGCGACGGACAGAGCTCACCTCGACGCAGCAGCTCGTCCAGGCGATCAAGGCGGCGGTGCCGATCCCCGCTCAGTTCGCCGGCGGTCATCCTGCACGCCGGACGTTCCAGGCGCTGCGCGTAGCCGTCAACGATGAGCTGACCCAGCTCGACGCCGCCCTGCCCGTGGCCTGGGAGCTACTGCGGCCGGGCGGCAAGTTCGCCGCCATCTCGTTCCATTCGCTCGAGGATCGGCGGGTCAAGCGCTTCCTGGTCGAGCGCGCGCGTGGGTGCGTCTGCCCGCCGGAGATCCCGATCTGCGTCTGCGGCCATGAGCCGGAGGCGGAACTGCTGACGCGCCGCGCGGTCGCGCCGACGCCGGGCGAGGTAGCGGTAAATCCAAGATCAAAGTCGGCCCACCTGCGTGCCGCTCGAAAGCTGGAGGTCACGACGACATGACGCCCGCAGCGATGACGCCCGCAGCCAAGGCAGTGCGCAAGACCCCGACCGCCAGTTCGCCGGTCGGCGCGACGACGGTTCCCGGCCACCGCCGCGGTGTCCGCACGCCGGCTGCCCCCCGATCCCCTCGCCGGGTCTCCGGTCCGATGGGTGGCCGCGCGAGCGCCGTCACGGCGCCCGCGCCCCGGCCGACCACGGCCCCGCGGCCAGCGAGGACACCTCGACCGGCGCCGGCGCCCCGCCGCGTCTCGCGGCGAAGTCCGGTCATCCTCGTTCCTCTCGGAGCCCGTGTCTTCGCCCACCTGCGCGCCCTTCCGGATCATCAGCTGCTCGACAAGCTGATCCGCGGCCGGGCCTGGATCCCCGTGCTCGGCGTGATGCTCGCCGGTATCGTCGCGATGCAGGTCGAGGTCCTGAAGCTCGGCGCCAGCATGGGCCGAGCGATCGAGCGCGGCACGGCGCTCCAGAGCACCAACGAGCTCCTGCGGGCGAGCGTCGCCACGCTGGCCGACGACCAGCGAATCGAGCGGATCATGGCCTCGCGCGGGATGGTCATGCCCGCCGCAGCCGGCGTCGGGTTTCTCTCGGCTCGCTCGGGAAGCGACCCCAACCAGGCCATCTCCAACATCCACGCGCCAAGCGCCACGAGCTTTCAGAGCGCGGCGCTTCAGATCAGCGGCACAGGCGCCTCGTCGACCGGCACCGTCGCCGCTGCCACGGGCGTGTCCTCGACGGGCACCACCGGCGTATCGACGACCGGCGCGACGGGCGTATCCGCGACTGGAGCCACAGGCGCGTCCGCGACCGGCGCCACAGGCGCGTCCGCGAGCGGGAACTGATCCGCCGTGGGCCTGATCGATCGGCGCATCGGGTTGCTGTTCCTGGCCTTCCTCAGCCTCCTCGGCATCGCGCTGGCGCGGGCCACGTACCTCGGCTCGATCCGGGCCGGATCGCTCCAGCGGGCCGCCCTGACGCAGCAGGTCAGCACCCAGACCCTTCCCGCCGAGCGGGGATCGATCACCGACCGCAACGGTGTCGAGCTGGCGATCAGCCAGTCCGCTGACAACGTCGCGGCCGATCCCTATCTGATCAAGGACCCGCTGAAGGCGGCGAGCCAGCTGGCGCCGCTGCTCGGCAAGTCGGAGACCACGCTGCTGACGCTACTGTCCAAGCGGCACACCGGATTCGTCTACCTCGCGCACCTCGTCCCCGGGGACCGCGCCGCCGCGGTCTCGAAGCTGCACATCAACGGGATCTCGATGGTTCCGCAGATCAGGCGCGTGTATCCGCGCTCATGGGCGGCCTCACAGGTCCTCGGCAGCGTTGGCTGGGACGACCACGGCCTGAACGGAGTGGAATATCGCTACGACCACGCCCTTCGTGGGCGTGACGGGATCCGCAAGGTCGTCAACGACGCGATCGGCCAGCCGATCTCGATCAACGACGTCCGGCCGACCCGGCCCGGCGAGGCCGTCCAGCTGACCATCGACGCCGCCTTGCAGGATGAGGTCGAGCAGGTGCTCGCCGGCGTCGGGGCGCAGTACTCGCCCCGAGGGGCCACTGCGATCGCCATGAACCCCAACACCGGAGAGATCCTCGCGCTGGCCAACTGGCCGCGGGTGAACGCCAACGACGTCGCCAGCGCACCCTCATACGCGAATGCCAACCGGGCCGTCAGCTTCAACTACGAACCGGGCTCGACGTTCAAGGCGTTCACGGTTGCCGGGGCCCTTCAGGACCACGTCGTCGACCCGAGCACCCCGTTCGGCGTCCCGGCGGTCCTGCAGGTGGCCGACCGGCAGATCCACGACGCGGAGATGCACGGTGCCGAGACGCTCTCGGTGGCGGACATCCTGCGCGTATCCAGCAACATCGGCGCGGACGAGATCGGGATGAAGCTGGGCGCGAATCGCTTCGACTACTGGGTGCACAAATTTGGCTTCGGCTCAGCGACGGGCGTCGACCTCCCCGGGGAGGAGCGCGGCATCGTGCTGCATTCCTCGCAGTACTCCGGCTCCTCGATGGGCAACCTGCCAATGGGTCAGGGCGAGTCGGTGACCCCGATCCAGATCGCCACCGCCTACTCTGCCATCGCCAACGGCGGGATCCTGCAGCGCCCGCACATCGTCAAGGCGATCGGGGGCAAAGCCACAACGACCACTCCCGGCACCCGGATCATCTCGACGGTTGCTTCGGCACAGCTGCGCCAGATGCTCAGGGGTGTGTTCGCGGATGGTGGCACGGCGACCTTGGCGGCGATCCCCGGCTATGACCTGGCCGGCAAGACCGGAACGGCGAACGTCGTCGTTCACGGCCAGTACTCGAGCAGTGCGTATATCGCGTCGTTCATCGGCTTCGTGCCGGCCAACCATCCGCAGCTGCTCCTAGCGGTGATGGTCGACGAGCCCAAAGGGGCGATCTACGGCGGCTCGGTGGCCGCCCCCGCGTTCCAGAAGATCGTCGGCTGGGCCGTGCCGTACCTGGGGATCTCCCCGCGTTAGGGCATCGAACTGCTCAGCCGAGTCGGTGTTTGAGCACGCCCAGCCGCTCGTCCCACTGGCCGCCGACCTCGGCCATCCAGTTGACGGCGTCTGACAGGGGCGCGGGAGTCACCCGGTAGCGAACCTCGCGCCCTGACCGCTCGCGATCGACGAGCCCGGCTTGCCCCAGCGTGGTCAGGTGCTTGAGCACCGCCTGGCGGGAGATCGGCAACACTGAGGCTAGCTCCGTGGCCGTGGCCTCGGGCTGCTCAGCGATGGCGGCCAGAAGCGCCCGACGCGTCGGATCGGCGAGCGCGCCGAACACGACACCGGCTTCATCAGGTCCGGAGGGCACGATTACGCCGCCACCAGCGCAGGTCCGTACGACGGGCCGCTGACGCCAGGCAACGGGATCCCCACCACGTCGAGCAGCTCAAGCGGCCGCGTCTCGACGACTCGCAGCAGCGTCCGCTCCCGGGTGCGGCCGAGCGTCAGTTCCACTCGGGTCGATTGTCCGTCCTCGGCGGTCCACCAGAAAGCGAGTCGGTGCGGCGCGCGTGCCTCCTCGACCCAACCAGATTTTTCGGCCTCACAGGTGCGGAAGCTCGCCTCACCGCCGGGGCGCAGGTCAAGCGACACCTCGTCGGCCAGCCAGCCGTCGGCGGTGACCGCCGCCCAGACCTCCTCCGGAGTCGCCTCCAGCAGAAGCTCCCGTTCGATCTGTTCGCTCATCTTGGGTCTCCTTGCTTCACCACGCGTAACCCGCAAGTTGCGCGTGTGTTATGTTTGCGACGGTGCAACCAGCCGGTTGCACTTTACCATCCCGCAGGAGGATCCATGCCACTTGTACCAATGGTCGTCGAGCAGACGGCGCGCGGCGAGCGTTCGTTCGATATCTACTCCCGGCTGCTGAACGACCGCGTCGTGTTTCTCGGCGGCGAGGTCGACGAGGAAACCGCGAACCTGATCGTCGCGCAGCTCGTGCATCTCGAATCAGACGATCCGGACAAGGACATCCACCTTTACATCAACTCGCCCGGCGGCTCGATCTACGCGGGCTTGGCCATCTATGACGCCATGCGGTTCATTCGGCCCGACGTGCAGACCATCTGCTACGGCGTCGCGATGTCGATGGGCTCGCTGCTGCTGGCCGGGGGCGCACACGGAAAGCGCCTGTCACTGCCCAACAGCCGGATCCTCATCCATCAGCCCTCCGGCGGCTACCAGGGCCAGACGAGCGACATCGAGATCCACGCCCGTGAGGTGCTGGCGCTCCGAGCCCGGGTCGATGAGATCTACGCCAAGCACACCGGCCAGTCGGTCGAGCGGGTTCACGCCGACATGGAGCGCGATCGCTACTTCACCGGGGATGAAGCTGTGGCGTACGGCCTGGTCGACCGGGTGATCGAGCGGCGGGATCTTGCCAGGGGGGCGAGGGGGTTCGGCCAGGGCTAACCGGATTTTCGCCCGCGCAGGACGGCGGCCGACTCCTTCCGAGAGCCGATGTCCAGCCTCTGGTAGATCTGGCGGAGGTGAAACTCGACGGTCTTGGGGCTGACGAATGGCGCCTCCGCCATGCGTCTGGTGCTAACACAATGGCGAGGCTTGGACTCGGGGTTCGCGACGGCCGTGGTTCGAGATTCACCCGAGCTGAGGTTGGTCTCAGCTGCCCGCTACAGGGCGTTAGCCTTCGTCAAATGCATCTGAAAGACATAGTCTTCGGATCGCCTTTCGATGCCGCCGAGCTCTGCGTCGTCTCCCTCGCATACGACACACGCCAGGTCACCCCGGGCACCCTGTTCTTCTGCGTTCCTGGCTTCACCCGAGACGGCCACAACTTCGCCGCGGCGGCGGTCGCAAATGGCGCCACCGCACTGGTCGTCGAACGGGAGCTCCCAGACCTCGCCGATGTCCCGCAGATCAAGGTCAAGTCGGTCCGCGCCGCAATGGCCCCCGCCGCCGCGGCTTTTTACGGCGACCCGACCAATCAGCTCCAGACCGTCGGCATCACCGGAACCAACGGCAAGACGACCACGGCCTTCCTGGTCCGGGCTCTGCTTGAGGCCGACAGCCGTCAGACCGGCCTGCTCGGCACCGTCAAGAGCATCATCGGCGGCCAAGCGCACGAAGTCGTTCGCACCACCCCAGAAGCGATTGATCTCCAAAGAACGTTCAGAACCATGCTGGACACCGGCGACCGGGCGGTGGTCATGGAGGTCTCCTCCCACGCCCTGGAGCTGCGAAGGACCGACGCGATTCACTTCGCCGCCGCGATCTTCGCGAACCTGACCCAGGATCACCTCGACTTCCACGAGACGATGGAGGACTACTTCGCCGCCAAGCGCAAGCTGTTCACCGATCTGGCTCCGGCGAATTCGATCATCAACATCGACGACGCCTACGGTGAGCGGTTGGCCCGCGAGGTCAAAGATCCGATCACCTTTGCGCTCAGCCATCGGGACGCTACCTACCGAGCCACCGAAGTCGAGACCGGCCTCACCGGCTCACGCTTCAGCGTCGAAACGCCGGATGGGAAGCTCAGCCTGAGGTCTCCGCTCCGAGGCACGTTCAACGTCTACAACGTGCTCGGCGCCTTTGCCACAGCCCGCGCGCTAGGCGTCCCCGAGGACACCGCGGCGCAGGCCATCCAGACCGCCGGCCAGGTCCCCGGGCGCTTTGAGACTGTCGATCAGGGCCAGTCTTTCGCGGTGATCGTGGACTACGCACACACGCCGGACTCCCTGGAGAACGTCCTCAGCGCTGCGCGCAAGCTTACGGACGGTAAGCTGCACGTCGTATTCGGCGCGGGCGGGGACCGCGACCGCAGCAAGCGCCCGCTGATGGGGGAGATCGCCCACCGCCTGGCCGACCGCGTGATCGTCACCTCCGACAATCCTCGCTCCGAGGACCCAGAGGCGATCATCGAGGAGATCCTGGCCGGGTCTGGACGAACCGTGGAGCACGAATCAGACCGCCGCGCCGCCATTGAAAGAGCCATCGGCCAAGCTGGCCCAGGCGACGTGGTGGTGATCGCGGGCAAGGGCCATGAGCAGGGGCAGGAGTTCGAGGACGGCCGGAAGATCCCGTTCGATGACGTCACCGTGGCGCGCGAGGCCCTCGGCTCGGCCGAGCCCGCCCGGTAAGCAACGAACTCCGAATCTGAGCCGCGAACCCCGAACCTGAGCGGCGCACCCCGAACCTGAGCGGCGGACAACGGAGCCTCCGCCCAGACAAGTACTCTGGGGCGGGAGCGATGAGAGCTTGGACTCCGCAGCAGGTCGCCCAGGCCGCGGGTGCCCGCCTGGTCGCCCCGCCCCCCACAGCCACCGGTCCCGAGCGCGTGAGCATCGACTCTCGTGACGCCGGGCCCGGCACGCTGTTCGTGGGCCTGCCCGGGACGAATACGGACGGCGGCGCCCACGCGTCAAACGCGCTGGCCAATGGCGCCTGGGGCACGCTGACCACCGAACGTCACGCACAGGACGCCACGTGCGCCCCACCGGGTGTCCTG